>Ga0208373_1001099_pt1 | contig 38698 bp, 39 predicted proteins | sample RifOxyC2_FD_184036 | JGI IMG/M metagenome (GOLD analysis project Ga0208373, IMG submission 184036) | Soil microbial communities from Rifle, Colorado - Rifle Oxygen_injection C2 (SPAdes) | ecosystem: Environmental > Terrestrial > Deep subsurface > Rock core/Sediment | place: Rifle, Colorado...
TACAGCCCTATAACGATACGCCTCAAGAACTTCATGAGATAATCCCCTTCCGTCTCCTCTTTCCATAAATAACTAAACGTTAGGGTATTATTTAAATCTTGTCATACATCCCGCCGAATTATCTATAATTACCTTCTTTTATTTGCATTTGCCTTTCTTTTTATGAGTTTACTTTCAAGATGCACTGCAATAAATGAGGTTATTGCCATAAAAATAGCAAATCCACATAGAACAGAAGGGAACCTTATCCCGAGATAAGGAAATAAGATTATGAATACAATTGTAGGCAAGGTCATAAGCAAAACGCCCCATATTTCTGTCAAGTCTATTTCTTCTCTTATTTTATTTTTATTTGACTTGAAATCTAAGTAAAACAATATGCAATTTGCAAGAACAAAGCCGAAATAATATAAATCATAAATAGAATATATAATTGTATTAAACAAAGGACCTGAATGATTGAATACCGTTTGAACTTCCACAAAAACAGTCTTGCATGTCGCACTTATCACAATTGGAAAAGAAAATGCATAGACTGCTACGAAGAAAGGGATAATATAAACGAAAAGGGGGTGTGGTTTTCTTTTTACAAATCTTAATGCAGAATTTAGTGCTATTGCGGGAAGGAACGAGTATGTTACAAATCCAAGCCTTGCCCAAAATATTGGATTTCCAGATATGCAAAGCATAAATTCAGTAAATTGATAAAAACCAAGAAAATAAATGAGAATAGCTGAAAAATTCCTTAGCGTTGTTTTTGGAAAATATAAAAGAAGAATTGTCGCAAGAATAAATTCAATGATTGCTGTGGATATTGAAACAAAAGGAGTAAAACACATGAAGATATACCGAAAGGGCGTTAATAAACTAATGGATTCACAATATTACAAATTAATGGATAATCTTCAATTTATTACGCATAATAAAATGCGCCCAGTCGACTTTTACGAAAAAGTATATCAAAATTAAGACTAAAACTTCTGCAACGATAACTGGCCAGCTAATAAATGAGTGAGGGGTAATGGAATGTAAAATAGTCGCATCAGAAAACCTCTTAGCCATGTATACAAAAAAGCTATATGTAAAAATCCTTGCAATAAAGAAAGGAACAAGTGCATAACGCAATTTCATTCCCGTAAGCCCATATGCTACGAATAACTGATCAGAAGGCAAAGGAGTAAAAGCTTCAATGAAAAAGACTGCAGATGCAAAATGAGGTCTTTTCTCAAGATGCCTTTTAAGATAATCCATATTCTTCCTGTACTTAATGCCAAGAATACGATTTCTAAGAATATGCTTAGAAGTTAATGTTAATATAATCCTTCCAAGTGTGGAAGCACATAGAGATATAAAAATAAACAAAGGCAATGAAGGAATAGTATAATAAAAAGACATGAACGAAAGTACTGACCAGGTTGGGGGGCCAAAAACAGGAATTAGATTTAATAGAAAAATTACAATAAATCCAGTCAGATAGATACTCATCACCATAATTCCTTAAGGAAATTAGAGTATATTAAAGTTGCTCTATAAAAGGAAGATATAAAAGATATAATGTTTCTGAATTTATATGAAGTTTTACCTTTCATCATACAAAATAGGAAATGAACCTAAGAAGTTAGTTAAAATGGCAAAGGGAAAGATAGGATACATTCCAAACACCCTAGATTATAGCTATGCAGACCCGGAAAGAAAGAAAAGAGGAATAAAGAAAGATATCTCAGAGCTTAGGACTCTTGGATTAAAAGTTGAACTCCTGGATTTAAAAGACTATTTCAGCAAACGGGAAAGTTTAGAAACCGAGCTTTCAAAACTAGGAGGAGTTTGGATAAGAGGAGGAAATACCTTCGTCCTTAGACAAGCAATGAGATTAAGTGGTTTTGATTTAGCCATAATGAAACAAATAGAAAGAAAAGACTTTCTATATGGAGGGTATAGTGCAGGAATTTGCATTCTCGCCCCAAATCTTAAATCAATTAAACATGTTGATGACCCAAAAGATATGCCCTATAGGGAACTAAAGAAGCAAATATGGGATGGTCTAAAAATTTTAGACTATATGATTATTCCACACTATAAATCTGCACATCCGGAATCCAAAGGAATGGACAAGGAAGTAAAATACTGCAAAAAGAACAACATTAAATTCAAAACCCTAAGAGATGGCGAAGTTATTATAATTGATAATTAAGATTATCACAACCTTTTTAAAACTCCTCAGCTTATTTAATGTAGGATAATAAGATGGTGATGTCATTTTTAGAATGGAAACAGGCTATTAAAATAAATAAACATAAACTGGTTTTCTCATTTTTCCTTCTCATTCTGGGCATTGCAGCCTTCAGCGCTTCAGGAGATTATGCAACCAGTGTAGCTGGAACAGTCGCTGCTCCCGATTTGATACTTGACCATTTCGGGCCATACAATCTAAGTTTCATATTTGTCTGGTTATACATTCTAGTTATAGCCATCTATTTCATCTATCCTCTTATAGTAAAACCAAAAGAATTGCCCTACATATTCAATATGTTCAGCATATACCTTTTTATTAGATCTTTCTTTGTAATATTTACCCATCTAGCTGTCCCCCATGATGCAACATTAACCTACTTCCCAAGTTTTCTACAATTAATTAATTATTCAAGTGACTTATTCTTCTCAGGACATGCAGGTTTGCCCTTTCTAGCCTTCCTAGTGTTTAGAGAACACCATAAAGGCATTGCATACTTCATGTTTGTCTCTTCAATTATCCTTGGGGTAACTGTCCTTTTGATGCACGTTCACTATTCAATAGACGTTCTAAGTGCATATTTCATAGTCTATGGGATATACAAAATAGGAAATAAGTTCCTCAGAGAATTTAAGCAAGATAGTTCTAAAAAGTGAGAAGTGAAAAGATTTATAAATAGGCAGTTTTCTGCCTCTAAATGAAAGGCGCAACTATGATTCCGACAAGCTTTTTACCAATCGTTGGACCAGAACTCGACGGAGCAGACCCTAGACGTATCACTCTTTTGCATAAGAATGGACCAACATTAGTATGTGCTCTCTCAAGAAGCATCGAAGAAATATCCTATGACATGCCAATGGAAGACTCATTTATTCTTAAAATGCTTGATAGAGACAATGTCACCCTATCCTTTGAGCAAAATATTACTCTTCGTGAAAGAAAAGTGGGAAACAAATCATATACCCTAACTGAAATTCCTCATATGTTTTCTGAAGAAAAGAAAAAAGAAAAGAAAAAACTCCCATTTCTTAGATCTGGAGAGTTCATTTCAGATATAATTCAATCTGGAGACGGACTTGATGGCAAGGTAAATGATTTGCTTTCAATATCAAATGAATATATTACTGCCTGCTGTGAAGAAGTAGCAGATCACGGGCTCATTAGATTATTTAAATCGGAGAAGATAAAAAACGTAAAAAAACGTTCTAAAGAAGTTGGAGCTGCAATATATGACCAGGTAAATGGATTATTCCATGAAGAACGCGATGAACCAAGAATTAAAAAACATGATTTATATGTTGCAGATGGAGCAGTTAAAGATTATTTCGATGATTTGAGGTCAACACCAAAAAAAATTGCAGCACTTGTTAAATCATTCGCACTATTGGGTGTTGTGAGTATAATAATGCCTCCAAGCCTCCCTGAAGTCATAGAAAAAACATTGAGAAAAAAATATGATCAAAGATATGAAAAGATGACTGATGAAAATGAAAAAGATGCCATCGCCCTGAGTGAATTCGCTCTTTGTAATCCAAAGCTTATATCTGGAATTAGAAGAGGGTATTTTGAATTCAAAAAAGTGGCAGACCTCACTACATATTCATTGCAACTAGCTGCCAATGCCTATATTATCTCCCACTGGTCTCCCTGGTTGTCAGTACCTCTAACGATTCCTACGATTGTAACTGGAACCACAATGCTTAGAAATGCCGTTCGCTCGGGCTGGCAGGATTATAGTGGTATTATCTCCACTAAAATAGAAAAGTCCGTGCAAAAAGAGATAGAAAAAGGAAACTTATTCTAATTAAATCAAAAATAACTCTAAAAACCCACTCTAGTTAGTTTTTTAAATAGGGTTTTATTAATCTATATATGGTTAAGACGAAATTGTGCGCAGATTGTAAGAAGAATGAATTCGAAGTAAAACCCTTTGCAAAATACCCAAGAAAATACTGCAAGCAGTGCAGTGAGAAGAGAAAGAAGCTTTGGGAAAACCAATGGAAAGTCAAATTCGAAGATCTCGATGATGAATAATCAATTATTTATATATCTTAAATATATAAGATATATTTCCTCTAATTCTCATCGAAATTATATCCTTTGCATCGTAGTATAATAATGTTTAAAAGAGGAAACAAATACAAATTCCAATGAGAGGATTAAGGTCACTGATTGCGACCATTGCGCTTCCAGCAATGCTTTATCTAAATTCATTCGGCGCAGAAATAGAAAGCAAAAATTATTTTACCCAGGCAAGAGACAAAACACCCATAGAAATTAAGAGCTATTCAACTAAAAAAGATAACCCTTCCCTAGTCTATGCAACTTTTCTAGGAAATAATGGGGACAGAAACAAGATAATTGATGCTCTTGCAGAAAAGTATAACATAATTACATTCGCCCCAAGAAATTCGGGAACACTCACAAATCAAAGCATTACAATTGATAACTATGTTAGTGATTTGGAAGACACAATAAAAATGACTCAAAAAGAAACAGGACAGAAACCATATGGATTCGGAATGAGCGGCCTAGGGGGATATGCCCTTGCCCTATTAACAACAAGAGAGCCAATGATAAAAAGGGCAGTTCTCGCTGCTCCGATGCTAAACCTTCTTGAACAAGCTCCAAAAGAAAAAATTCCATGGGCAACAAAAGAACTTGAAAAGGAAATCCCTGGATGGGTACTTCGATTTGCATGTGCATGTGCATGTGAAGGCATAGATAGCAGGGGGATGAAATTCGGAACCCAAAGATTTTATGATACTCAGCCAGGTAAAAGTCAAATTTATGAGTTATTTAGAACTGCATTGAAAGCAGATAAAGTTGAAAAAACATTAAAAGTTCCAACTAAAGTCATTCTAGCAAAAATAGATTTCTTTGGAGAGGACATAAGAGAAGAAGAAATAAAAAGATTAAAAACAACCTGGGGAAGCCTTGGAGCAGAAACAACAGTAATGCAATCAAATCACTGGTTTGGATGTAATGACGATGAAGAAGTTGGATTTAAAGGAAAAGAAGCAGGCAAAATGTTCATGGAAACTGGTGAAATTAAAGATATTTTCAGATTTCTTGAAAGTAAATAGAATAGACTTATAGCCCACAACATAAGATAATTCTTTTTAAATTAACAATACCTATTAAAATAAATATCTCAATTAGATGAATTCCACTGCATGAGATAACAACTCAATTATTTTTCTCTAAGAAAAACAACTGCTTCAATTGAAGAACCAAAAAAGTATGGCGAGATAGGTTTAGAAGCGCTGCCCCCATCTGGATGTTCGGCACGACCCATGTATACAGTCTTTTCAACTTTAAAATGTCTCATCCCTGTTGGAAACGATAAATCATAATCTGCTCCAGGCTGAGGAATGCAATTGCTATCCCTTTTTCCTACAGGAATTTCTGATTTAAGTTCCAATATTCTTACTAGGTATGCCATATTTTCTAGCAAAATGAAGGCTATTTAAACCTTTTTATTTAGGAGGATATGTCGAAGCAAACTTAATGTCCTTTTGTTTCTTGAATGAATATAATACATCTTTTGTTATTTCACTTGAAATTTTTTGAATGGCTCTTACTGGCACAAAGAATCTTGATTTTATTTTTATCCCAGTCTGATCCATTGAAATTCTTATCTTTGGTTCTTTGTTTGCTGATTTAACGTGCTCTTTCACATGTCTTAGGGTTGACTCTTCAACAATTTTTATTGCTTTGTCTAAATTGCTTTCATAGGTAACGTCAATTATGACTTCTCCAAGAATATAATCATTAATCATGGTGTAATTTATTATGCTTTGCTCAAAGAGCAAGTAGTTTGGGACCATAATGTTTCTTCCTGAAAGTTCTTCACTGTTTATCAAACCTCCAACCTCATCTATGTAGATATGTGTGAGGCTTATATCATAGACTTCTCCTTTTATTTCCCCTATTTTTATTCTGTCTCCTATGTTAAACGGTCTTTTTACTATAACCATAATCCATGCAGCTATACCTGTTATTGGCTTCTGAAGGGCAAATCCGAGGGCTGCAGTTAGAAGTCCTGCAACAACCCCAAAGCCAGTCCAAGAACCTGTGTATGAGAATATTGCAAAGAGTATTATTACTACTGAAAATGTAATGTTCATCATTCTTGTAAATATCTTTATGTTGGATATCTGTTTTTTTGATTTTGCCTTAGTAAGAAGAGTTCTTTTCAAAGATCTTAGTATGAAATTAAACAATGTGAGAAGGATTATTATGGTTAGGACTACCCAAATAAATGAAAGGTTTTCGCCTATGAAGTTAAACATACTTTGGGTTACATCTACCATTATATTATTTTAATACTTATGTTTAAATAACTTTACTTCTGCCTTAGAAATTCATATATTGCTTTCTTTGTTGCAAAAGACCAAAATGCGAGATGATGTTCAATAGCCCATACCATTTTAGACTTTGAACCTTTCAACTTAGCAGAAACTCCAGGAAATACTATTATATCAAAGGGAGTCCAAATACTATATAATTTGATTTTCCTGCCCTCTTTGTTCATACCTGCATTTATTTCTTTTATGAAATTACTATTCATTGAAAGATCTTTTAGCCCCGAATTTAGAAAAGAAGAGACATTTGCCCACCAAGTCCCTTTATACGGCGTGCATACACTAATACATTTTTTCACTTTATTTTTATAATTTTGAATATAACAATGTGCAATTAATCCTCCCTGACTTATTGCCACAATTGAAATCTGCTTTTCTTTCACATTTTCTTTTATGAATCCATCCAGCTCTTTTGCTATTTCTCTAAGTGATACCTGCCCAAAGTTCTTTTTATAATTAAATTCGTATATTTTCTTTATTCCTTTCTTTTTTAGGTAATTTTCAATTGGAAGATAATGAAATCTCCCTCCTGAAAATCCATGAATAAATAGTATAGGTTCCATACCTTTATCTTGGGATATTCATTTAAATAGATTTCCAAAAGACTGTTAAAAACATACAAACAAAGATTTTATAAACAAAAGCATCTAAAAATAAACATGAAAATACTTCTAATAGGGTGCGGAAAAACCGGAACTGAAATAGCAAAGAATTTAATTGACCTTCCAAACATTGACAACATCTATCTCCTGTCAAAAATATACGATGAATCAAGGGCACTGGAAAAAACACTTGGTAGTTCCAAAGCAAAGGCAATTACTTCCATGGACAATCTTGACAACATCAGCTCCATAGATTACACAATCATTGCTTTGTCAAATATTCCAAGGGAAGAGAGAGAAAAGAGCTATAATCAATGCAAAACGACACATGAAATGAGACAGCACGAACTTAGATTCAACTTCTACGGAATAAAACACATTGCAAACTCCCTTAAACCACACTCTCCAAAAATAAAATTTGTAATAGTAACCAATCCCAGCGAAGAGATAACAAATTACCTTCAGCATACTCTAAATAACAAAAATGTATTCGGCTTTGGCACTCATCTTGATGCAAAAAGATATTCAAAATTACTTGGAAAAGAAGTCCTCTGCCTAGGCCCACATGGAAGAGCATTTCCTCTTATCAATGCAAAATCACATGATAAATATGATTCTCTCCTTAGGGAAGTTGATAAAGAAATTATTGAACACCTTAGAGAAAGAAAAGAAGTGCAAAAAGAGTATGTTGGTTTAGAGTTTAGAGAATTCTTTGAGAAACTAAACAGCAAGAAAGAATCCATTCTTCACATATGTAGTTATCTGCATAAACCTTTCCTGGGAGTTAAAGACATTTCCATTTCCCTGCCATTTAAAGTAAAGAACGGAAAAGTCCTGGGCCCAGCGAGATTAAAGGTAAACAAGATTGAAAAAGAAAAATTCATTAAACTCGCAGGCGATTTAAGAATTTCCGTAGACAAACTAATAAGTCATGGCGTTTGCTAAATTTAGGGTTTATGATGATGTGTAAGAGATTAGCTTTTCAAAGTAAGATAAATATTATTTGTTAGCTTAATGATATTAATTTTCATCAAGGATGAAAATAAACAAGATATAGGATAATTATATTTTAATTATTATTAATAATCTTTTTCTCTTCAGAGCTTTAGAATTCTAAGTAGATACGATAATGTTAATTGCAGTTATTGACAGCACAAAAAAAGAAATATAATGCCGGCGTGCTGTCAATTTGGGATCGAAGTACGCCGACTATGATTTTTATGATTTGTGACTTCTGGATTCTGGATTTGTGGGGATAATAGTGAAATTAACGCAATCTTAATACAAATAGACAAAAACAGGGTTTTATAAGCCTTGCTATCAGATATAATAATCAGTTGATAAGAATTGAGATTTATCTCCCTTTAGAACCTTCTTGACCAATTCTCTATTAACAGGATCATCTTTTGTAGCAAATACAGTTCTTATGGAAAATGCTCTTAGTGCAGCCTCAATATCTAATGTTCCAACTGCAGAATCTCCTCTACCGCTAAATGGAAGATTATCTGGTCCTCTTTGACATTGTGCATTAAGATTTATTCTTGAATATTGATTTGAAAAGATATCGACCATCATTCCTATTTTGTCTGGATCTAAAGAAAACATTCCAGTCTGTTGGCCCAATCTTACTCTCTCAGCAAAACTATAAATTTCTTCCATATCATCAAATGGAACTACTGGAATAATAGGGCCAAATTGCTCTTTTTCATATAAATCCATAGTATCATTTACTGGATACATAACTGCGGGAGTATAAATTGTATTGATTATTTGCCCGCCTTTAGCGTTCATAACTTTTGCACCCTTGCTCTTTGCATCATCTTCATAAGCTCTCATCTTCTGAGGATATCCTACTTCTGGAAGAGGAGTTATAAACGCATTTGGAGTCCAAGGCATGCCTACAACTAGATTGTCTACCGCTGCAGATAATCTTGCCACATATTCATCAGCAATACTTCTGTGCGCAAAATGAATTTTCAAAGCAGTACATCTTTGTCCGTTGTAACTTAATGCTCCTAAAACTCCCTCTCTAACTGCAGTCTCCAAATTTGCATCTTTCATTATTATCGATGGATTTTTAGCTCCAAGTCCTAATATTGGTTTTAGTCGAGTTAACATTGGATGTTCTCTCATAATCGCGTTTGCAACTCCACATGAACCTATGAAAGCCAGAGCATCAAACTTTCCAGTTCTCATCATTGGACCAATTATTTCTTTTCCTTCCCCATAAACCGTATTAATAACTCCATCAGGGAAAACATTATATGCCTTCAATAAAGGTTGATGCAATAGGACCCCATGCTTTGCAGGTTTGAATACTACTGTATTTCCCATCATTAATGCAGGAATTAGAGTCGTATAGGTTTCATTTAAAGGATAGTTGTAAGGACCCATACAAAGAACTTTACCAATTGGAGATCTTTTGACCAAAGCCAATATTCCCTCTGATTTGATAAATCTTGCAGAGTTCATATCTAATTCTTTCACTGCTTTGATTGTTTCGTTGATATAATCAACAGTTCTGTCAAATTCCTTCGCAGCATCTTTTTCAGTTTTTCCTATTTCCCACATTAGAAGATTAACAACATCTGTTCTTGCTTTTATCATTTCAGCAACAAATTTTTCAGTATATTCTACTCTTTTTCCTAAAGAAAGTGATGGCCAAAATCCTCTTCCGCCTTTATATGCATTCACTGCAGCTTCCAAAACAGAAAATGATTCATCAACACTAAGCATTGGTGTGCTTCCAAGTCTTTTTCTTGTAACCTTTCCATTTGCATCTCTTATACATATTGGAGAAGTAATTTCCTGCATAGCACCATTCCAAACTCTCATTTTACCGTTAATTAAATATTCTCTTTGATCTCTTTCCTGAACTTTAAACTTTTCAGGTACTTCTGCTTCAGTTGGAAATATTGTATTATCTAATACCATGTTGTGTATGATACCACTGAAAAATGACTATATATAAATCTTTCGCCATTCCCTAAAGCAGAAGACAAAAGATAACTTTATAATAAATAAAACTACAAAAAAGAGGATGATAGAAGAATTATATGGAATATCACAATTAAAGATCGGAGACCAGTATATGGGATTAAAAAATTCTGGACAAATAGAAAGTGCAAAAATAGTTGAAATGAATGAAACACCAAGCATAGAATATGAAGGAAGTAAAGAAAGATACTCGCTAATTAATTTTAGGCATGGGATATTTTTCAGGTTCGGAAATAATGGACTTGTAAAGAAAATCCTTGTTCCTCCAAATCTCCTGGAAAAGTTCGATTTTATATTGGAGCTAGCAAAAAAAGAATAAGCTAATGCGATTAATTTAAATACCCTGAAAATTACATCTTTTCATGGGAAGACGAATGAGATCAATACATACCTCTTTTGGTAAAGGTATTAAGATGGGTATGAAGAGAAAGAAGATGATTAAGAAGCTTAAACAAAACGTAAGTAGATTCAAGAACTAAGATCTAAAACTTTCTAATAATTTAATCTTTCAAATAAACTTTATTAACCAACATCAAAAAATAATTATCTTCCATAATCTCTATTTAATTATTATACAATAGATAATAACACTTATTTTATTAAAATAATTCAAAATTTATCCAATAATTTACAAAATTATTTTAATTTTTATCAAAATTGAAAAAGTATCACCAAACAGTAATTAATGATTTATACCTACAGTTCAGGTACAAAATATATCAAGTTAGCTGATTACCATATTTCAGAAAGGACGAAAAATAACATGAACAACAAAAACACCGACGACAAAATGAGAAAAAATAATCAGAGATTTTTGTTACTACTCTGTAGAGAAAATACGCCGTTAAGTTTAAATACCCAAAAAATGGAGAAATTATAACATGACAACCGAATCAACAAACATTTTAGACCAATTCAAGATTGAAGACGCAACAAAAGCTGCAAAAATCGAGAATGTGTCAAAGAAGAGAATTAGCATTGCTGAAGAAGATGAAAAGACAATGACTGATTATCAATCTAGTTTCAAAAAGATAATTTCTGGAGATAAAACTGTTCAAGCAACACAAGTTCTATCATTACTAGACCAAGGACTTGCAAGAGGAAAAGAATTCGAAGGAGAAGTTTCTGATCTAGCATTTGGATTAACTGGTGAATTGAATGAGCTTGGACAATTTTTCGGCGATATTTCACAATACTCTGGCGGACTTGAAAAGACACTAGCATTTCTAGGTACAAAAACCGGAATGACAGCAGTAACTAGAATAGCAGACAGATATAGAATGGGAAGAGTAAAGAGCGCAGATGTCAATCAGAATCTTAAGACCATTCTTAGCTATGGTGCCCACATGATAAATCAATTACAGTCAAGAACACTTGATGCACAGAAGAGCTATAATTCTATTGCAGCGATACTAGAAGAAACTACAGAAGCTTTGAAAACAAATCAGCCAATATATGAAAAGTGGCAAACAGAGAGAGAAGCATTAGGAAGACAAGTTGCAGCGCTAGAAGCAAAAATGGACAAAGCAACACAGGCCGAGTTTGCAATTCTTTCTAGAGAAAAAGCAAGTCTTTTGCAAGAACTTGGAAAGGCACAAACAAATGAAAATCATTATTTCACAATTGTTAAGAACACAAAAGATGCAATACCTACTCAAGAGAAATATTTGAAAGCATTTGAAGACATGAGAGGAGCTTTAATTACCATGAAGACTGGACTTGAAACAAACATACAGAGCGTAACTGCATTATATCAGGCAACACCAGTTGCAGTACAGATTGCTCTTGCTACAAAAGCAGCAGGACAATATGACGTTGGAATGAAAAAGACTACAAGAGCAGGCTTAGATACAACTCTTAAAGCTGTAAGAGGGGTATTGGATGAAGCAGGCACAATTGCAGAAAGACCACTAGTAACTCCTGAAGAAATGGAAAATTTCAGAAATATGCAAGTAGCTATGGAATCAAATTATTCACAGAGATTTGATGAACTTAAGGATGCTCATAGTAAACCAAAAGCAGATAGTCAAGTAGGGGGTTAATATAATGCCAATTAATGCAGGATTAACACCCATTCTAGAGGTTATAAATGCGGAGGGTAATATTAGGACGCTTGAGTCTCCTGATTCTGGAAATTATTTATCTAGATTGAAAAGCAGATTCGAAAATCTAAGACAAATTATAAAAGCAGAAAACAGAGAATCGGCTGCAAATTTTCTTGAGATAATGATTAACACAGTAAATGGATTTGCACTCAAGTATAATCCTGTTTTTGATGGATTAGATAAAATAGATTTTCCATTGACAATTGACCCAAATATCTCCGGACTTCCAACCACAAAAGATGTCATTTTGCTTGAACAAAACAGAGAAAGTGCTAAAACAATACTAGAACAGATTGGTTCCAGAGAAGACGTAATAGGAAAATTAAGAAAAGCAATATTAAGAGACGATACTCCTGCAATAAGAGATGGGCAATTTGTCCTCGCAAAATACAATTTCTTTAATGCTCTTTCTGAGATAGAAGTTCTAACACCATATTCTGTAAAGAAAATAAATAAAACAATTAATAGAGATAAAACTGGAAGAGACTCATTTGAAATGGAATGGTCCTGCATTGAAAGAGGCTCAGGTTTTCCAATTTATTATAGAATGCTATTAACCAGAGACAATGGATTACCTGAATTTTCAATTGGTTCAAATCCAAGATTAGAAATGATGTTATATCAAACTCAACTTGGGATATCAGATTTGAGCTCATTTGCCTTTTTAATTGATAATGAAGTAGAAGAAATTCATCCTAAACTTTTGGAGAGATACAAAATTGGTCCATTTATGAACAGGCATACGGCAAATGGAAAAAGATTTACCCCAATTTTAACTGAAGCACCAGATTCATCAATATTAGGATTTACCATTGAGAGAGTCGTAAGCACCAGAGTTTCTAATTATGGAAACTTCTGGGATGCAATAAGAGGAAAGAAAACTGAAAGAGAACAATTCTCTCCAGTAGATTCCGAAAAGAAATTAGTAACTTCCTATAGAGTTAAACAAAGAATATCTGGAAAAGATGAGGACGGACAACCATGTAAAGTTTACGGAGTCACAAATGGAGGAGACATAGTATAATGGCAGACAGAGCAGCAGGACACCCAATAAGCAAGAAAAGCCTAGAAGCACATCTTTCAAAAGTAGACGGACATTTGGAATCCATAAACAGAGGAAGAAACTTCCCTGAAAGTTTATTCAATCTAGTTAATGACCTTGGTTCCACCAAAATAGCCCCTCCTGAAGTTTCAGGAACAATGGATCATGTCAGAATGGGATTTGCGCTCTATTATCAAATGAGCGCAATGCTTGAAGATAGAATGAAAGAAGTGGATGGTAAAGTTACAGAAGCACAAAAGCTTGAATTTAGAAATTCATATTCATCTTTCGCAGCAGGAGCATATATTGCAAATCAGATTAGTCTAATGCTCGCAGATAAAGAGCCCCATGAATTTGATAGAAAGAGTGCGAATTTCGACTTTACCCTGACCAAAGATGATACATTAAATGGCATACTTATGAGATTATATGGATTAATTAACAGTGCGAAGAGACAAGACGTATTCACAGAAGGAATTGAATTTCCAAAAACTCTTCAGGACTTTTTCGTAGCATTGCAGGAAAAGGCAATAGAGTGCAAAACAAAGTTTGATCCTAAGCTCGTTGCTCTTGTGAAAGATTCACAATTTACGGTAGACGATAAATTTACAATTAATGGATATGAAGCAGCTTCAGCTGCCAAGAAATCTGCAAAAGTTGAATTCGTTCCAGTATTACCTCATCAGGTTGCAGGAAACACAAGAGCAAAGACTGAAATGCTTAGAGACATGGACAGAATGGCATTATATGACCTACTAGTAAAAAGAAATCCAATTATGGAAGTTGGAGGATTATCATGGTCTATTCTTTATGATGGTTTCCCAGGAACAGGTAAATCTACATTATTCAGAATGGGACTTTCCAGACTTGATCAAAGATGCAAACAAGCAAGCGAGTTTTGGAAGAGCAAGAACCTTCCAGGACTAAAGTGGACTCAACTTATAGTTGACCAGAGCGTTAAGAATGAATATTACGGAAAGACTGGACAGAATGTTATTGAAAAACTTGAACAGTTGAAGAAAGATGATGGAATATATATTCTTACTATGGATGATATTGACCTTCTTGTGGGAGACAGAGGAAGCAAAAGTGGTGGAGGAGACAATGACATTCTTAATGTATTAATGCAAGCAGCAGACGGAATAAATACCATAATAAGAGGAAACGCTCAGTGGTGGGCTGCAACAAACGACGCAACTGCCATGGATCCTGCACTGAGACAAAGATTCGTAGCAAGATATCCAGTTGATGGTCCTGAAAAATGGTTTGACTTCGCAGATATATTATATGATAAAACAAAAATATGGATAGACAGTGGGATACTAGCACTTCCAACAGGAGATGGTTATACTCCTTTCAAAATGAGAGAAGGAGAAACAGGATATGAAAAACCTGAAGAGAAATCTAGCGGGGGATTATTGTCTGGAATGAATAAGTTTATGTCAAAAATAAGTGGAAAGAAAGTTACACTCAGAGACATAGGAGAATTCTGCAGAGAAAAGCATGATCAAAATCCAAGATTTACAGGAAGAGCAGTTAATGCAGTAGCTGAAGCTTTGAAGAAAAGAATCAATGATTATGATATCCCTGGAGATTGGTATGAAAAGCCAGATACTTTCTTTGCAAAGCCATATGAAGAAAGAGTAAGTATGCTTAGAGCTCTTTCAAAGCCAGTTACTGGAGAGATGGTAATAGAAGAAATAGAAAGATATGCAAGCTCCGAACAAAGATATGCAAGTGATAAGTTTGAAAGCGATGTAAAGAAAAGACTTAATGATTACAAAGTCGATGCTGAGACAAGAAAAAGATTTCAAGCTGAAATTGGAGGGCAGAAATGATAGACAAAACAATTCTTGATGGAGATTTAAGTCTTGAAAGACTTGGTTTGATAAATCAGGGACTATTTCATGTAGACGGAGAGCTTGCGCATAGATATCATGAAGTCCTAAAACAAGTTTTTGGATTGGATTGCGATGTTCCAAGCTTCAGAGTTGACAAAAGAGGGCTAAGCCCAGAATTAAGTATATACTTCAAAGAAAAATATGGAGATAGATTTGAATATGGTGAAAACTATTTGAATATGACTTCAGCAAATCAATTTATGATTGTTCTTTCCCCAGACCAAAAATCTGCACCATTGGTAGCACAGCAAACTTCATATGAAGACGAGCTTTTTGATACGGTTCATAAGACTGCAAGACACACCATTGAAGATGTAACAACAACAGAGGCTTTGTTTGGAGAATTAGAAAATGGAATAAGCAGATTCAAAAAACCATGCGATTTAATGCAATTAAGAAATGTGGACGTAACATTAGATACTTTGAAAGGTACAGTTAAATCTACCCTACAATTAAAAGAACTTTCAGCAAAACTTGGAGAAGGAAATAATGCACTTGATGAAAGTTATATTGCTAATATGAGAAGTCTTGTTAAAATAGCAGGAAATGTAAAAGACAGAGCAATATCTGATATATTCCCAATAAAGAGAGAAATACATTGTTTCTATGTAGAATTCTTCAACGGTGTACATTGTTTGAGAAACTTCAGGAATAGAGATGCCATAAATGCAATATTCATATATAATAATCATGACAGTGTAAATGATTTTGGAAAAGAAGTTCTAAGTATTGATATAAAAGATTCAGGATTGATAAAAATACTTGGAGACTATAAATTTGCAGCATTTGACCTTGATTTAATTCCACAAAGATTGAGAGAAATGGAAGACCAAACTCTCCTTACTGGAGGAATAGATGTCGTTGCAATGACTGATTTCCAAAGAAAAGCTGCAGTTGTCTCCTATTCGGATAAATTACCAGATTCATACCATAAACTTGCAGAAGTAGAAAAAGCAAGAAGCCATGAAAGCTCTAGAGTTGAAAGAATGGTAAGAAATTTGGATTATGCTACACAGGTAAAACTTCTTGTGCCAACTAAAAAAGAAGACATAATTGAGCATATAGTCGCAGAAATAGACCCAAGTGACTCCGTAAGATCGTACAAATCAAACATAAGGCATTTTATGAGAAGTTATGAAGCAATGTCAAGAGTGCAGAAGAAATATGCTGCATTCAAAGTACTTAATGATATTAATATGAAAGGAGGTAAAGCTTAAATGGATTTTATAACAGACGCGAGCGGACATTTTCTTGCTGGAGTAACTCTATCTTTTGCAGATAGATATTATTCTAAAAGCGCAGGAAGACATAGTACAAATAGAATCGAAGATAAGAAGAAACAGGTTGTCGCATTGAACTATATCATAGAAGCCAACTCAAATCCAGATAAAGAAGCTCTAAAAAGCAGAGAATATTTGGAAGCAATGGTTTCTGCAAAATCTTTTTTCAGAGGAAAAGGAATTGAACCTGAAAAAGGAATTTTAGGATATGCTAAAGGTGCAATTGAATCAGTAAGGTCTTATTCGGAAAGAATAAACCATCTTCCATGGAATAAAAAACTTGGAACTGCATTTGCAATGGAATTTACACTTGATGCAATGGCAATGGTTTCACAGATAGCCTTCGGTTTAGGAAATGGACTTACTGCCCTTGCAAAAACTTCATATCAAGGTCTAGCTCTATTTGCAGGAATGCAAACTGGAAAAGGATTGATATATGTAAAAGATGCAATGACAAGAAGCAAAGATGAAAAATATCTTGACTCAATGACTAAAGAACTTACTTCCGACGGAAAACTATTGGAGATAGTTAAAAACTATTCACCAACAGTCGCAGTGGAAGTTCCTAAGACTCCTGCACAAGCAGTTGAAGGACAAAGTTCATCTGATAAACCTGAATCTGCTGATGCCCTAAAAGCAATGGGTAAAAGAATTGGACAACAAACAGTTGAAATTGCAGGCAGAGTAAGAGGCGGACTTGATTCTGCAGTTGAAGCAGTAAAAGAAAGACTCAATAGAAATGCTGAAGCAAGAAGAGCAGAAGAAGAAGAGAAGAAGAAGAGATATAATAGTATGCTCGATAAAAACAGATAAGGAAAACCAAAATGGCAAATGAACTAGAAAGAAGAAATGAAGAGCTAACCAAAAAGCTCGAGGCAAAGAATAGCGATAGATGGAATAAGTTTAAAGATGCATCTAGGCATTACTTCAAGAAGGCAATAATCGGTGGATTAATAGCTGCAACAGTTCTATCTCCAGTAGCATATTTCTTTGTTAAAGACTCCATAACGAAAAGACAAGACTATCCTGAAAGAAATGTTATAATGAGAACAACCAATACTACAAAAATAGCGGGAAGCAAAGAAAAAAGAGCTGCTGAAAGCTCAGACAGAGAATCGACAACTTATTTCTCTGAAGGTGGAGGAGAAGAAAGTAAAGTTGGAACAAGAGAAGCTCATGCAATTAGATCTATTACTGGAGACATAGAATATTACACACTTTATAACACTGAAAACAAAAGAATTGCCTCTTCCAACTATAAGTTTGAAAGAGCTCAGGCAGGAATGAGATGGGGAGGCGCAATGAATTACAAAGAAGAATTTGCAGAAATTGTTCTTGGAAACATGAAAAAATCTTCAGACAAGTATGTAGTATACAAATTTGCTCCCGAAAGAGGATTTGAACAAATAGATACTGATGTAGTCGAATATTCAATTAGTCATAAAATGAATGAAAATGACCCCATAATAATTGGAAAAGATAAAGACGGTAAACCTGTAGTAAAGAAAATGGTTAACAGGCTCGTTGAAACAAGAAATGAACTCGGATTGTTATATGGGTGCAAGTATAGAACTGGAACTTTATTGGAAGACTATCTGTCTGTTGAAGAAAATAAAAAGCTTGCCCTCGAATTTTTTGATAAGATAAGAAAAATAGATGGAGTAGAATCGATAGATCCTAAAGTAAGAGAAAGACTTGTTGATGAAGTTAAAGCTATTGAGGAAAAGATGAAAAAAGGAACAGTTTATGCATCATGGGAAGATGGATTCTTTAAGATTTTACCTCAAGATAGCATAATGTATTTAGGAGAAAATCCTAGTAAATCTGAAAGAAGAATGAATATAATCGGATTTGGAAGAGGAAAGCACAACATTATAACTACATTAAATAAATGGGACTTTTTCCCTTGGAATGGATTAAGACCTGGAAGATATTCTGGCTTAGAGAAATTTAGTTGGGGAGAAGGAAAAAACAAAATGTATCCTTTTGACAAGTTCAATAATGGAGGATATGTACTTACGGATAAATACGGAGCAATAGCAGAGATAGAAATAAAGGACTTCTGGGCAGGATATGGGCAAGATGTACTTTACAATTATTATGTTGACCTAAACGGAGATGGAAAGATAAACAAGAAGAAAGAATTAATTAACAGTGTAGTTTGCAAGACAACACACGATGAAAGAGTAACCATTGAACAACTTTCCAAAGGAATACTCCCTGAGAACAATCAGACATTGAACATGAACTACTCATTCATGGCGCCAAGCACAGACATGAAGAAAGGATGGGATTATTTCAGACTAGCAGCATATATTGAAACGATGATTCCAGAAGCAATACATAGAGGACAAGGTAGCCACTCACTTCTCGGATTAATAAATGCCCAGAGAAGCGACATCATGCTTTTCAGAGATTTAAGCGTAGAAAACCTTAGCAGAGCATTAACTCAAGAGTCCACCCTCGTTGCAAAATATGATATAATTAAAGTCCTTAATGCCGCCAAAAGACCATATGCAAGAGAACTTGCTTGTGACTATGGAATTGAACAAGATTTCGAAGGAAGATATACTGATAAATCTGTCACAAGAGAGAAAATGTACTGGGGGCCAGTTCATGATATTGCTGCAACAGCCTTAGCAGGACTTGGAGCATGGTATGCAATAAAAGCCATGAGAAGAAGAAGAGAAAATGCAAAGAAAAAAGAATATGAATCAGTAAAAGCAAGTCTTCTCGGAAAAAAGTAATTATCAAGTATAACTCTTAATAAATTGTTAAATAATAAGTATTAATAATTATCCGATGTTAGACAGATTTAGCGTATTATGAGATAACTATAGTTTGTTTTCTGGTTTGCCTCATTTAATTAAATATATAACAAATTTATATACTCCCAAATCAATTTAACCTAACTAAAAAAGGAAAATAAAAAGGGAGAAAAATAAAAAAGTAATATGAAAACAACTGCTCTAGCTTCTGGAAGTTCTGGAAATTGCTTCTACGTTGAAAACGATAAAACTGCTCTACTCGTGGATGCGGGAATAAGCACAAAAAGAATTCTAGAAAGAATGTCCATGTTGAAATTAAATCCAAATAAGATAAAAGGAATATTCATAACCCACGAACATACAGACCACACAAAGGGAACAGACGTATTTGCAAGAGAATTTAACATTCCCATATATGCAACAAAGGGAACAATAAACTCTGGTTTTCTATGTTCCAATAATGAACTAATAAATCAAATAAAAAATAATGAATCCATATCAATTGGAGGATTAAATATAAATACATTTTCTAAAATGCATAAGGCAGATGACCCCGTTAGTTTTACCGTAGAAGATAAGAAAAGAGTTTCAGTAATAACTGATTTAGGCATTACAAACAAAGAAGTAAATGAACAAATATCCTCTTCAGATTTCCTATTCCTTGAATCAAATCATGATATTAAAATGCTCAATGAGGGACCCTATCCCTGGTTTCTTAAAAAATGGGTTCGAGGAGATGACGGACACCTTTCAAACAATCAAGCCAGCCTAGCAGTTCTTGAATATGGCAATTCAAAATTAAAGAACGTAGTCCTTTCACACCTAAGTCAAACTAACAACACCCCTCAAGTAGCTTTGAAAACATTCACTAAGATGATGAAAGAAAGAAAAGACTTCAAAGCAAACATAGAAGTCTCAACAAGAGACAGCCCAACAAAATTATTCAAGATATAAGCTCAAATAACTCCCTACATAACTCTAAAAATATTAATCCTCGTTAATAACTCTTCAATCATCGAACATAAGATATTTATTTTTTAAATTAAAAGTAGTTTCATTCTAAATCTTTATATCTTAATCCGATGAATTCCACTACAAGATATAACCCTTATTTGTATTTTTAATCCCCTTACACTAACTTTAGTTAGTGTAAAATATACATGTTGTTGTCAGCACTTAGTAGTTACATGAATTTAAATAGTATAATCTTTATAATAAATTATGGGTGGAGGAAGCACAAACTATTCGTCGAGTGATTACAGCTTTGATGACAAGCCTGCAGTTACTAGAAAGAGTGCCGCAGATTATGCAGCATCAGATAATAGAAGATATGTTGCACCAACCCGAGTAAGATTACCAAGCGTTAAAGAAACCGAAATGAAAACAGACGGCAAGCTTGCGATGGCAATTATGCTTGATACAACAGGTTCTATGTATAAACTTCCAGGATTTTTCTTTGAAAGAACCCCTGCTATTTATGTAGAAACAAATGCCGCAATGCAGGGAAAAGATTTAAAACAGCTAAAGAGCGGAGAAAAATTAGAAGACTTGCTAGATGTTGGAATTATTTCCGTTGGAGACACTGCAAGCGATCAAATTCCAATACAGGCGTTTGGCTATTGCCATGGACAAGAATTAGTTGAGAATATTAAAAAGATACTTCCTTCAGGTAGAGGGGGAGGAAATGCAGTTGAAAGCTATGATCTTGCAGCATATTACCTACTTAAGCATTCTAAGACTCCTCAAATCCCTCAGGGATTAAAACCATTGCTCATCATCATCGGAGATGAAGGATTTTATGAAGATATTAAGCCAGAAGATGTGAAAGCGCACCTCGGAGATGAAATCCCTGGAGTATTAAAAACTGCAGATGTCTATAAAGCACTTATGAAGAAGTTTGATGTCTTCATGCTTAGACCTGAGCCAATAGGTGAAGATGGAAGAAAGGCCTATGAAGAAGATACCTATAAGCAAATTCACAAGCAGTGGACTGGAGTGCTTGGGCCTGAAAGAGTTCTAAAAATGGATGATACCAGCAGACTTGTTGATGACATTGTAATGGTTACGGGAATATACACGAAAAACTACAAAAGAACCATGGAATACTTGGAAAGAAGACAAATAGACCCTGATCATCCAGAAGAAGGATTAACAAAGTTGAATGAAGTTCTTAATACTCTCCACCCAATTTTAGGTGCCAAAGCCGTTGCAACCGAAAAAGCCAGATTGAGAAAGAAATATTCTGCCAGAAATACTACAGCTGACTAGAGTGTTGTAATTTGAAAGTGACACACTTAGTAAGATTTATAAATCAATCATTACACAAACCAACATGGCACATCGAAGGAAATTGCTTCTTACAGTACCTCTAAAGGGAGATTTTTCTTTTTTCATTGATGATGAAGTTGTAGAAGGAATTAGACTAAATACAACCATTCAAGTGGAAGATAAATTAACTGACCTTCTAGAAACAGCAAAGGAGAGAGCTCACGGAAAAGAAGTCTGGATTGATTTGAAAGGGAGACAACTAAGAATTGCAAGTCAAAATGTAGAAATACAAAAAGACCAGGAGATTCACTACATAGGATTAAGCCATGAAATTGAACTCAATCTAAAAGATAATCAAGTTTATGCCATATTTGATAATGGAAAAATATGCGCAGAAGTTAAAGAATTAAAAGATAACAGAACCCTTGTAATTCCAAGCTCAACTGAAAAAAGAAAGGGATTGCCTCTTCCAGCGCAGGGAGAAGTTGGACTAAGACAAGGAATGAGTGTAACTATTCTAGATGATTCTTTAAAAGTAAAAGGATTCCTTACTGAAAGAGATAAGAAGTGGATTGAAGCTGGAGCAAAAGTAGGAATTCATAATTACATGCTTTCATTTACCGAAAGAAGACAAGATATTTTTGATGTTCTTGCTCTAGATAAAGAAGCTAAATTAAAACTAAAAATAGAGTCAAGAGAAGGAATGAGATTTGTGGAGAATGCATATTCTGAATTTTCAGGACTAACTTCAAAATACAGAGGAAAAGTCAACCTAATGGCTGCACTGGGAGACTTATATCTTCAATTGGAACCGGATGAAATAATTCTTGCATGTAAAAAGATAATAAAAGCAGATCCAAATGCAGTAATGGCTTCGAGATTATTAGAATCATCAATGCAATATAACAAAAGGCCAAAATCACAGGATTTATTCGATCTCACTTGTAAAATGTACTTAGGATATAAAAAATTCATGCTTGGAGACGACGTCTGCAGAAGCAAGGAAGGATGTCTAGAAGCAATAGACCTATTCAAAACAATGTCAGAAAACTACGGGAGGGTAAGAAATTGGAGAGAATTACTTTCATAACTGGAAATACCTCAAAATTGAAAGAAGCGCAAGAGATAATGAGAAATGTAGATATTGATGTTGAATTAATCAGTAAAAATATAGAAACACCAGAAATAGAAGATTTAGACCAAGAAAAGGTCCTATTGGATAAAGCAAGAAGAGCATTTGCGATATTAAAAGAACCTCTGATTGTAGATGATACAGGAATTTATTTTAAAGCATATAAAAATTTTCCAGGAACAATGACTAAATTGTTGTTTAAAGCAATAGGATTCTCAGGAATTTCCACTCTGCTAAAAGAAAAAGAAAAAGATGCCCACTTCAAGAGCATGATTTGCTATAAAGATAAAGACAACGAGAAAATATTCTTAGGTATCTGGGAAGGGAAGATTATTGATGAAACGAGCAAAAGCTTTAACCCTGATTGGGAATACAATTCTATTTTTGTTCCAAACGGAGAAAATAAAGTTCTTGCTGAAATAAATATTGAAGAAAGAGCAAAGAAATCCCATAGAAGAAAAGCATTCAACGAGCTAATTAAATGGCTAAAAAATAACAAAACACAATGAAAGAAATAAAAGCAAAAACAATAGGAGAAGCCTGGATTGAATCACTTAAACATATAATGGAATCAGGAGAAAAAATAAAAGATGACAATAAAAATCTCAGAGAAGTGCTAAATCTTGCAGTAAACATTGAAAATCCATCCGAAGATGATGCAATAATCGAAAAATTTGGAGATAAAAAGATGATTGAATGGATGAATTCAAATTTCCTAGAAGATAAAAGAGTTCCAGAGTTAAAAAATGCCCTAAGCTATGGACACAGATTATTCAACTACAATGGTAAAAACCAAGTGGAATGGGTTATTAACAAGCTCAAAAAGAAACCTGAAACAAAGGCAGCAACAATTTCAATGCTGATGCAGGACGATGAATCCTACATTCCATGTGTAAGTCTTCTAGACTTCAAAATAAGAAATGACAAACTAACTCTAAATGTAATGTCTAGAGCTATTGATTTTGGAAAGAAAATATATGCAAATCTCATTGCACTTCATAAAATACAGAAAATTGTGGCAAAGGAATTAAACATAGAAACAGGAAACCTAATTATGCACAATATCTCTGCCCACATCTACGAAGAAAATTTCAATGAGGTTGAAAAACTAATATGAAAGAATCAATTGAACAAATAAGGGCAAGAGTAAAGAATGCACAGAGGAATTACTCTAGCAATGTAATAAGAATTGAAAATATCCTAAAAAGAGAAAGAGGATACGCCTCAAGACCTCCCATAAATGAAGAGGCGGTAGTTCTAATGTCTGGTGGATTAGACTCAACTGTAATGGTAAACAAGATTATTGAAGACTGGAATGTAAAAGTATTCCCTCTTTTCGTAAGACGAGGCTCTAAAAACCAAGAATACGAAGAAAAATCATTTGATTTCTTCTCAGCGTTCTACACAAAAAAATTTCCAAATAACTTCATGAAACCTAGGAAGTTGGATTATCAAGTTCCACCAGCTGATTTGAAGAATGATTTTCCTAAAAACTTTGCACTTACAGTAGGACATCCAATGAGAAATTCAACCCTACAAAATCTTGCAATTATGTATGCAGTTTCTCTCTCTGAAAAATCAAAGAATGGAGTTTACACCGTTCTTTCAGGAAGTGTAGCAGAAGATAATACCGAACCAGAGCTAGGCATTTTAACTCTAAGAACCCAAACTCTCAACACCTGCGTTAGTTTGGGAGACTGGAGATGGAACATAACTTCTCCTCTTACAGACCCTTATTTTGTAAAAAAACCCGTAAGTAAAGTAGACTTGATTAATTATGCAACAATCAAATTTATCCCTCTTGAAGAAACAAGAACCTGCTTCAGTGCAGATGAAAAGGCAGATGGAACCTGCCATGCCTGTGTAAAAAGAATGAATGCCTTTACCAACTCAGGTAGTGCAGATAATATTAAATACTCAAATCGGAGGAGAAAATAATGGTAAAAGTAATAAATCCTGGAGACATGGTTTTTGAAGAAGATATCAAATTGGACGAAGATAAAATTGATTCTCCTCTTAGTTTACCTCCATGCCCACTTCTAACAAATGATGAAGTTCAAATAGTATACAATGGGAGAATTTTCTCAGCCTCAAAGAAACAATCCACGGACAAGTTGATTAAAGTTTATACAATGATATTTGGATTAGAAGAAAAAGATAATCCAAAGATGGTTGAAGACAAATACTTTTCAGATAACCTAGGTCAAATAAAAAAGGCTAAAGAAGAGTTTGTAAAAGCAGTTGTGCAAAATGATCTCTCCACAAGAAAATTAGGAAATGCACAGCTTGGACAAGAATTAGCTGCAAGAATAGAAAAAAGAATTACCGTTGAAATGGGAAATGCCCAAGCATATGTGGGAAAGGGACTTATCACAAAACTTGATGATGGCTCAGTCTTCAATGATGAAATGAAAGGTATCGAAAGAGTATTGTTATTGGATGGAAGAGTCTATGACTTACTTTCAATGAAAGAATACATCTCCCTCTCTCCAAAAGGAATGTTTAGGCAGGAATTTTATGAAAAGCTTCTTGTCTTGTCAGATGATAAAACTCCTGAGCAAATAGTAAAAGAAATAAACGATAATCTCGATAAAGTACATAGAGATGCCATTTCAAAATCCCTTCCTGCAATGAAAAATAAGATATGGCACAGTGAAAGAAGCGGAAAGATATTTCTCGATGGAGTATACTGGATTCCCAATTATAGAGGAAATTCAGATGACAATTCACTAGAATATCAAAAAATTGTTACGGCATATCAAAAACTTTTAGAAAGAAAAATAAAAGTCGATGCTGCAAGGAGTATAAGATGAATGAAGTTGAACACCTAGGGGCACTTGTCAAAAATATGACTGATTTGCATCAGAGAGAATACAAAATAAGATATAACCTCCATGAAAATTTATTCTTTAGGAAACTAGTCTCTCCTCAAGTACTAGATAAACTAAGAGCTAAACCTCTAGATTACTTCAAATCCCTCATTTTCCTAGACTACTACACCAGAATATTGAGCGATAATGACTTCTCTGCCTGCGATAATATTGAAACCCTATCAAAAGCAGTCAGAGACATTGAAAGAGAAAAAGGAATTGCAAACGCAGAAAACGGAGCATCCTACTTTAAACTTGAAACTGTAGTTCTAGAAACAGGAATGTGCTTTAAGCAGAAACACGCACAAGCAGGATTATCAAAAATACCAAAGAATGAAATTACTGGAGCCAGAAGAAGATATCAACAAGATAAAATTAGCCTCACAAGAAAGATTGAACCATTCTATGAGGGCTTGGGAGAAATGGTAAAATGCCAAATAAGTGAGCCCATGCAAAGATATATTCCCGGAATAAAATCTAGAGCAGACCTTGGAGCGCTGATATTCTCAGACTCAGTCATAGCAGTCATCAAAAATAAAAAATGCACACAAGAAGTAGTTGCAATGCTTGAATGTAAAGATTACCTTGGCGCTTCCATAACTGCCCTAGACTATCTTGCCTCAGAGTCTTCCCCCGAAAGAATTAAACAATCAATCCTTCAAAACAATGACAAAAGATAAAACAACACTTGAAAAAATACTAGATAAATTGGGAGGCAGTTTTTCCGAAGAAAAAGTACATTCAGCAATGCTCCTTGCTTTTTCAGAAGCAATTTACAATGTAATAAGAAGAGACTGCACCCCTTCTCCTTTGTATAGAGTTTCATTTGATAAAACCAATCACACGATGAATATGGAAGAAACTTCCGGCCATGGGCACGTTCCCGATAAGAATATGCAAGATATAAGTGATTTAGACATAATCTTAATGGCAAACTTGAGAGATATTCCAGTACTTTTCGAGGGAGAAACTGGAATAGGAAAAACATTTATCAGCCAGAGATATTTATCAACCGTATTTGAAGAAGGACAATATTTCTCCCATAGATTGAGCGGTAATAGTTTCATGAATAATTTATTCCAGCACTTTCAGGAAGGAAAAATGCTCAATGGAATGCCCGTTGTTGAAGCAAGAATTGATAGAATTGAATCAACCGCCGCAGGAATAACTGATGAAATAAACAGAGGAGACCCTACCGAAACACTGCAATTATATGATAATGAGATGCACCTTGGGGGAAGAATACACAAGCTTGGAATTCCAATTCCAAGAATAAACGCAGGAAAGTATGTTGAAAATTCAGGAAAAAAGAAAAAAATGCTTTTGATATCTGCTCAAAATCCCTCAAATGCAGATGACGCCAAGTTCACTGGAACAATGCAGCTTGATGCGGCAGTTGACAACAGACTATTAAAGATATACTTGAGTAATGCAGCCGCAAGCGCAGGAACAACTCTTTGGCTGGGAAACGGAAAGGGAAAAAGACATGAAGTTTTCATGAAAGATTTCAATAAAAGAACTGCAAAATATCTCGGATTGGATGAAAAGGTTCTGGAAGGAGATAATCCCTGGCTCCCAACATATTCCTGGATTACTGACAGCAGCAAGACAGATAAACCAGTATTATATTCTGCATTAGAATTAGCAGATTTAATGGCAGGAGTATTTTCAGGCAATTTAATTGAATACTACAAATATGAAAAAAATGTTCTAGCCAGCTGGGATTCTGTGCTAAAAAAAGATGTAACTTTAGCCGATGACCTGCAAGAAACCCAAAAAGTAAAGGAAATGCACGAAATAATAAATTCATTCAAAGTTCCAGTAATATTCAGAGATATTGTACAAATAAAGAGAGTTTCAGATATTCTTGCAACTCTTAAAAATATAAAGGACTCTCTAAGAACAGATAATCCGGTTGAAACCTACACAGGTATAATGAAGTGCGTCAGCGTAAGAGAAGTTGCCGAAGCGACCGCCCTTGTATCAAGGAACAAACAAAAAGCAAATTCTCCTTCCCCCGTAAAGCAAATTAATGAAGTTGTAGTTCAATATTGTAAATTAGCAAGAGAATGTATGAAAGACTTGAAAAAATTCCATTCTGAATTTGACATCTATGACCCTCACGCAGGAATAAAGAATGTCTCCATATTTAAAGCAATAAGAGACAATATCACAAGCAAGAGGGGTGTTCCGGGATTAATTAATAAAATTTCAGGAGAAGCAAAGAGGCTTAGCGAAAAAATAAACAATTCTGAAAGCATAGGTAATGTAATAATTGCAAGAAGCGCAGGAGATTTAATGACTCTATGCGGATTCCTACATCAATATAAGGAAGAATTTGAAACCTATAAAGAAAGCCCAGGAGATACTCCAGCAATAAGAAAGTATAAAAGAGTAAACGAAGCTGGAAGAGTTTTGGAAGCAATAGGAAAATTCTACTGCCAAAAGCAAAGAGAAAATGCCATGGTACTTCCGGACATCTATCAGCATAGAATTCAGAGAACTCTTGGAATTGAGAACTCTCAATAAAATGGTATTTGACATACTAAAAAACGCTGAAAAGACCTGGAGAGAAATAGCAAGTCTTGCAACTCCTCTTGATTCTGATAAGCCCGTAATAATGAAGGCAGAAACAAAACAAGGAGATCTTGAAGCATATACTGATGACAAAAGAATATATGTTAACATTGACCCAGTTAAATTAAAGAAAAATTTCGAAGGAATAATTGTGCCAGTTTACAAAGATGAAGGCAAGAGAGTTTACAGCATAAGAAGAGATATTGACAATGGAGATTTACTATCTAATCTTGTTTTCGATAACTTCCTATTTGTTCTTTTTCACGAACAGTTGCATCCATGGCTTTGCCCAAATAGTAAAGAAGACGAAAGAAAAATAACAAAAACATTGTATGATGGAATAAAAGAAGCAGAACCAACAATGACCAAATCACAGATATTTGCCAAGGTTAATAATTCAAAGAATCTAATATGGGATGTAGTTCTAAATGTAAGTTTCTTGTCCAAAACAGGCAATGCAAACGACAATTTGGAAAATAAGATAGAATTCGTTTTTGAAAAAGATGATAGAAAAATTAAATTGGAAAGAATTTTGAGATATCCAAATGGAATATTGCCCATTGTCTATGCAATCTCTGCCAACAATAGAACAACCGATATTCCCATATCTCTAGTTGGGGGAATGTATGGCACACTGTCATTTAACTCCCCCCAATTAAGAACGAAGGTTATGGATTTATTCCTCAAAGATTTAGAATCAAAGCGAATCACCAATGCTGAAACCAAAGAAATACTGAAAAAAATGTACCTCGGTTTCATCTCAGATATTGAAGAAAGAGATTTAAAGAAAAAGGGAATAGACAAAGAAGAATACAAAGACAGAACGAAATTAATTGGAAGATTTAGTGATTCAGGCTATGAAGCGAATCAGGAATATTTCATTTCCGGATTAACTAAGATATTTGACTCTCGAATGAGATATGACTCTCTTAAGGGCTTCATCAAAGTTCTTAGCAAATACATCTCTTTAAGCGAAAAACAAGGAAGCCCTGATCAAAATACTGGAGGAAGTGGTTCTGGAAGTGGCAGCGGTTCTGGAGAAGAACAGGGAGAGAGTGGAAGCGGAAGCGGAGGGACAGGACAGGGAGATGAAAAATCTCAGGAAGAAATGGATGCAGATAGCATGGGCAATACTTTAGGAGATTTGCTCGGAGAATTAGATGGAAATGAAGCAAATGACCTTCTTGGAGAAATAGCCAATTCGGGTTCACAAGGTCCTGGAGCACCCGGAAGGCGAGGACGAAGAATCCCTTCCGTAAACATAATGGCAATAGATGAATACTATAAAAGAAACACAGAATCACTAGATGTAATGAACTCCAGAGAAGAAATGAGCTCATTTGACATAGGAAATAAAAAAGTATGGAAGCACGTTAGGACAGATACATTAACTGCTGCAGATGTCTCAAGATTGAATCACGGAAAATTAGTTAGTTTCCAGAAAGCTACCGGGCTTCCTGTTCTAGTTGATGCAGGAAACGGATTTTATAAATTAAATCAATACACGCTTAAAGAAGTGCCTCAAAAATCATATAGCTACAGCCGTTCAGGAATTGAAGTTCCAGATAACTGGGTATTCATACAGGACTCATCCAGTAGTATGACTCCAAGTCAAATGTATACCGGAACAGGAAATAGTTTTGACTTACTCAATCATGTTAAATATGGATTATTCAAAGGTTTACACAAAGTATGTAAAGAAATGAAGAAAGACTTTAAGTTTGGTGTTGTTGACTTTTCAGACACCACAAGATATAATGGAATGGACAGCTTTGTTAGAATATTCGAATCAAGAAGTCATCCAATAAAAAATATCTCCCTAACTCCTCAATGTGGGGGCACATGTATAGACAGCAGAATATTTTCAAGAATAAGCAGAGATTTAACTCCTGGAAAGACAATTTATACCTTGGTTACAGATGGAGAGATATATGGAGATACAACCGGATTATACACTGCAATAGAACATATTGTTAACCAACCAAAAAATGCATTTGTTTTTGTTGAAATAAATTATAATTCTGCCTTTGGACAAAGATTAAATAGCCTGTCTAGAAGAAATGATGCCCTACTTCATTATTCCGTAAGAAGAATTGCAGATATAAAATCAAGACTGGGGAGAGTTTTGATAAAATACAAATGAACGACGTAATTGGATTAACCAACGCACTTACAGATATAATTGTAAAAGTAACTCCCGAAGAACTAGATAAAATAGGATTAAAAAAAGGTTTCTGGAACTTAAAAAGAGAAATAAATAGAGAAGCCTTTGAAGAATTAGTCAAAAATAAAGATAAAAAATTATGCCAAGCGGGCAGTCCAGGAAATGTTGTTTTCAATCTTGCTAAATTAGGATTTAAAACTGGACTAATTGGGACACTTAGCAATGATAAGATAGGAGAAAGATATATCTCAAAATTATTAGAATATGAAATTGAACCCTACATAGAAATCGCTCCTGGAGAAAGCGGTGCATGCTACATCTTAATTTCAGATGATGGAGAAAGAACAAGTGTTGCAAACATAGGTGTTGGCGATAAATTCGGATTCAACGTGAGAAGCATTGAAAAGTATAGAATATTTCACACCTCGGGATATGAACTTGTAACAAATCCTCAAAGGACATGGGAAATAATAAATGATATGAAAAGCAAAGGAACAAAAATAAGCTTTGATTTAGCAGACCCCAAAGTTATAAGAAATCTAAGAAAAGGAATAGAAAAAGTAATAGAAAAAACAGATATCCTATTTATGACTGAAGAAGAAGCAAAAGAACTAAGAGGAAATCCACAAAGAGCACTTGATGAAGAAGGAGAAAAAAGGATAACTATTTTGAAAAAAGGAAAAAGAGGAAGCACAATCAGATGGAAAAATGAAAGATATGATTTCGGAATATACGAAACAAAAGTCGTAAACACCTGCGGAGCAGGAGATGCCTTTGCATCTGGTTTTATTTCAAAATATCTAGAAAATTGCAGGTTAGACACCTGTATCCAATATGGAAGTAAAATAGCTTCAATTATATGTGCAAGAGAAGAATCTCATCTTTAATCGCCTTTTTCCCTAATCTTTTATCCCTATTGTCGACAATAGAAATATTTATATAGTGTATAATATACAATAAGTAGGAGACAAAACATGACAGATAATGTATATGCTGAAATACCACAAAGCTTAAGATACAAGTATAGACACCTTGGATCTGGAGTTCAATGGGGAGACAAAATAATGGAATTACCAAAAGACAAAATATATGATACAGTTGTAGCAATAATGAGAGCTAATCCTCCTCAAACAAATCACACTGAAATGCTTAGAGAGATATGCAAGAAAGCAAAAAAAGTTAATATTAACGTTGGAAGCTCAAACAAATGGAACAATAAAAATCCTTTCAAAATAGAAGAAAGAATTGAAATGCTTGACTTGACATTGAAAAAAAGCTGCAGAAATTATGAATTATTACAGTTACCAGATTTTGACAATGATGAATCCTGGTTTAATCACCTTATGAAAATTAACGGAGGATTAACAGAAATTCTGAGCAATAACCAGGGAGACACCAAGATTTACCAAGCTCATCAATACTTGCCTGGAAAACCTAGAGAAGAAGAAAACAAAAGATATGACATTATCACCCCACTTGATGTTTTCCCACAGGAGAGAATGAAATATGTAACTCAAATTGTTATGGATGACCTCCCATACACTCTTAAGAAGCCGATGTATGCGAGCGGAACATTCACAAGAGCGGCAATAGTTAACGATTGGAACTGGGAAGACTTTGTAGACAATCCAGTTGTAGAATACATAAAGAGAAAAGGCCTTGTTGAACAAGTAAAGAAAATGTGCCCAGAACTTGTAGGAATTTCACTAAGTAAGATTGATGATGGAAGATAAAAATATAATTCCTTTCGAGCAACCTTGCCAATAACTTCTAAAAAGATTGTTATCTCCGCAATAACGATTAATCTCCCTACATCAGATGACATGAGAATTCTACTGCATCAGATAATAATTAATTTAATATTCCTCGATTTATCAAGAATCAGTTATTAACTGAGACTATACCTTATTGTTTCCATAAAGTTGTGCTTTATCTTCTTGCACTCATTCTTTGAATCCTTAAATAAGCTCTTGCACTCTTTCATTTCTTTATTATAATCAACTTTGCATTGCTTCGTCTCATTTCCTTCATTACATAACTTCTGTTTACCCTTTGAAGCAGAATAACAATCATTCTTTATCTTTGCATTCTCAGAAACACAAGCACCATATGTTCTTGTGGCGTTCTTAATCTCATTTACTAGTTCCTTAACTTCACTCTTATTCATTTCCCTAGATTGATTCTTTTCCCTCTCTGCAGTTGAATTTGCAGAATCATTGCTTTCTTCCGCCATAACAAAAACTATGCTAAACACCAATAAACCGACAAGTAATAGTGCAAATAAACTCTTTTTCATATATTCCTCTGTGAATCCTTCTATATAAAGGTTCTCCATGTCTTCTAGATTTTTATGTAACTATAAAGTAGTTAATAAGAAAGGTTTATATAGGCAAGAAAGGCAGAATTTACATGGTAGAAGTAGGAAATGTATATTATCCAACACCCCAAGTAAGGGAATACAGAGTTTGGAATGAAAACAATGTCTTCATAGCCCTGCTCATTGGATTTATGATTATTATTGCAGAAATGATAGTATTCCTATTGGTTAGCTTTACTACAATTCAAATGAGTCTCATTGCCCTCATTGGCCTTCTAATTTATGCTTTGTTCCTTTTCTTCCTACTAGAACCTTCAAGAGTAAGAGAAATAAGGCAAACCGAAATAAGAACATTCGAAAAGCCAGTCATAAGAGAAGTTATAAAAGAAGTTGAAAAGCCTGTAGAAGTCATTGTTGAGAAGCCAGTCATGAGGGATGTTTATGTTGAAAAACCTGTCTACAGAGATAGAGTAAGAACAGTTTATGTAGAAAAAGCAAAAAGAAAGTTAAATATTCCAAAATACAAATTCGTTGGCTCCACTCAGACAAGAACATATCATCTTAAAACATGCAGACTTGGAAGATTAATAAAGAATAAATACAAGCTAAGCGATAATTCTTCAGACTTTTTCAAAAAGAGAAAGTTCAAAACATGCAAAATATGCCTGAAGAGGAAGAAATAATGGCAAAGGGAATTGAATTAAAAAAGCTCAGAGAAGTTGTCGCAAAAGCAGACCGAGTAGATAGCTTAGAAGATTATGTTATAGATAGAAGCAGAGGAGAACCAAGAATACCTTTGCCCCTAAGACTTCACGAGAACCCTGAAAATGGACAAAGAAAAGTTATCAAAACCAGAAAATATCTAGATGTTGTATTCACATTAAGAAATAACAAAGCATACGATATAGCTATAGTTGGAAGATATAATATTTCTCCACATAGAGATCCTCTCGCAAAAAGAATAGCCAGAGGGCAATGTGTTAGATACAGCAATGGAAAATTCTTTAAGAATTATTCAGCTTCATTAAAAGAGATAAAAGATAATCTTGAAAGAGTTGTAAAAACTGAGGAAATATTTGACCAAGATGAGATGATGCTTTACGAGCAAACAATTACCTCGGGATATTAATTCTAAAAAGAGAAACGAATTTAAACCGTAAATTTCAAGCCACTAATCCTCAAAAGGTTTAATAACTACAAATACCATAAAATTCCATAAAAGGAGGTTAATATGGCAAAAACAGTTTTAGATTGGATTGCACTTATCCTGTTGATAATAGGCGGCCTTAATTGGGGCTTAGCAATATGGGATATCAATCTTGTGACATTAATATTTGGCTCGATTCCAGTATTAGTGACCATTGTATATGCGCTAGTAGGACTCTCCGCATTATATACAATATACTATTTATTCAAGAAATAAACAGAAAACCTTTTTTATTTTTTTATTTTTCTTTTTATGGAAGATAGTCCATTATCATCTTTTCATCGATTGCATTCCTTATGGCCTCTTCTCGAGTAATAAGTCCTGCGGAGAACATATCGGCAAGTCTCTTGTCCATTGAAATCATATCCTCATCACTCCTTGAAGTAAATTGATTAACAAGTTGATGAAGCTTATTATCCCTTATCAAAGACCTTACTCCGTAGTTTGCATGTAGAACTTCCATTGCAAGTTTTCTATCACTTCCTCTCGAATATGGAATAAGTTGCTGAGCCAAAACATACTCCACATTTGAAGCAATTGAATCCCTCGCATCTTTCTTTTTTCCTTCAGGAAAGAGATCAACAATCTTTTCTATTGCACCTTTACTGTCCTTCGAATGAACAGTACAAAATACCAAATGCCCTGTGTCAACTGCGGTTATAACCTCGCTTGCTGTATCGCTGTCTCTTATTTCTCCAACAAGAAGAACATCTGGATCCTGTCTCATTGCCCATTTTACTCCTCTCAAAAAAGATTTTGTATGAGTATAAAGTTCTCTTTGAATAATAACTGATTTATTTCCAGTGTAGCAATATTCTATTGGGTCCTCAAGAGTAATAATTTTCTTTGGAGAAGTTTTGTTTATTTCATTTATTAGAGAAGCAAGGGTTGTGGTTTTTCCAGAACCTGTTTTTCCAGCAACTACAATAAGCCCACTTTCAAGATTTATTATCTTCTTCCAGCATTCATTTGGAAAACCTATTTGAATTATTGGTCTTATCTCTCTAGGAATTATTCTTAGAGTTGCAAACATTCCCTCATTTTCAAGCCCGACATTCACTCTAAACCTTGTATCCTTATATTGATATGAAAAGTCAACTTCAAATTCCTTTTCAAATGTCTCCCTGTGATTCGCAGGCATCACAGAATTAATAAGCGCATTTACCTGCTCTCCAGAAAGAGGATTATACTCTATCAATCTCTTTATATCTGAATCCAGCCTAAGCGCCGGAGGCTCATTTGCCTTAAAATGTATATCTGAAGCAGAATCTTTTATTGCAATATCCATTATTCCATGCATATGTGATACCCAGTCAACATTGGTTTCATTCTCACTGCCTTCTGTCATAAATTTAGAGACTTTTAGTTTTATTTAAACTTGCTGGCAAATTTTCACTACAATATAAGAATTATTTTACATACATTTCAAGACAGCTATTATTTATAGATTTTGTGCTTTCAGAGAATATACCTCATTTTCCATCGCAAGGTTTTTAAATGCCCATTTGTCTTCCCGATTATGAGCAGATATATGATTATTGCAGACCCAAATGGAAAGGGTTATGATTTTTCTCAAAAAGTCTACGAATATGCAAAAGGAAAAGGCGGTGACTTCGACTTTTCAAATGTAAATATAACCAGATTCAGAGATGGAGAAATAAAGCCAAAAATAGAAAAAAACGTAAGAGAAAGAACTTGCTTTTTCATCCACGATTCTAATAAAAACCCCTCAGAATGGTTCCTTGAATTATGCCTAATTAATCAGGCACTCAGAGATTCCTCTGCTGAAAAGATAATTGATATAATGCCATATCTTAGGTTTAGCAGACAAGACAGAAAAGATGAATCTAGAGTCCCAATAAGTGCAAGAGTAGTTGCAGATGTTGTCGATTTATATGCAGACAGAGTATTAACAATTGATGTGCACAATCCATCTATACAGGGATTCTATAAAATTCCAATGGATGATTTACAATCTTTTCCAACAGTTATAAATCACATAAAGTCTAAACACCCTGAAGTGCTTGAAGATGTCGTAGTAATGAGCACCGATGCAGGAGGAGCAAAGAGAGCCTCGTATTTTGCAAGAGCCCTAGGAATAGGAGATGTTGCAGTTGGATACAAAGTAAGACCAAAACCTGGAGAAGTTGGAAGACTTCAAATTCTCGGAGACGTCTCGGGAAAGAATGTGATTATCATTGATGATATAATTGATTCTGGAATAACAATCATAAAAGCGGGCCTAGAGGCAAAAGCTGAAGGAGCAAAGAAAGTCTCTGCCGTATGTACCCACGGACTATTCACAGAAGGAGTTGAAAAATTCAAAGGTGTATTTGATTACTTTTTCGTTGGGGATACATTAAAACAAGAAAAGATTAATGATGACCCTAGAGAGACCATTAGCTATACTCCCCTTATTGGAGAAGCAGCATATAGAATAAGTAAAAGAGAAAGCCTCAGCGAGCTGTTTAAATAAAAGATTAAACAGCTCAGGCAGATATTAAAGCAATTATTTTTAGTAATAATAAGTAAAAAGCAAAGTTATCTTCTCAAGTAGAATTAGTCGTATTAAGATAATTATTTGTTTTCTCTTAGTATAGGAGTTATTAATCAAATTGTAATTTTAAGTAGCTTTTTAAACTTCTTTTTGCTCTCTATAATATGAGAGTTAAATACACATTTTCGTCAAGACACACAAAGACCATTGACCCACACAATAGGCACAAGCAATCAGTCTTTACCGTAATAAAGGAAGTAGTCCGAATATCAGATGTAGTTCTAATCCTTCTGGATGCAAGATTCATAGAAAAATCAAGAAATATTCAGTTGGAAGATGAAATAAAGGCTGAAGGAAAAAAATTAGTATATGTAATAAACAAAACAGATCTTGTTAACCTGGAAGATTTGAAAGCAAATCCAATTTTAGAGCAATTAAAGCCCCATGTTCTTTTCTCCTGCAAAACAAATCAGGGAAGAAGCGACCTTAGACTAAGAATAAAGATAGAAGCAAAAAAAGGACTAAAGGGGAAAGAGTATAAAATAGCACATGTGGGAATTATAGGTTATCCAAACACGGGTAAAAGCTCACTGATTAACCTTCTAGTTGGAAGAAACGCATCCACCGCATCATCTGAATCTGGATACACCCACGGCATGCAAAAAATAAGATTAAGTAAGAACATTCTTCTTCTTGACAGCCCGGGAGTAATTCCAAGTGGAGAAGACAATGTAGAAAACTCCTCCCTAAAGAAACAAGCAGAAATTAACGCAAGAACTTCAACTAAAGTGCAGAATCCAGAAATGATAGTCCATAGGCTAATGATGGAAAACAAAGGCCTTCTCGAAAAATATTATGACATTAAAGCAAATGGCGATGCAGAAATCCTTTTGGAAAGTCTCGGAAAAAAGAATCATTTTCTCCTTAAAGGAGGAGTAATTGACACAGACAGAGCCGCACGCCTCATTCTAAAACACTGGCAAGATGGAAGAATAAGGAAATAAAATGCAATTACTTAAAGAAATCGGAGAGAAAAAAGATATTAAATATAAACGGAGAACTGCAGCGAGAGCAGTTGTTTTCAATAAAAAAGGAGACATAGCACTTTTATTTGCCTCAAAAGATAATTATCATAAACTTCCCGGAGGAGGTGTAGAAAGCCATGAAAGTATTGAAGAAACCCTTTCCAGAGAGATATTAGAAGAAACAGGATGTGAAATAGAAGTTAATGAAGAAGTAGGAAAAGTAATTGAGTATCGTAATAAAATTAATTTAAAACAAACCTCATTTTGTTTCCTAGCAAATTTCAAGAAAATCCTTAGTAAACCTAATTTTACCGAAGAAGAAAAGGCCAAGGGATTCCAATTAGTCTGGATGAACTTTGATAAAGCAATTAAGATTATAGAAAAAGAAAAACCAAAAGATTATCACCTTAAATTTATGAGGGAAAGAGATTTGTGCTTTGTTAAGAAAGCAAATGAAATAATCACTTCCTCACAACCGCACTAATTAATTTTCTAGTATAATCCATTCCCCTAAGGGGTTTTGTTTCAGTAACCTGCAATTTAACCTTTGAAAATTCTCCAAACAATTCCTTTATCTCCTTATCCTCAAAGAAATGACAGGTAATTCCATTTGCCTTAATCAAAGTATTTTCCGCAATCATTCTGCTGTTTTTCTTAAATCTAAAATCTCCAACTGCAAAATCCTCAAATAAAACAATTCCCTCATCCTTAAGAACCCTATAAATCTCCCCAACTGCTTTCTTCCTTTCTCCATCGGACAAATTATTCAAAACGTAATAGCAAACAACCGCATCAAAGGATTCATCATCAAATTTTAAGTCCAAAACACTCATTTTCTCAAATTTAATGTCATCATGAGCAAACTTCTCCCTGCATATCTCAATTGCTTTCTCAGAAAAATCAATTGCAAACAACTCTTTTGGATTCTGCCTATGTATTGCTATAAGTGTTTTCCCATTTCCAACTCCAATTTCAAGAACCTTCTTCCCAGAAAGCATTTTGGGTAATGTCCTAGTTTCCTTTCTCCACTCACTCCTTGAATATTCAATATCCCATACTTCTTCCTGTTTCATATTGAAACTGACCAAATTTAATATATAAATCTATTAGATGTCGTAATTCGATGAATTCTACTGGAATAAATAAGTTTTAAAATGAAAATCAAAAAAACGATGCGCCCCCCGACTTAAAAGTCGGGGTTTGTAAAGGGCGCTCGTTTTTTGGATGCTCAAGGAACAAACTCCAGCTTTAACAGGCTGGGTCACAATTAGTAAAATATAAATACTAGTTTATCGTCGATATATTAACTAAAAATATTATTTTACCGACGGTAAAATAAAGAGGTACAA
>Ga0208373_1001100_pt1 | contig 38693 bp, 40 predicted proteins | sample RifOxyC2_FD_184036 | JGI IMG/M metagenome (GOLD analysis project Ga0208373, IMG submission 184036) | Soil microbial communities from Rifle, Colorado - Rifle Oxygen_injection C2 (SPAdes) | ecosystem: Environmental > Terrestrial > Deep subsurface > Rock core/Sediment | place: Rifle, Colorado...
CTTTTAATGTTAAATCTTCTTTCTTTAATTCAATTATTCTCATAGGATAACCATGGATATCCTATCTTTTAAACATTGTTATACTCGATTATATACATAAAATCGCTTTAGAAAGCTAAGCTCTTACCGGTTTTACAAAGGTTTAAAAGGCATCTTCTTGACGGAGTTTTATGCACAGAGATAAGAGATTTTATAGGTCTTCTGGGGAAGATATGGAATTGATTAAGAATTTGCCAGCTGGAGCTTTGCAAAATGCAGCATTTTATGACGGAGTTAATATGAAAAAGCAAGGTTTATTTTCTCAGAAGGGACTTGGGATATATGCTTCGGATCCTCAGGTGATTAATATTGTTGTAAAACATTTGATGGCTTATATTCATTTGCATCTGAGGAATGGTGGAGATTATTTAATAAGAAACCCTGTTTTCGATGCAGAGAAACATGGAAATATAATCCCCTCAGCATCTGTGTTTTTTGTACCAAGACAATATTTTGAGCATTCTGTGGAATCTGCGCCTATAGAGAAGGCGCACCATTTGATTGAGATTAAAGGTTCAATAAGTGAAAGTTATTTCAAAAAGCCATTTGTTGAGATTCTTGTTCATGCTCCCATATATGCAGCAAAAAATGAAGAGTTTGAGAGACTTGAAGGTTTATTGGAAGAATATTCTAAGGTATTAAATAATAGGATAGAAAATGAAGCGCAAAAGAAAGAGCTGGAAAGACCTAGAGAACCTTGGGAATTTTTGCCAAACGGGAAGTTTGATTGTTCTCTCCCCAAATAACTATTTTCAGTATATAATTCTCTTTCAATAAAATATAATTGGTTTTAAGCACAAGAATAGAATACTTTAGAATTGATAATAAAAGTAGATATCTTATGTTCGATGATTAACAGCTGCTATGGGAGATAATAATTTTTTAAGAGTTATTAGCTAAGTTGTTCAAAGAGTATTATCCTATTCTTATTTTAGGATATGAACTGGTAACTTTTCTATCTTTCTTGTCATCTTTTATATCTCTTTTAATAAAACCTATGTATAAAAAGGCTAGCGGAAGACCTACCTGTATCAAATAGTTGATTGCACTACCTATAATAGTTGCAGTTAATGACTTAAACACAAGAGGAGTAAATGCATCTAAACCTGAGGTTGCAAGGCTCCAGAAGTGATAAACTATCGTTAGTAAAAACAGTATTCTGAATGTCCATTTCATCACCGAAGTCATTTTTCCTCCATTTTATACCCTGGAATAAGCAAAAAAGGATATAAAAATCTTTCATATGACCTATTACATTGAGATATTGAGAGAAAGCACCCCAAGTATTTTCAATATTGCAAGTAATCCAAGGAATATCATTATAGCTCCAATAATTTTTTTAAGTCTTTCTTTATTGAGATTTTTTGTCGTCATCGCTCCGATTGGTCCGGCAATTATTGCTCCAATTCCCAGAGAGACCAATAAACTATAGTCCGATATTCCGTTAATAAGAAGATAGGTTATAAATCCCGCAAGGCATATTAAAGGCTCTGCAGCTGTTGTGCATGCGACTGCGTTTTTATGATTTTTTCCGAGAACTATTTGACCACCAGTTACAAGGGGGCCATATCCTCCTCCTGAAAGCCCTTTATTAAATGCCGAGACAATACCTACGACAACCATTTTACCGTTTGAATAGCAGAATCTGAAATTTGTCAATATCAAAAATCCTATTATCATGACAAGAACTGCAATGTAAGTTCCAAGAAGACTTTTGGATATACTTGAAGCTATAAATGCTCCAAATATTACTGCGAAGACACCCAGGGAAGTTATTATTAAAACAGTTTTCAGATCATCGCTTATTTTTTCTTTAATACTAAAATTGGCATTTCCGTTTTTATGGTGAAATATTGAAGCAGATAGACCACCAAGAGCCTGAGTTATCAGTATTGATGGTACAACTAACAGGGGAGAGAAACCAAAGACGATTAATAATGGGGAGAGAATTGTTCCGTAGCCCATTCCCAATGAGGAGTCTATCCATTCGCATATTAATGCGGAGATTAGAACCAGGATAAAAATTAGAACTTCCATTTTATCTTATCATCCCTGCCGCCAGAGTCTCATTAGTTAGTTCATCTATTATAATTAAACTTCCAGTATTCCTGTTTTTTGAATAGGAATCAAAAAACAAAGGGTGGTTCGTCCTTATCTTTATTCTAGCTATATCATTAATTCCTATTTCTTTAGAATTATCTCTATGCAATGTGTTTATGTCTATTTTATGTACGACTTCTTGGATTATACATTTTGTTAATCTTGTTGTGTGTTTTATAAGATATTTTTTTGTTGAATCTAGTTTTTCAGGATTTAGCCAGCAAACCATTAAATCAAGGTCCTGACATATGTTTGGTATATTGGTGTTTCTAACAATCATGTCTCCTCTTCCTATATCTATCTCATCTTTTAGTTGTATTGAAATTGATGATTTTGGGCCTGCTTCTTTTTTTTGTCCATCAAATGTATCTATGCTTTTTATTTCAGACTCAAATCCTGAAGGCAAGATTTTTACTTTATCTCCAATTTTGAATACTCCTCCTGCAACTCTGCCCGCATAGGCACGGTATTCTCCGATTCTTCCCTGAAGTTTATTTTCAGGTACTCTTATAACTCCTTGAACGGGGAATCTGCAGTCTCTGAAATCTTCATCTCCTTTTATGTAAATATTTTCAAGTAGATAAAGAAGGGTTGGGCCATTGTACCAGAGCATCTTTTGTGATTTTTCAACTACATTATCTCCATGTAGGGCACTTATGGGAATAAAGTGTATGTCTTTTATATCTAGCTTATAGGCAAAGTCTTCAAATTCTTTTTTTATTTTATCATAAGCTTCTTCGGAGTAATCAAAGAGGTCTACCTTGTTTATGCATACGATTATGTGGGGGATTTGCAGGAGGCCTGCAAGGAAAGTATGTCTTTTTGTTTGCTCAGTTATTCCCTGTCTTGCGTCAACTATCATGAGTGCGATGTTTGCATTTGAGGCTCCGGTAACCATATTTTTTGTATACTGCTGGTGTCCCGGATTATCTGAAAGGATAAATCTTCTTTTTGGTGTTGTGAAATATTTGTATGCAACGTCTATTGTTATCCCTTGCTCTCTTTCAGCCTTCAATCCATCTGCTATTAATGCCAGATTGAAATCTTCTCCCGTTTTCTTTGATGCTCTTTCAATTGCCTGCAATTGGTCTATGAATATTTTCTTAGAATCCAAAAAAAGCCTGCCTATGAGGGTACTTTTTCCGTGATCTACACTACCCATTGTTGCAATTCTTACTGTGTCCATTAGAAATAACCTTCCCTTTTTCTGTCTTCCATCGAACTATCTGAGATTTTATCATCAATTCTTGCGTTTCTTTCGCTTTTCATTGTAACTAAAAGCTCTGCAATTATTTCTTGAATGTTTTGAGCTTCTGATTCTACGGCTCCAGTACAGGTAGCGTCGCCAACGGTTCTGCATCTTATATTTTTTTCGTGAATTTCATCATCTTGTTTTAGTTGAACATGAGGGGAATGAATTAAAAGAAGACCATTTCTTTCAATACACTTTCTAGGCTTTGCAAAATAGACTTCTGGAATTTTGAGATTTTCTTTCATTATATACTGCCAGATATCTATTTCTGTCCAATTGCTTAAAGGGAAAACGCGAAAATGCTCATTTCTCTTTTTTCTTCCGTTGAGAATATTCCAGAGTTCTGGACGTTGGTTTTTAGGATTCCAATGCCCGAATTCATCTCTATGAGAAAATATTCTTTCCTTGGCTCGGGCTTTTTCTTCATCTCTTCTTCCTCCACCGAGAGCAGCATCAAAATTAAACTCCTGGATTGCATCAAGCAAAGTGGTTGTCTGCAAAATATTCCTTGTGGCATTTGCGCCTTTTTCTTCTATTACTCTTCCTTTGTTAATGCTCTCTTGGACTTCTTTTATAATTAGGTCAAATCCGAGTTCTTTTGCTAAATCATCTCTGAATTTTATTACTTCTGGAAAATTATGTCCTGTGTCTATGTGCATGACTGGAAAAGGTATTTTTCCAGGGAAGAAGGCTTTTCTAGCTAAATGCAAAAGAACAAGAGAATCCTTTCCTCCAGAGAATAGGATTACTGGCTTTTCAAATTGAGCTACTGCTTCTCGGATTATATAGATTGCCTCAGATTCAAGTTCATTTAGATGTTCATTATCAGAGCTCATTTTTATAATTCTTGTAACTATAAATTGCTTAAAAATATATCTATCCTGTATAATAAACGTTAAATACAATAACATCTGAAGATTATAATGAAAAGGGGGAGGAAAATACTCATTATGGGCTTGCCTGGAAGCGGAAAGACTACTCTGGCTAGAGAGTTAGCTGAAAAGCTAAATGCTGTGCATTTTAATGCTGATGAAGTAAGGGAAAATATAAACAAAGACCTTGGATTCTCTAGGGAACATAGGATTGAGCAGGCGAAGAGAATGGGGTGGCTTTGTGATAAGGTTGCAGAAAGAGGACATTTTGCAGTTGCTGACTTTGTTTGTCCTACAAAGGAAACAAGAGAGGCATTTGGGGAATGTTTTACTGTATTTGTTGATACAATTAGAGAGGGAAGATTTGAAGATACAAATAGAATTTTTGAAAAACCTGAAAAGGCAGACTTTATTGTTAATGAAAAAGATGCAAAGAAATTTGCATCTTTAATATCTGGTGAATTGGGCAAAGATTAAGGGCTTAGTTTTGTAAAGTTGTATACGATAAACTCAATAACAATTCTATTAATAAAATAAGTTCATATGATTAATTATCTTCCAAGTATTAAATTTTACCTAGGGTAAAATTAAACACCTTATATTATATTTATTCTGGTTTTTACTTCAGAAAGCTAAGTAGACAGAGCAAATAATAAACATTATATATTGCCGTTTGCCCGTATTAATATGATTAGAGGGAATATTGAATTGAGCGTTGTTCTTCCATGCAGAAATGAAGAGAAATCTCTGGATTTTTGCATCAAACAAATAAAGAAAGTTCTTTTAGATAATAAAATAAATGGGGAGGTAATAGTTTCAGATTCTTCTTCAGATGGTTCTCCTCAAATTGCCTTGAGGAATAGAGTTAAATTGGTGAAACATGACTTGGAGGGTTATGGAAATGCATATCTCGAGGGTTTCAAGGAAGCTAGGGGGAAGTATATATTCATGGCAGATTCAGATGGGAGTTATGACTTTAATGAAATCCCCAAATTCCTTAAGGCCCTAAAGCATGGAAATGATTTTGTAATAGGAGATAGATTTAAGGGAGAGATGCGAAAGGGTTCAATGCCCTGGTCTCATAGATATGTAGGTAATCCAATTCTTTCGGGAATCCTCAGGGTTTTCTTTTCATCTAATGTACATGATGTTCATTGCGGTATGAGAGCTATTTCCAGAGAGGCATTGGATAAATTGAATTTAAGGACAACGGGAATGGAATTTGCCTCTGAGATGGTGATAAAGGCAATAAAGAAAAAATTAAAGATAAAACAAATTCCTATAAATTATTATCAAAGAAAGGGAGATTCTAAGTTGAGGCCATTTTCTGATGCTTGGAAACACATGCGTTTTATGCTTCTCTATTCTCCAATGTTTTTATTCTTCATTCCTGGAATGCTGTTATTTTTCCTAGGGCTACTTTCAATGATATGGTTTTATTTTGGAAATGCTCATTTGTTTAATTTAACTTTTCAGTTTCATCCGATGTTTATTTCTTCTTTGCTGACTTTGATTGGATACCAATTGATTGTTTTTGCGGCATTCGCAAAATCATACGCAATAAATCATCTTGGAGAGGAATCTGAGGTAATGCAAAAGCTGTATAGACACATTACTATAGAAAAGGCAAGCCTCATAGGTATTATGCTTGGACTTATAGGGGTTATTATCTATATTTTTATTCTAATTAAGTGGGTTAAATCTGGTTTTGGTTCTTTGAATGAGGTTAAGAATTCTATTCTTGCTTTGACATTAATTGTACTTGGAATACAGACTATATTTTCTTCGTTTATGCTCAGCATTTTGGGGATTAAGGAAAAATAAAATGAAGATCGCGCTATTAACTGACGTAATTTATCCTTTTACAATTGGGGGAAGTGAAATGAGAAATTATGAAATTGCTAAGAGATTAGTAAGAAAGGGTCATGAAGTTCACATTCTCGGAGCAAAAATGTGGAAAGGTAGAAACAAGATTAATATGGATGGAATAGCTATAGTCGGACTTTCAGAATATGAAAGATTATATGACCCATCTGGAAAGAGAAGTGCTCTTGATCCATTAAAGCTTTCATTTAGGACTTTCAGGACTCTTCTTAAGGGAGACTATGATATTGTGGATAATCTATCTTTCGTATTCTTTAATTGTTATGCCAGTAAATTAGCTTCTTTGATTAAAAGGAACAAATTAGTTTTTACTTGGCAACAGTATTTTGGTTCTTATCTTATCGATTATTTTGGGTATTTTAAAGGATTAATTGCTATGTTTTTGGAGAGAATTTCTGTTAATCTTACTAAGAACAATGTTGTCGTTTCTAATCATGTCCGAAAGGAACTTGAAGATAAGGGAGTGAGCAAGAGAAACATAGAATTAATTTACAACGGGGTTGATAGTAAACTGGCAGGTAAAATAGACAAATTAAAGAAGAAATATGATTTGGTATTTGTGGGTAGGTTAAACTATCAGAAAAATCCTCAACTTTTTATCCAGATAGTTAATGAAGTCAAGAAAAAAATCCCAAATGTTCGGGCAGTTGTTGTTGGAGATGGTTCTGAGAGGAGGAGTATGAAAAGTTTGATAAGTAAGTTTCATTTAGAGAGGAATATTAGACTCGTTGGAAATGTTAAAGATAGAAGGAAGGTATTTTCTCTAGTTAAATCTTCAAGAATATTTGTTCTTCCGTCAAGATTAGAGGGGTTTCCTCTTACCCTCATTGAAGCAAACGCCTTGGGTGTTCCAGTCTTAACAACTAAAACTAAATGGAATGATGTTGAAGATTATCTAAATAAAGGAGGGATTTCTGGTTTTGCTCTTGAATCTTCTTTAGATGAACTGGTTAAAGGAGCATTAAAACTTCTTAGAGATAAGCAGGTTTATGAAAGGATGTCAATAAACGGAATAAAAAAGGCAAGGAATTACGATTGGGACAATATTGCTGAGCAGACTGAAAGTTATTATCTTTCTCTTATCAATTAGATTTATCCGGTGCAGGAGATATAATCTCTTTTGAGATTATACAGATTTACTCTCTTTTGATATAGCTTCATTTACAATTCTTTTTACATATCCTGACCCAAATTCTGAGGGTATTATTTTCTTGACATTAGTTGTCCAATCATCCCAATAACCATACTTTCTCATGAATTTTTCAAAAACAGGTTTAAAATAACGAACATCTTCATTTGTAAACCAATTTTTCCAGTCGCCCCTTGCTTTTGTTCTTTCGACTCTCTTTAGACTTTTATCAACTTGTGTTACTTTATTAAGGTTAAATCCGAGATAATTCTCGAGTTGTGTTAGTTTATTTTCTACAATATCTTCATATCGTACTATAAAAAAATCTTTGTTTTCCTCAATGAACTTGTCATAATAATCATAGTAATTTTCTTCTTTGGTGGGGCTATAATATGGGGAGATAAATTTTCCCCTTACATCAAGTAACTCCCTGAATGAGACACTATCTGGATTCTTTTCTTTTTTCTGCAATAATTGGATTATCTTTTTTATGAATTGGGGATTATTGAAGAAAGGTTTATGATAGAATGAATAAAGGAAGTGGCTCACCATTTTGTCTCTCGGATCTCTCAATATTACTATTTTTTTGTCAAAATTTGAAAAACTTTTCGTGTTTATCTTTACGTAAGGGTCAATTAATATTTTTGCGAGAACATTTGGATTTTTTTCTTCCTGATATTCTTTTGGTTCAAACAACAGCCTAAAATCTTTGCTTAGGGAGTCTTTTATTTTAAAGAATAGTGCAGTAGTTCCTGATTTTGGTAATCCTGCTATTAATATTTTCATTTTATTCAGTTTCTAATGCTTCTCTTGTTGCTTCAAGATATCCTAATCCAAATTTTTTATCTGGCTCTAAATGACATCCCTCAGCCCATTCGTTCCAGGCATTGATAAATATTACCTTATCTTCTCCTTTATAATCTTTTCTTAGTTTTCTTATTATTCTTTTTAACCATAATTTGTAGTGTAATGGGTCCGAATTGACAAAAATAAATGAATTATTCTTTCTTCTTGAGGTATTGTCCCATGAAGGCATTATTCCAGGATATGTTTTGTAATCTCGTTTGTTTCTTGAGGCAAAGATCTTTGCTAATCCGTGATAGTTGTATATCTTTCCCTTAAAGTCTTGATTTTCATATATCTTAGGCATTTCTTTAATCTGACTTTGTAGTGGTGGGAATTCTATTGAAGAATCAAAACCATACTTTTTTGGATTTGTTTCTTCAAATGACTGAACTAAGGCTAGATGAATCTCCCCCACATCATTCTTTCTACATTCTTCTCTCCATAAGTCCGCTGTTTTTTTCAAATTCGGGAAATTGTCTGCTCTATAGATTATAAATAATGGTTTTCCGTTAATTCTTATGTATCTTTTATCTTTGAGATAGGGGATTATCTCTTTGATTAATTTTAAATTATTTTCAACTGAATATCCCTGATTTATCAGAATTTCTTTGTTAAGTCCATCCCAACTTCTTGTCCAATTTTCATTCGCCCAGCATATGCAGAATGGAAAATCCGGTTCTTTTGTTTTTAATACTCTCTCAATTGGACTTTCTAATAATTTCTTTCCATTGAACCAGTAGTAATAATAACAGAATCCGTGAATTCCATATTTTTTCGCCAGGTTCGCTTGTTCTTTAGATACTTTGGGATTCTTTAAGTTGTAATATCCTAAGAGGTCGGGGACGTGAGGTTGATAATGCCCTTCAAACAAAGGTTTAGCCTTTTTTACATTGATCCAATCGGTAAATCCCTTACCCCAAAATCTATCATTCTCAGGTATTTGATGATACTGGGGGAGGTAGAAAGGAATCAATTTTATCTGCTCTTTATCGTGGAAATATATCTTTTCGGGCACACCGTATAAATAATACCCGCAACTTTTACAGAGTGCTCCGAAGACTCTTTCAAAGGCGTGGGCTAATTGACCGTCATTTACTTTGATTCTGGTGTCTTCGAAGTCTTCTGTTTTCATACCTATCTTTTTGATTTTTTCAAGTATTTCTGATCTGCACCAAAACATCGTTCCTTCAAAATATTCAATGTCTTGAAACTTTTTCTCAATTTTTAACTTATCACATAGGAGGAGATATTTTTCTTCGTTTGTGGAGATTTTATTGGAGATGTGTTTTTCCGAAGAGATCATACCTATTTTTTTATTCTCGAATAACTTTATTATCCCCAAAACTCTTCTTTTTGATCCGAGCATACTGTCAAGAAGTTCTTTTCTCCAATTATCTCCGTAATTTGTCATTTTATATTTGCTTTTTTTTGAGTGTATTTTACATACTAAATCGTATTTCTCAAGATTGATATTCTGAATTTGTTTCATAAGTCCTCCTATATCAAAGCCTTTATTTGGCGTAGAGGTGACAACTGCTCTTGGAAATGTTCTTTTTATCTTGTCTATTATATTTTCAGGGTAATTATTTTCTACTAAATTAATATATATATCAAAATTAAATGGAATATTATTAATGTGTTTTGCAAGCTCATCCCATAGTTCCGTGTAGTATAAGTGGACGATGACTGCGATTCTAGGTTTCAAATTAATCCTTTTTATTTCATAGTCAGTATTTATTTTTTGACTGATTTTATCTCTGAAGTTGAGTATACCTCGTTTGAATGTTCTCATTGATGAAAAACTTGTTAATCCTTTGTGAATGACTCTCAATGGATAGGTTATTCTCCAAGAATATGATTCGAGAAAAGTTTGAATACGTTCACTTAATTCTTTTATTCTATTCTTGTTGTGTAATATAATCCCATTCAGGTCGTCTATTCTCCTTTTCGTCTCCTCAATCTTCTTTTCTTTATCATCTAAGATTATCTCCGAATTTTGCAGACCGATTTGAAGATCTCTAATCTTCTTTTCTTTATCATCTAAGATTATCTCCGAATTTTGCAGACCGATTTGAAGATCTCTAATCTTCTTTTCTTTATCATCTAAGATTATCTCCGAATTTTGCAGACCGATTTGAAGATCTCTAATCTTCTTTTCTTTATCATTTAAAGCGATATTATTTTGTTCTAGCTCTTCTGCTATTTTCTCAATATATTTCTGGAGGTCCAAATTATGATGTTTTAGGTCTTTTTCAATAAAATTTTTGACAAACTCAATTGTCTTTTTATTTTTTAAGCCTATAAATTTTTTCAGACTCATACATGTTTCTTCAGTGTTGTTTATTATATCTTCGAAATTTAGAATTATTTTTTCTTTATTTGAGATATGTTTTTGTAGGTTATAATTGTATCTTTTACACAATTTTAAAGAATAATTGATACTAAATCCGTCTCTTTTTTTTAATGATTCTGCAATTTCTATATCTTTTCTTTTGACAATGATATAAAAAGTTTTTATACCTGCTTCTTTTAGCACAGACTCATAGATAGGTAAAAGAAGGCACAATCTGGGGTCCTTTATTACAAAAAAATCAGAATCCCCAAATTCTTTATTCAATATCGTCCTCAATTTTTTCTTATATTTTGTATTTTTCATCCATTCCGGTGGCAATTCGTTGAGTGACTTCCAGGATGAGCCGAGTTTTGAGAGGATTTCTTCATTTATTTGATAGATTTTTGAGTTTTCGAAATATCCTCTCTCGTTACTTTTATCAGGAGGTAGAATGTTTTTTCCCAAATCTGCACCCATTATATTCAATGTTCCTGCGAGCACAGAAGTTCCGCTTCTGTGCATTCCAAGAACTAACACACATTTTCTCATAATCGTCTGATAAGTTATACTATTTTAAAAGATTGTTATACTCATCTATATATAGATTCAAGACTTTTTTATGAAGCCTATCTCAGCAACATCATAATTTAGTTTATTTTTTAGATTTTCTGGGACTAGTCTGCCAGGTTCTACTGAACATGACTCAAACTCTTTTTCGATGTATTTTTTTTCTTCTAGAGTGATAAAGTCACTCTCGATTCTTTTCATATCTCTTAAGACTTGTAATAAAAATAACGTGGTCTTTTTTGTCTTTGTCGAATTATATTCTTCTCCAATTTTAGAGGTATGCAAATCTTCGATTACATAAATTCCTTTAGGTTTAAGATATCTAAATAGAAATCCTAAACTGACCTGCTGGTCTTTCATCTTATGGCTTCCATCGTCTATAATAATATCAAAATCACCCCCAACATTTATAACAGCTTTGGCCAAACTCTCTCTTTCCTTCTGATCTGCAATTATTATCTTAATTCTGTCAGAGTTTAGAGTTCTTTTATCTAGACAGTCCAATCCATAGATTACTGCATTTGGAAAATAATCTCTCCACGTCTTGAGTGAATTTCCATTAAGTACTCCTATCTCTAAGATTTTTTTTACTGAAAATCGCTTTTCTTCGAAATATTTCAAATAGTGAGGTATAAATCCATTTCCTAGTTTATCTGTACCGTGTTTGCTTGCAAGCTCATATAAAGTCGGGTTTGAGTTTAGTTTTTTCTTCATTTTATTTTAATGAATCTAAATAATATTTAGTTACTTCTTTAGGCAATCCTTCTTTTTTCATTATACCTTTTTCAATTAAGATACATCTGTTGCAGTATTTTTGTATTAAGTCTAAATCATGAGATACTAGAATTACTGCAGCGCCCCCCTTTATTAGTTCTTCCATCTTTTTTAGTGATTTTTCTTGGAATCTCTTATCTCCTCCAGAGCTGAAGACTTCGTCTAATAGAAGAATGTCTGGATTTTTATGAGAGACGCAGAAGACTGAAATTGAAAATGCTAACCTTGAAATCATACCTGATGAGAATTTTGATAGTTTTACATCTAAGTAATCTTTTAACTCTGAGAAAGCTACTATTTCATCAAATTTCTGTTTTATATCCTTTTGTCCTAAACCTAAAAGAGAACTAACGAGAAAAATATTTTCTCTCATTGTGAGTTTGTCTTCTAGGCCATTATTTAAACCCGCCAGATAAACTGGTTCCCCATTCATTTTTATCTCTCCTGAATCTGCTTGATAAATTCCTGCCAGAACTCTTAATAAAGTGGATTTTCCCGAACCATTTCTTCCAATCAATCCCAGAATTTCTCCAGAATTAACTGATATCGAAATTTCTTTAAGGACTTCTATTTCCATATTTTCTTCTTTTTCATCTGAAAGCAGGAAGAGTAATCTCCCGAGAATTCCTTTCCTTTTTATCCGTATGTTAAACTTCTTTGAAACTCGGTTTGCTTTTATTCTTTCCATTATACTGCCTCTGCAAATTTATTTTTATATCTTTCAAATATCCATAAACCTAAGATTAGAGAAGCCATGCTTATTAATGCCAGGTAGATAAAGAATATCATATCAAATCTTTGATAGATTACAAAATCTCTTCCTGCGGTTATGAAGTAATATAATGGATTAAAAGCCATTACTTTTGTGAGACCTGTTTCTTTTACTGTGTAAAATATCGGAGTTGCAAACCATAATAGTCTTGTCAAGACTCTCCAGACATTATTCATATCTGTGATAAAAACTCCAAGCGTTGCCAGGATTAATGAAATTCCCAGAGAAAAGATGAATAGAAAGATGAAAATTAGAGGGTAAAACAGCATTCCTAAAAAACTTGAACCATAGTATGTCATGAACACCCCCAGTAGTATAATCTCGAATATATGGGAGAATGTTGTCTGTAATAGGGCAGAAATTACAAGAGCTTCTTGCGGGATTTTCATTGATTTAATAAATTTAACTTTTCCGGAAATTACATTTATTGCCTGTGAAGTTGAATTGGAGAAAAAGTTAAACATTATAAGGCCTAGAAGAAGATAAAGTGGATAACTTGGAATTTCGGCATTTATTATTCTCTGGAGGCCTAATAGAATCATAAACATAAGCAATGGTTCTAGGAGATACCAGAATATTCCAATGTATGAGCCTTCATTTCTAAGTTTGAATCCTGCCTTTGCAAGCGAGGCACTTACTCCAAGGATATTCTTTATTTTGCTCATTTTTCTATGTTTTTTAAAATCATTTTAAGTTTAAAAAGACTGTCTAATTGGATAATATACTTTTTATACCTCTAATAACTGATATTTTAATGAAGAAAAAGATATTGCTTGTTGTTTTTATATGTTTTGCAACTTTTCTTTTAGTTTATTCTCCACATATAAACTATGCTTTCCCTTTTCATATAGATGAATGGCACCATATAACCGAAGCAATTAAACTTGGAGACGGAGATTATACAGGTGGAGGGGCAGGGTATAGGGTTGGATTTCATCTCTTTCTTTTTCTTTTGTCTTTTCCTTTAAATTTGATTGAAGTATATCAGTTTCTTCCAGCAATTTGGGCAGTTTTAACGGGATTGGTTTTATTTTATGTAACCTATAAGAAAACAAATAATTATTGGATTGCTTTATTTTCAATGATTTTTTTTGCTTCTCTGAAAAGTAATGTTAATATTGGAGGTTTATGGTTCTTCACTTCTCTGACTTTTGCCCTTCCATTTATTTTTCTTTATGTTTTCTTTTTTACGGAAGGTATTGAGAATAAAAACAAGAAGCAGATTTTAATTAGCTTAGGGATAATGGCGTTTCTTGTTCCAGTGCATTCTATTTCAGTATTATTTGCATTACCTTTTCTTTTTATTTATGGTTTATTTCATCTTGACTATGTAAAGAAAGAATGGAAATTCTTTTCTTTGTTTCTGATTATTCCAATAATTGGAATAATTCTCTACAGTTTTCTTAATCATCTTTCTTTTTTAGGTTCAATGGGGAAATTGTTCAATGATTTGCAGTTCAAAAAGGGATGGGGTGTTTTAGAAACGGACAATTCTTTCTTTGAGGTTTATAGTCCGATAGGTTATTTGTTTGTTTTGCTCGGGATATTCTCGGCTATGTTTTATAATAAAGATAAAAAATATCTTCCTTATATTTTATGGACTGTTGTGACGTTTGTCTCGGTTGTATACTACAAACTATTTGATGTTTCATATCTTGCCCCCTTCCAGAGAGAGTTTTATTACTTTGCAATTTCTTTGCCGTTTTTGAGTGCTCTTGGATTGTTTAATTTGTTAAAATTAAAAAATGAGTTTATTGAACGCTCTTCAATAAAATATAAATCATATGCCAAGAAATTTATTTCTTTGATTATTATTTTACTTGTTTTGTTTTTCGCATTTTATTCATACTATGAATTGCCTAAAAGTACAGGACTTTACAAACTGATAGATGGTGAAGATTATAATGCCTTGATTTTTCTCAAAGCGCAGGAATCTGGGAAAGTGATTTCTACTTCTGCAATTTCTTCAACTGTCTATGCAATAGCTGGAAAAGAGCCAGTTGGTGCAATTTATTTTTATGGTAATCGGACGGAGTCAGAAAATTTCTTTAAAACGAGCAATTGTAGCGAGAAAAATAAGATACTAAAAAGAAACAAAGTGAGCTATGTTTTATCTAAATCTCAAATTAATTGTACTTATTCAAATATATATGGTAAAAACAATCAAACTGATTGGATTTACAATGTTTATAATATCTCAAATCCTATTAAGGCTGTTAAATCTAAAGCTAAATAAAGAACTAACAGAGAGTATACAAAGCATCAAAGACTTTCAATAAAGATAAAGAGTAAAAGATTGTTATCTCTTGCAGTAGAATTCAGCGGATTAGGATATCTAATAATTTAGGTATTTGATTTAATGGAGATGTTGTTCCCAAGGACATTAATTAATCTGAAGTAATTCTCTAGTGATAAGGTTGTTTAGATAGATAATAATATTTATATATGCCTTTTTGCTTGAAAGGAAGTAAAAAAGATGGCAAAGAGGAGTAATATCAATAGAGGTGTTTCTAAATCGTTTGAACAAAGACTTGAGAGAGTTGAAAAAGAGGAGAAGACATTAAGAAGTGAAAATAGGACGATAAAAGAATATCTTTATATTTTGACTGGAATCGTCGGTGTTTTATTTATAGGTTATTTTATATTGCTTAAGTTGACGGGTTTTGTTTTGCTTGATTTTAATGCGGGGAGTTTTGTTAATACTGTTTCAGAAGGTAACTTTTCCCACGTTACAATTGGGACAGATGCGCCTTATTCTCAGTCAGGTTATGGGCTAGTTGCATATTATTCTTTTGATGGAGATGATTCGGATCCTAATTATCAGACAGGTTATGGTGCAATGGACTATGCGACTAATGCGAATGATGGAGATTATACTGGAGATGCTGTAGTTACTTCAACTGGATGTGTATATGGAAAATGTCTTAGCCTTGACGGAACGGGAGATTATATTGTAATACCGAATGGAGGAATCCCAACACAAGCTAACGCTCTTATTACTTTATCTGCCTGGGTCAACTGGCAGAGTGGAACTGGATTAATGAATTGTATATATGGAATTGGAACTGGTGCTGTTGAAAATGCCCATGTCGCTTTCTGTATACATGATGGTGCGGGGGGGAATATCTACGTAACTCATTGGGGCAATGATTGGAATACTGGAATTGCATTTCCTCAAAATGAGTGGCATCTCTTGACATACGTGTATAATGGTACTACTGAAATAATGTATGTTGATGCTTCTTCAATCGGTTCAAGAGCATTCTCATTTGATATCGGAGACAATCCTGTTGCTAAAATAGGAGCATTCGAAGATTTCGTAGCTAATTATTATCCATTCAAAGGAAAATTAGATGAAGCCATGATTTTCAATCATTCATTATCCGCACAGCAGGTTACAGATATATATAATAATGCAAGCAATAGATTTGTAACAACGCAAGGAAATCATACCTTTACGGGCATTAATTTCGGAACAAATAATACCGTTAATATTACCTTGAATAGCTATGTTATTCCTGCTGGAACAAGCATACAGGCACAGATAAATTCGGGAGACATAGTCAGCTTTACTAATGGAGTTATAACTGCTTACAATATTACTGGAGATTTGGCGAGTGCAACAGTAAAGATAATGTATAATACTGATGCAAATAGATTTTTGTCTCCAATTGCTGGAGGAAATATAACTTTGGATTCATGGGAGAGTGTTGCTTTGGATTCAACATTCCCATTAATTAGTCTTGTTTATCCTACTAATACAACATATACAACAGCAGTAACTGAATTGAATTATACCTTATCTGATGAAACTGCATTGTCTGCATGTTGGTATTTCAATGGAACCGGAAACACAACGATTACATGCGGAGAGAATGTAACTGGGTTGACTGCTTCTCAAGGTTCTAATAGTTGGATAGTTTATGCGAATGATACTTCTGGGAATTTGAATTCATCGAGTGTTGTGTTTAATGTCGATACATCTGCCCCTACCATTAGTTTCATAAGTCCAACCCCAACAAATGGAACTAATAGCACCAATAATTTCATTACCTCTTTCATTGAAGCAAATGGTTCTAATTATAAGAATTATTCCTATAATCTGTATAATTCTAGTGGGCTTGTAAGTAATAGCAAGTACTATGGGGATGATTTGGGCGTTTCTGCAGGAGAATATAATACTTGCGCATTGCTAAATAATGGAAGCATGACTTGTTGGGGAGAGAATGGGTTTGGGCAATCTGCAAATTACATATCCGGAAATGCAATAGCAATTTCAGCCGGATATGGGCATACCTGCTTATTATTGAACAATGGAAATATCACTTGTCAGGGAGATAATGGACTTGGGCAATCTGCAAATTACATATCCGGAAACGCAGCGCAGGTTTCAACAGGATATCAACATACTTGTGCACTATTAAATAATGGAAATATTAATTGCTGGGGAGATAATACTTACGGACAATCAAACAATTACACTTTAGGAAACGCAATCGCGGTTTCAGCCGCGGCGAATAGTGGAGTTCATACTTGTGCATTGCTCAACAACGGGAATGTAACTTGCTGGGGCTTTAATGGTGCGGGAGAAGCTAATAATTATACTCTCGGAAACGCAATCGCGGTTTCAGCAGGATATTCTAGCACATGCATATTACTTAACAATGGAAATGTGATCTGCAGAGGGCTTAATGATTATGGGCAATCTGAAAATTATACGCTGGGAGATGCAGTTGGGGTTTCGGTTGGATATAATCATGCTTGCATATTATCAAACAGTGGAAATATCACTTGTCAGGGAGATAATAGTTTCGGAGAATCTAATAATTATACATTAGGAAATGCAATAGGTGTAGCAACGGGATATAAACATAGTTGTGCATTGCTCAACAACGGGAATGTAACTTGCTGGGGGCTTAATGGAGATGGTGAATCTGCAAATTACACCCTTGGTGATGTAAAGAAACAGGCACCATACACATATACTTCTCTGGCTGTTGGAACATATTATTTGAACGCAAGTGCATGTGACACAAGCAATAATTGTAATTCGACTGAGACAAGAACAATTATAGTCGGTACTCCTCCAGACACAACTGCTCCTGCAATAGTTGTTGTTTATCCTACCAATGTTAGTTATTCTGTTGCAATAACCGAATTGAATTATACAGTTTCGGATGAAACTGCATTGTCTGCTTGCTGGTATTTCAATGGAACTGGGAATACAACAATTACCTGTGGGAATAATGTAACTGGATTGACTGCTGCACAGGGAAGCAATACTTGGATTGTTTATGCGAATGATACTTCTGGGAATTTGAATTCATCGAGTGTTGTGTTTAATGTAGATTCAACAACTCCATTAATCACATATGGAATTGGAACAGAGAACTTCAATGAACTTGCACAAAATAGTTCTGGAATATATGTAAACACAACTTGGATTGAAGATAATTTGGCAAATATTACTTTCTCTTTGTATACGAATGGTGGAACTCTTGTTACTAACACAACATATACTTCGGCAACCTATGAAATTAATTGGACTGGATTGAATGCGGGGATGTATAGATATCAGATTAATATAACTGATTTAAGCAACAATATGAATTTCACTGCTGTAAGAAATATAACTCTTCTTGATAGCTGTTTCAATGCTCAAGGAAGTCAATGTGTTGAAGGGCAGGATTGTAACATAACAACTTCATGTTATATGTATTCCTCAATGTGCTCGGGGAATGTCTGTGACTTTAACAATTTCAGAATAAATGGAACAATTTATACTTTATATCAGGCGAATGGAGATGCCAATGAATTGTATTTGAATGTCTCGAATGTAACGTTCATAAAGAGCACTTTAGGAAACAGAGGTAATTACACTCAAGGAATTGTATTCAATGGTAAGGTGGGAAGCACAATAAGCCCAGGAACAAGAGGGGGAAATGCAGGATTAGTCAATATCACTGTTCCTTATTTCTTTAACACAACAAGAGCTAATCTTACAGGTATTGGTGGTTATAGTACATTGTCTGGAGAAGTCGGAGGAAATGGGGGTTTGTTGTATTTGCAATTCTTTGGTTTGATAAGGAACTTTAGTGACGGAGGTTATTCTCCTGCGGGAACCAGTGTTGTCCCTAGATTGCCTGCTGGAGGTTCTGTTGACTCTGGTTCTGGAGTAACTGGAGCAACCACGTACGGGAAGATAATTGACTGTAGCTATCTTGGAAGAAGAGATGTGGATGTGAATGGGGACGGAGCAATAACAACTACAGATTCAAGTTTAGAAAGTAATCTTTACAATAATGTAACTGGAGATAACACTTTTATTTCGGAATATGATATTTCCTGTGATGGTAAACTTAATGTTATTGAAATATCCAAGATAGGATTCCAATATCAGGCTCGTTAGTTTATCCTTTTGATACTCCTTATTAGTGAATATAGAAAGGCTTAAATAACCTAGTTCTAAGGGATTTATATGGAAAAATTGAGAAATATAATTAGAAAAGGATTGGAAAAAGTAGTTGCACCTGTTTTAATTGGCGCTGCGACTTTGGTTGGAAGTCCTCAGGAAGCAAATGCGCATACAAATGATCCTTCGTTCTATATCATGTATGCTGAAGCAGATCAAGTTAATTGGACCAATCCTGCTACTGCTAACTGGCAAAGTAGTTATGCTGCCGATCTATTAAATGCAAATAGTCTAAATGTTCTTGTAGGGGTTTTTATTAATACAGGTACTAATTCTCCAATTAATATAAGTAGTAAAATGATGGCTTCGTCTTATTCTTACGATTTAACCGATATTACTTTAAATAATAAATTTTCAATTACCAGAGGTATTGTTGCTACAAATGGTATTTGGCAGGCAAAACCTTTTCAGGTAAAAACTGTAGATGTTACTATGTACGATCCTGGAGACGGCACAGGACTTTTAGATGGTAATAATCTTCAAGTAGCTTCAGCAAATGCAGTTTTTGGAAATGGATTATCTTCGGCTATTCAGATATCTTTGAATGCTCTGCAGATGCAGAGAGGAGATACTTTAACTTTTCAGATGACAGGTCCTACTTCTGTGACTTATGCAGATACTTCTGTACATACATATGATGCAGATCCTCAAATATCTACGGTAAATTTCGTCCATTCCGGCTCGATTGTCATGACACCAGAACCATCCTCCGCCGCGCTTTTTGCATCGGGATGCGCGGCACTAGGGGCTTATACTAGCAGAAAGAGAAGAAAGGAAGAAGACGCAGGGAAAGAATACAAATAAAATTAAATTCTTGTTATCTTATGTTCAATGAAGAGGAGTTGTTATAAGAGATAATTATTGTTTTTAATTTTGTATAGATGCTATGAGGTCTTGCCTCGTAGAGCTTCATTAAAACTTTGTTCTTCCAGCTATTTCGTCTCTGAGTCTTTGCTGGTGCTGATGTTTTTCAAGTTTTTTCCATGTTTCATTTTGTTCTTTTAGTTCAGCACTTAATTCTTTGCTTCTGTTTCCGCAGTCTTTTTTTAATCGTTCATAAATATTTTGAATTGATTTTTCATAGACTTTATTTTTAGAATCTTCATTCATTTGTTCATAGGCGATTCTTTTTTCCATGGAATCACAAAAATCTTTCTCCGCTTGTGTGCTTGCTTCAAGTCTTTCATATCCAGTTTGGAGATGAAGTAGTGTGACTCCTGGAGTTTTTGGTTTTCCTGTTCTTATTGCTTCAAGAATATCGTATTTGAGGAATCTTAATCCATTATCAATATATGCTCTGGATTCAGTTACTAGACTATAATATGTGGAAGTGCTATTTCCTGGAGTCATAGCCTTGTCTAATTTTTCCTTTCCCAAGTCTATGAGCATCAATGCTTCTGTGTAGTTTGTTGCTTTTCCCTGAATTACACTTGTTGGATAGCTAATGGGTTTTGGAACGTTCATATATGAGCTATAACCTGGGCAGGCTGCTCTGATTTTTTTATCTTCTTCGCCTTTATCTGTATTTATTGTTAAAAGGTTTTGTCCGAAAGTTGGCAGAGCGGAGGCTAGGAGAATTGCTGCCAATGTCGCACTCTTTAGTAGTGTATTTGCCATGATTTTTTGGTGCTTGCTTTGTTTATAAGCCTTTTGGTTATTGTTTTGCGGGTTTTTTTGATTTTATCGACGGAAAAGCTTGATTTTGAGCATAAAAAGCTTTATATATTCCCCTTTTGTAATCATCATATGGGTAAAGAAAGAGGTAAGGGGATTGTTTTATTTTTGTTGGCTATGCTATTTAGCTTTGCTCTAGTTTCTGCACAGGGAGTTACTTTGACAGCCATTAGTTCTGGGCAAGGGCAAGTTAATATTCAAAATACTGCTAGTGTTTATGCCTATGAAGTTGATTTTGATCATAGTGGAGAGGTTACTACCGTTACTGATGGAAATTATTTAACTGTTGTGGATGGAGATTCTCAATATGGATATAATACAAGAGGGAGCATAACAAGTGTATATGGTTCTAGGTTGGATAATTCTGCAACGGGAGTTACGGGCAATGGTAATTTGTTTAATATAACTTATACTGGAACTTTAACTTTGAGATATGCTTTATTTGTTTATGCAAACGATTCAAGGGAATATGTTTATTATAACAATACTGCTGCCGCGGCTGCGGCCGTTGTAGATAACGCTCCAGGTGGGGGTGGTGGGGCTTATATTCCTGCAAATAAGACTAAGATAACTGTTGTTCAGGATAATAATCCTGCGACTGAATCTCCTGGAATGGAAGCTGGGCTTGGTGGAGGAGGGTTGGGGAATGCAACTACGACTGGTAAGATCATCAGTGACTTCCCGATGGTTCAGGCAGGGAATACTCTTAAATCTTTAATAAGATCTATAATTGAGTTCTTCATAAAGATGCTTGGTGGCACTGTTTAATCTAAAAACATGGTGGAATTAAAAAATCCGAGATCATTGGCAGCGAGGCTTGAAAGAATAGAAAATAGAGAGAAGGAACTCACAGGAGATTATAAAATTCTTAGAGGGTACTTATATATTTTAACTGCAATTGTCTTTGTTTTATTTGTGGGTTATTTTGTATTGCTTAGATTTGCCAATATTTATTAACAATTAAAGAATGAGAAGAGTTGTTATCTGGTGTAGAATAATTTATTCTTCATAATACTCTAGGGTTTTGTTACAGAGATAAGACAAGATTACAATATAAAAATAAAATAATTAGCTGATGTTAGATAGGATTAGCATATTAGGGATAACGATTTGTTTTAAGTTTTCTAATGTTCTATGCTCTTAGTATTTAGTTCTTCACTTTTTCAAAAGAGCAATTATACTCTTTTCTCCGAGGAGCTTCTCTTCTCCGGAGGAGAGGTTTCTAAGTTTGAATTTACTCTTTTCTACTTCATCTTCGCCGAGGAAGATTACATATGGGATTGACTGGGAATTGGCATATTCTAAAGCTTCTTTTGGATTTTTCATCATCATACAGGAAATGCCAGAGCTTCTGAGGGTTTTTGTGAGCTTAATTGAGAGTTTATCTTCTTCTATTGATATTACTATGACTTTTGGAATAGAGTTTACTTTTATGTTTGCAAGTTCTGCGACTCTTTCTAATCCAAAGGATATTCCAACTGCAGGAATTTCTTTATTTAGAAGTTTTCCTACGGATTTGTCATACCTTCCTCCACCGGCGATAGTATTTTTATTTTCTTTTGTTTTAACTTCAAAGATATTTCCGGTGTAATATGCTAAACCTCGAATCATAAATGGATTGAATTTTAATTTAATGCCCTGTTGTTTGGATTTTTCCATTAGTTCTTCTACTTCTTCTGCTCCATCAAATGCATTTTCAATGAAAAATTCAAGAGGTTTTTCCATTAATTTGAATAGGGTAAGAATTTGGTTTGAGTCTGCGTATCTCTTTAGGTTTATTTTTACATTGTCTTCTCCTATTTTATCTTTTTTGTCTAATTCTTTCATTGCATTTTTTATGTCTGTAATTTGAACGGATTCGATTATGGATGAAAGGAGTTTTCTATTGTTTAGTTCTATTTCTGCATCTATTCTTAGTTCTTTTAGGATATCTGAAACTGCTGAAAGACATTCTTGGTCTGCATCCAGTGAAGAATCTCCTAGGATGTCTATGTCGCATTGGGTAAATTGTCTGAATCTTCCAGGGCCTACAGGTTCATCTCTGAATACTTCCCCTATTTGATATCTTCTAAATGGAAGTTTTATGTTTGGATTCATTTTCATAATTCTGGCTAATTGGAAAGTAAATTCATATCTTAATCCAAGATTTCTTCCGGCTCTGTCTCTTAGTCTGAATCTATCTGAAATTGCTTCCTCTTCTTGCGCATCGTCGGATTTCATTATTTCATCAAATTCTATAACAGGGGTTTCAATTGGAACAAATCCGTATAGCTGGAAATTTTTCTCTATAATTTTCTTTACTTCTGTTTTTTTTAGTGACTCTGGAGGTAAGATGTCTCTAAATCCTTTTACTGTATCCACTTCTATTTTCATATTAATGTTAAGGAAAGAAACTTTTAAAGTCTATTGGTTTTGCAGAATATAGGTTATTGTTTTGAATGGGGTTTTGCATTTATTATGTTTTCATATGCTGAAAACATGGGGATTCTCCATCCATAGGCTTTTATATCATATTTCTTTCCTACTTCCAGTTCTGCTTGAATATCTGAGGAATTCCATTTCCATTCTAATAGAGAGTCCGAGTTTTCGAATACTCTTACTTTTCCAGAATCATTTTTTGTAAATATCATATAGGTATCTCTTACATTTTGCCTAGAACCTTTTCTTTTTATTACTTTTTCAGTAACTGTTGCAGGATAGGTGTCTCGGCTAAAGTGTTGAAATCCGCAACCTGTGGATAACATCGCGGCAGTCAATGTTGCGACGGTTATTTGAACAAGATTTTTTCTGTTTTTGCTTGAATAATTTTGCATGTATTAGTTAGATAGAATTATTATTTAATCATATACCCGAAACTCTTCGATTATGCCTTTAGTGCCAGAATTAATAGCTATCATATGCGCGATGATTAATTGTAGTTATAAGAGACAATAATTTTTTAAAAGTTATTTTTATATTTGTTCGAAGGGCATTAACTTGTTTTTCTAGTTAAATTAAAAATTATAAAGAACTAACTAGAGATTTTATTCAATTTTTAGACTCTTTTTTGTATTTGTCTATTTATTTTTTAGGAGGCTGTTGGTTTAGTCGGCACCAAGGGGGCAAAGACTTATCCTTTGCCGGTGGCATTGGTTGTTTCACATCAGGTTTGGGTGCTTGTGGTTGTTGTTCTGGTGCTTGCCAATATCGGCATCCAGGGCCATAACCTCTTCCCATTCCTCTTCCGAAACCCATTCCTCACCCATACATTGGTCTATTACATAAAGGTGCGCATTGGTATTTAGGGCAACAAAGTCCTCTTCCCATTGCGGGCCCTTCATATTTGTGTACAACTGTTGTAGTTGTTTCACATCCAGTAAGGGCTAGAACTGCAGCTCCTCCTAGAGCAGCTAGTAAGGTTTTCATGTTATAATAAATTGTCAAGAGTATTTAAACTAAATGGACTACTTATCCATTAAGACATAACTTCTAATTGATAAGATTAAAAAAAGAGTTATTTCATGTCCAATGAAGGATGCTGTCAAGTTAAAGAGATATTCTCTGATTTAATAAGGTTAAATAAAAAACTAGCATCTCTATGAAAAAATTGTTATCTTATGTAGATGATAACATAGTTGAGCATGATGTTCTAGGGATAATCAATGTCCAATCTTTGTGCATAAACCGCTAAGATGACAGTATCCCAATGAAGCTAGATTAATAAAGAGATAATTAATTTATTAGGTTTATTTTACCAACTAAAATGAAATCTTGTTGTTGGTTGGGGGAATGCAGGTATTGCAGGGACAATCATTTGATTATAATTTGGAACTATAATTGGGCGGTTGTATTGGGGCACCATAAATTGGGGTTGAAGAGTCCAGGTAGGATTCCATGAATTGTAGGACCAGCTAGGATAACTATAGTAATAATAACTTGAACCTCTATGATTAAAATGGTGAGGGCTATGATGGCTATGATGCCAGGAGTGAGGGGCACAGGAATTTCCAAATCTAAATGAGAAGTCTGAGCCTTTAGCTTCAATGTATGAGCCTGCTAGAACTAGGGCGCTTAAGCCTGCAATTAGTGCTTTTTTCATTTATTTATGTAGGGGATTTTATATTTAAATTTGAGCGACAACTGCAGAATTAGGACAAAATTCGTTTTGATGAGGTTATAAACCTCGATTAGTAATGAACTGAAGCACAAGACGTAATTATCTACAGTACGTTATTATAATTATACATGGGCTAACATTTTTATATTTTGAAACATAATTAATAAAGAAATAAATTATTTCTTTTTTACTCTTCTGGGGGATGCTCTTTGAGGAGTATAGTTTTGGTCTATGATTGTTGCAAGGAATTCTCTTGCTGGAACTAGGTGCCTCCAGAGGAAGGCTTGCATTCTGTCTTCTGCGGGAACTGCATCGTGGATAATTTCTTTTCCCCCAACATTGGCTCTACCTTCTAGATAAAGAGGAACTGGTTTGTCGATGGAGTCTAGGGAAGTTGAAATTGAAATCTGAGAGACTTCTTGGGTGCCTGAAAGAGTGCTTTCATAGCTTGAGAATCCTTTTGGGGCATCTCTCAGCTTTACTGAAATGTCTCCGTCAAAACCATCGTGTCGGATTGCATGAATTGAAACAGAAGCGCTTGAACTTGGGCGTATTGAAACACTTGAAGGGACAATTCTAAGCGCAAAATCTGGGCGAGGGGCACTTATCCTAAGGCGATAGGCATATTCTTCTCCTCCTGCATTTTGAGCATCTTTAAGATGGATAAAGTATTTGCCATCGGAAGGAAGGGTAAAACGAATGTATGAATCTGCATGATGATTATTTGTTCCAGAAGCTATATCTTCTCTATCATCATTAAATGCAATCTCTTTTCCTTTTTCATCTGTTATTTTTAATATGGAATCTAGGGGAGAGTCCAATCTTCTTGCGAGAATCTCAGTAACTATTTGCTCTCCTGCCTTTCCTTCGAATTGAAATATATCTTTATCTCCTGGAACATCTATTCTTCCATTGATTATAATTGGAGAAATTATTTTTTGAGCAGTTTCAACGTTGTTGTTTGGTTCTCTTTCTAGAGATTCTGGGAGAGTATCCAGGGCAAATAAAACTCTATTGGAAAGAAATCCTTCTTTCTTTATTGCAATTGGATATATTCCTGGCTCTGCGTCTTTTGTATCTGGAGTTAATCTTGTTGAAGGAAGATTGTGTCCTTTTATTTCTATACTCACAGGTTCATTTACTTTGCCGCCGAGAGGGAAAACACTTGTGACAAAAGGTAATTCTCCTATTGTTATTCTGTAGACAAAATCTTCTCTTCCTCGATATATTCCGTCATATATTGAAAAGATATATTCTCCGTCGGTTGGGATTTTACAGTGTAAAACAGGGTCTGGTTTAAATCTATAATCATCATTGTAAGATAGCTCTTTTCCTTTTGAGTCGTGGAGAGCAAGAACGGGTTGGAACCAACCTGGAACTGCATCGGCAATATATGGAATTAATTCTCTTCCTCTTGCTGAAATAACAATGTGCTGGTCTTTTTTAGCTTGGAATTTGTATTGGTGCATTTCTCCGGAGAATATTTGCCCATTTACTGTTGAAGGAACATTAATTCGTACTGCGCCATCACCAATGTCTTTTTGTGATGAACTGCTTGACATCATTCCCGGGCTTTGCTCTTCTGTTGAAATTCCTTTTCTTTTTCTTCTTAAACTATCTCCTTCTTTGCCAAGAATTTGCTGGGGGCTTGTTGGTAAAGGCTCTAGAGAATATTCTGGGAGTTGCCCTACATTGAAAACCATAGGGTTTGATAATCCTCTTGGAGTTTCTAGTCTTATTTCTCTGTCCCCTGGTTTTGCATTATCTGCGATTTTTATTTCTGCGATTACCATATTGGATATGGAAACACTTGCAGGTCTTAGGACGTATTCCCTGATTCTTTTTTCTAACTTTGCGATGAGTGTTTGGTCTTCACTGCTTCTACTTTTTGATTTTTTTAATTCATCTAATTGTTCTCTAAGAAGCATTATATCTTGAGGGCTTAGATGTCTGTTGTACTCTACTAGTTTTGCTTCAACCCCTTCACCAGAAACATATATTTTGTCTATTCCATCGAGGTATTGCCCCCCGGCAGTAATTTGGAATGTTGTCCCTTGTTTGCCTCCTGCAGGGTAAGTAAATCCATTGTAGGGCCTTTGCTGGGCTTCTGCAGTGCTTTCACAGAAGGGAGAGAGAGCTAATGCTGCTGAAGCTATGATAGAAATCAACCCTTTTTTCATTATTATATTAGTGGAATTTAATATTTAAAGTTGACTATGTACTCCGTTTTTGGATAATTACGTTTATATATTAAGATATATTGAGAGCAAGCATGGGAAAAAATAGGACTCTCGAAGAGATATATGCTGCGGCAGGCAGGAATAGGGGACTTATAGATAATTTGAGGGAAGTTTTCAAAGAGAAAGAATTAGTTAGATGGTTCTATAGACCAAACAAAGCTTTTGAATATCAAAAGCCCATTGATTTGCTTGGAACAAAAGAAGTAAGAAGATTAAAGTCAATGTATCGTGAAATTGTTTACGGAACTTATCTATAGCACAATTATATTTATATATCAAAATTTGTTGGAAATAGGATGGAAGAGAAACAGTCTATAGTCGAGATATATAATGTTGCAGGGAAAGGACTTACAAATAGAATGCTGGAGATAATGAGAGAAGAGGCACTCGTGCCTTGGTTTTACCAGAGCAATGAATATTTTGATAATAGAAAACCGATTGATTTGTGCAGAGAAGGAAAGTCAGAGCTTTTAGAAAAAATGTATTGGGAACTTTCAAGCAAGAGTCCTTAGACGATTTGAATTTTATACAAAAATTTGAGAATGTTTTTATCTAAGCAAATGATAATATTCTTTTGGAAAAGCAGCATCTTCAATAATGGACGAGTATTTGTTTATAGCATCTATAGCTCCTCTAATAGTCATACCATCACTGCCAGAATCAATGCGTAGGATTCTATTCTTTTGAGCGAGTCTAAGCAGTTCTTCTCTTTCATTCATTTCAATTGTACTTATCATGTTTATCGATGTATCTTTAAGTATATAAACTTAGTTATAAAATTCTATAATAAACTTATTTTGCAATTAAAAAGATTATTTTAAAATTATTATTGGGGCGAATATTTTCTTTTCCATCTTTTTACGAGCTTTGGAAGAATATAACTGTCAAAAGCAATTTGGGCATTACTAATAAGAAGTCCAATTCCGCCACAAGTAACAAAGTTATTATTATCGCTTAGTCCGTAACTAATTAGGCTTGCCCCTATCACACCAGAGCCAACCAACCATTTTTGCGTAAATCCATTTCTAAGACTCAATTGATAATCTTCTACTCGTTTTTCTTGTTTTGCTAAAAACTTTACATCTAAAGATTTTAATCTTTGTTCTACATCTAAGTATATTGTTTCCAAGGTCATTTGAATATTTTTTCTATTATTTTACACAAATAAATAGGTATTTAAACATAATCCTAGATTTTAATTTTTATAAGTAGTAAAAAGAAGAATATAAAATAAAAGCCAATCGTGCCCGAATTTAGACGGGATTTTGGCTTCTATTTTTTTGATGAGTATAAAAGAGCTCAATTCAATCATTCGTGCCGGAATTTAGACCGGATTATGTCAAGAACCTTTCGGTTCTTGAGCACCTCGAAAACTGAAAGTTTTCTCAGTGCATTTCAATTTTGCTCTTCTTTAGGGAAAAAGAATTTATTCGCTTGTACCTGATTTTAGACAGGTTTGTGTAACAAACTCTTTTTTGAAGGAATTTAATAATCTTTCTTTTAGAAATACTTACTAACTATCTTTCAACTCCTATCAACTATATAAATATATAGGTGATTGGTTTTTCCTATTTTCACTTCTTTTAATCTATCTTTTACTTCACATATAATCTGTGATCAAGTCTTAAGTCAACTTTATGTCTTAAGCCTAATTCGAGTAAACCTTCTTCCCATGTTCTATCTATGCTCATTATTAGCTCTTCACTAAGTCCTTTCGGACAGAGTCTAAATCCGGCAGTTCCAGGTATGGTTGGCGGATTAAGACCGACTATTTCAAAAGGTTTACAAAAACCTTTGTAATGATTTTTAGAAAGATATTCTTTTACTTCTTTTTCTAATCTATCTAATTGTTCTTTTTCCATTTTTCCCCCTTATATTTATTTTTATCACCTCTCGATTCGGATATGCCTTTCGCCTTTTAGGGTTGGAAAAGCTTTGAAGAATCAAAACTATCTCTTATACTTTCGTCAGTCAACAGATTATAAACCCGTGAAGAGAAGGCCTAACCCCACTATAAATAGATGGATCAAACGTTCTCTTCCGGGAAAAAAGAGGTGATAATAATTCGGTGTTTTTCAGGTATTTAAATCTTTCGCTTTTGTCGTAACTTAGTAATGAAGACACATTTTTTAGTGTCTCTTTTGATGTGATTTGGGATACAAAAGCATATAAATTAGATTTAATAACCTTTGGAATGGAAGATGTGAGGGAAGAAGTGGGTGATATCTTTTCAAATCTAGACAGCTTGAGCAGCGTCGTTAATACCGAGATAAAATTGGTTGAAAAGGCAAAGGAAAAGGTTGGACAGGAGCAGATTCATGGTATTTTATTCAAGCAAAACCTCAGCTGGAGGGAGATAATATATGATTTGATTAATAGTGAGCAGTTGGACCCATGGGACATAGATATTTCACTCATTGCCAATAGATATCTGGATAAAATTAGACAGTTGGAGGAGGCTAACTTCTTCGTTTCTTCGCAGGTACTGCTTGCTGCTGCGCTTCTTCTTAGGATAAAGTCTGAAATTATTCTTTCAGATTATATTCCAAGACTTGATGAGATTCTATCTGGGAAAAAGGACGAACTTAAGAAGTATGTGCAGGAAAGAATAGAATTGGATGAGGATATTCCTCATTTGATGCCTAGGACGCCATTGCCAAGGTTTAGGAAGGTTACATTGGAAGAGTTGATGTCTGCTCTTGGGCAGGCAATAAATACTGAAAATAGAAGAATAAGGAAGGTTGTTGTTGCAAGACAGCAGGAATATGAAACTTCATTGTCTTTGCCTAAGAGAAGGATAAATATTAATGATAGTATAAAGACAGTTTATGCTAAGTTGAAGGAGATATTTTCAAATAGGGAGAATAAACTTTCATTTTCAGAGCTTGCAGGACAGGACAGAGATGATAGAATTGCCACATTTATTCCATTGTTGCATCTGGATAATCAGCAGAAAGTATGGCTGGAGCAGAACGGGCATTTTGAGGAGATATGGATATTGCTTAAGCATCTTTATGAGAAGCAAAATAAGGAATTGCTTGAAAATTTGAGAAAAGAAGTTGAAGCGGAGATTGGAAAGATAGAAGAAAATTTAAGTGATGAGGAAAGGCAGAGAGTACAAGAGGTCAATAAAGATTTTGAAAATCCTATTGGGGATGCATAAATGGTCAAATAAGATTAGATATCTATTGTTCGATAATAAACTTTCTTTGTAAAATATAATAATCAATTAGGTGAATAATATCAAAAGATTAAAAATTTGTTATAAAAGATAATTCTTTTTTAAAGTGCAATTGGGTAAACTGAATTTACTTTTTGGTAAATTCCGTGTAGTTACATTTACCACAATGGACTCTGTCCTTGTGCATCGCTAAAAAGACTCCACCGCCGCATCTTGGGCAGGATTTTCCTTTTGTGACTTTTTCTCCGGAGATTGTGTATTTTTTCCATTTTTGGCTTGTTGGCTTATTTTTATGAGGTTTCTTTCCTTGTCTGTCTCCTGCTGCAGGTTTTGCTTTTACTGGTGCTGGTTTTTCGTCTCTGTCTCCCATTTTACTTTGCTGCTCCTTCAGCTGTCTTCTTTACTTTTGGTCTTGGTTCTATTCTGTCTTTATCTGCTTTCGAATTGTAGATAAATGCATCGATGAGGAAGGTGTCTCTTCCGAATTTTCCTTTTACATTATTGATAACAACAACATCTTCCTTTGCTTTGAAATGGTCTCCTATTGTTTTTGCAGCATTTGCAAATCCCGGATTACCTGAAGATTCAACTATAACCTTGACTTCTCGTCTTTTTAGTAAATCATTTTTTAAATCGTTTATTGCTTTCATTTTATTATCCTAGTTTTATTGCGTAGTTTCCTTTTTCTTTGATCTTAAGGTTCTTTGCTATTTCAGATTCGTCGGGCTTTATAATTATAACTGTTCCTTTATAGTTTTCAGCTGATTCTTCGCTTCCACACTTTGGGCATTTCATACCTTCATGAATTGCCTTACATTGTTTGCATACTCTTTCAACGGCCATTACTTCTTGCCTCCCTTCTTCTCGCCCTTTTCAGATTTCTTTGAAGCGGCTTTTTCAGCATTAGACTTTTTCTTTTTATCTTCTTTTATCCATTCTACTTTTCCAAGTCCGGGTTGTCTCATTGTTAATCCTATCTTTGGTTCTCCGCCCTTGAAACTTATTGCAACTATTCTTGCCATGCATTCATCGCCCTTTGCAATGTTTCTCTTGCTTGCTTTTCCGGAAAGTGTTCCTGTTTTATTCAAAGAAACATAATCTTCCATTGTTTGTGAAATGTGAATCATTCCCTGTGCAGGGCCCATTTGAATAAATGCTCCAAAGTTTGCTATTTCTGCAATTGTTCCATAAACTAATTCATGAAGTTCTGGTTTCCAAACAAGAAGTTTGAATTGTGATTTGTAAAATGCGGCTCCGTCTCCTGGAATTAATACCCCATCATCTACTCCATCGACTGAGATTACAGAAATAACGTTCCCTAATTCTTTGCTTACATTTCCTACGTAACTCTCGTTAAGCTGTTTCTCAACAGCTTTGCGAGTTTCCAAACCAAAGTGTTTGGGCTCTACCCTTACATGATCTTCGACTTCTACTAGATAAAACATTTTGTTTAGTTGTGATTAGTTGAAAAATGAAGCAAAAATCGGTTTAAAAAGCTTTTGCTATTTGGTTATTTGGAGATTTTTTGGGAAATTGAGGTTTTTTTGGGTTGATTCTAATTTTGCCCTGTTTTTTATTTTTTATTTTATTTTGCATAAATATTTTTATTAATCTTCTCAATTGTTTTATTTTTTTATATAAAACTCCAAAACAGAAAAGTTTATAAAGCGATTTTATTTTAACAAATTAAGCAAACGAGAGATAAGGTTACTTATTACATCTGAGCTTGAAAATACAATAGGAAGAAAATAGAAAAACAATGGCTAAGAAATTATTCGTAGGAAATTTACCTTTTAGTGTTAATGACGTTAAAATGAAAGAATTATTCGCTGCATATGGTGAATTGGGTGAAACTATGGTTGTTATAAACAAGTATTCTGGAAGAAGCAAAGGATTTGGATTCGTTACAATCAATGATGATGCTCAGGCTGAAAAAGCTAAGGCAGAAATGAATGGAAAGGAAATTGAAGGAAGAAAGCTTATGGTTAATGACGCTACACCTTTTGATCCTAATAAACCGAGGCCAGAGAGAAGAAGCTTCGGTGGAGATAGAGGCGGATTCGGTGGTGGAAGAGGCGGAGGAAGAAGCTTCGGTGGACCAAGAAGAAGCTTCGGTGGAGATAGAGGCGGATTTGGTGACAAGCCAAGATTCGGAGAGAAGAAGAATGATTCTTCCGATACTGAGGGCAATGAAGGCGATGCACAGTTTAATGATTAGAATTAATTAGTTTTTTGGTTTTATTGATATTGGGGATGAATTTGTTGTTATTTATTATGGTGTGATTTATCTTATTAAGGTATCGATACGGCGCAAAGTTTAAAAAGCAGTTCTATGGGCAGTTATTATGGTAAACGATCAAGATAGCGGCGAAAGAGAAGTTATTGGAGCTGTAGAAGAAACCCCAATTATTCTAAATGGGCATTCCAATGGTAAACCTGTGGAGCCTGCTGAAGTACCTCAAAATCCTGTTGTTAAGCTTCAGGTAGTAGATGCTCCGGCTATTTCAATGGTTGTGACAAAACCTGCCGTTCAGATTATTGTACAACCTATTCCTAAGATAGAGACATTGAAGGGAAGAGTTAATAGTAAACCTGGAGAAGTAATATATCTTTGGGGAAATTATGGTGACAAAGAAAGATATGTGAGAATTGCAGGGTTTTCACAAGCTTGTAGTTTTAATAAAATTGTATTAAGTTTCGAGAATCCTTTATATGAAGACTCTGAGCTTAAACAGGCCAGGTTAAATTTTTTCAGAGCCGATAGAACTTTTCATCTTAATTATTTACATGGTTATGAGATGATTAAGTTTCAAAGTAATAAGGCAGAATCAGCTAGAGGCATGCTTGAAAAAATATGCTTTGGAGATTTAATTGCATTGCATAATTCTGAAAATTCTTCAAGGCATGGAAATGTTTGTGGATTTGTGGTGAACTATGATTCCAAATATATGTTTTTATCTCATCAGGATCCTTTTTGCAGAGCTTCAGGTGATTCAGCGAATTATCATTTTGTTGAGCAGGCTAGAGGATTGGCAGATGTAGCTTATAAGATTTCGGATTTCACCAAAGTAGAGATTCTAAAGACAAGAAAGGATTTTGATGAGGAATTAAAAAAGAAAGAAGAACCTAAGGCAAAAGCTGAAGAGAAAAAGTAATACTTTTTCTAGAGATTGTAGACATATTCGTTACAGAATTCACAGTTCTTTTCAATTGGGCAAGGCTTAAAACCAGTTTTATAGGCATTCTGAATCCTTGTGGCAGTATCTATTAGTTCTTTTTCAACTTCATTTATATTGAATCCTGGGATGAATTTGGAACTTGTGCAAACTGCGTCTCCATCCTTGGTTATTTCAAATTCAATTGGTTTTTCCTGCTTTAACATATCTAAGACAACTTTCTTTACTTTTCCATATTTTGCCTTTGCGGCAAGTGCATAAAATCCGAGTTGCCAGTTTCTATCTTTTGGTGCTATTTGAGATTTTCCAGTTTTATAGTCTATTATTTCGACTGCTCCATCTTCCTTGAAGTCAATTCTATCTGCAAATCCCATGAAATGTATTCCAGAAAGACTTAGAGGGAGATATTCTTCGGTTTTTGATTTTTCATTGTATTTGTTTTTGTTTCTTTCAAAGAATACTTTTATGAGAGTTTCAGCTTCTTCTAAATTGAGAGATTCCCATTCTTCTTCCATGGAGAGTTCTTTTGCGAGATGGAGAAAGTCATCTTGACTTCTGAAATTCTGTTTCACTCCTTTTTCGAAGATGAGGTGGACGAAACTTCCTAATTTCATTGCTTCCCAGCTTGTTGTTTTCCTTTCGGGCATATTGTAGAGATATTTATATTCAAATTCTTTTTCGCATTTATCAAAGAGAAGTAATGAGGAAGGGGAAAAACTCTTTTGTTCTTTCTCTTTTTTATCTTCTTTTGAAAGAAGGGAAAGGGCAGTTTCGAAATTATCTTGAGACAGGGCTTTTAGATGGTCCATTTTCTGCTCACTGTTCAATTCAATGAATTTTTCTTCGTTATCTACCTGGAATTGAATGTCCGGATTACTTTTGTAAGAAATCTCTTCTAGAAATTGGCTTGGAGAGAACTTCTTTTCATTGTATTCATCTGCGAATGTTACAAAAAGGTTTTCTTTTGCTCGTGTGAATGAAACGTAGCAAAGTCTTCTTTCTTCAAGGATTTGATTGTGCTTTTCATAATCCTGAATAAAATTATCTCTTTCTTCTTCACCCAATCCACTTATCTCTTCTTTTACTTCCGGAAGAAGTTCTGTAGGAATAAGAGGATTACCTGAGTATCTTTCTATCGGGAATCTTCCCTGGGTGAAGTTCGATATTATCACAGTGTTATATTCAAGCCCCTTTGTCGAATGGGAAGTCATTAATCTTATTCCTTTTTCCTCTAGTTTTGCAGCTTCTATTTCTATCCCCAAACTCTCTAGTACTTCAAGATAGTAGAGGAAATTTGCAAGGTCAGAGTCATATAATTCTTCATGGACTTTTGAGATTTCGAATAATTTATCCAGGTTCATCATTGTCTCTTTACCTTCTTTGCTTCTTTGTTCACCCATTACACCAGAAATCTTGATAATCTCTTGGATTAACTGAGAAATTGGTTTATCTAGTGAGGGAAGCATAAGTTTTATTTTTTCAATAAGTATCTTTGCGGCTAGTTTTCCATCTTTTGTTAGTTCAAGTTTTTCAAGATTGTTAAAAAGATAGATTGAAGTTGTTTCATTTGGAATTTTATCTATTTTCTCTTCTTCTCTTTCTTTTTCTTCTGCAGGTTTATCTTTTCTTTTTGAGAGTCTCTTTATTTCTTTTCCTAGTGTTATCAAGTCTTGCTGGGAGAAATCAAGATTATAAATAAGGTTCCACCAGGCTTCTTCCGCTCCTGGTTCTTTCTTTTTTAATTTGCTTAGGATTTTAAGATAGTCTACTATTATTCTTACTGATTTTTGTTTAAGAAGAGAGGACTTGGAAACAGAAAAGTAAGGGATTTCTGATTTCTCTAATTCTCTTTTTATTATTCTTGAATATTGGTGTGCTCTGAACATAACACAGATATCTTCCATGGGAGTTCCATGCTCCATTGATGATTTTATTATCTCAACTACCTTTCTTGCTTCTTCCTTTGCATTTTTTAGTTTGATGACTTTTAATTCTGGACCCTCTCGGTCATGGGCATTATCGACGAAGAAACATTCTTCCTTTTTTTCATAGTTGTTAAGGATTAGCTTATGGGCAGCTTTGAGTATTTTATTTGATGAACGGAATGATTTGTCTAATGTGAAAATGTCTGAATCTTTTACTTCAAATGCTCTCTTAAAGAGGTTGAGGTTTTCTTTGTATGCTCCTCTGAATCTATATATGGATTGATTGATATCTCCCACAATAGTTATGTTTTTTTCTGGCGCAAGTTTTACCAGGAAATCGAGCTGGAGTTTATTTGTATCCTGAAACTCATCTACTATAACATAATCAAAATCCTTTGCAATTTCCGGGAATTCTTGAAGTAGAATAAGTGCATTTTGATTTAAATCTGAATAATCTTGATAATTGCTCTTTTGTTTTAGCTTTTCATAGGCATTCCAGGCATTGACGAATTTCTTTAGTTCTATTATTTTTCTTATGCTCTTTATTTTCTCCGCCAGGGGCTTCTTTTTGGAGAAATCTTTTTTTAGATGAAGAGTTTGAAATTCAAAACTTAGGCTCTCGAGGTTCTTTTCTAAGTCGGAGGGATATTGTTTTAACTTATTTTCAAGATATAGCTGAAAGTCTTCTAATCTTACTCCTAAATCCTTGGCAGTTCCTATGGTTGAGATGTATTTATCACAGTTTCCAGCTTGGATTTTGAGATTTCTATGTAAAATTACCATTGCCTGTTCAGGGTCAAGGATTTTGAATTCTTTGGATATGGCTATTCTGTCTCCGTATTTTCTAAGTAAATCCGCGGAGAATCCATGGAAAGTTCTTATTACTACTCCTGATTTTTTTATTCCTGAAAGGGAGAGGGTTTTTTCTATTCTTAGAGAAAGATTGTTTGCGGCTTCATTGGAAAAAGTAATGCAAACAATTTTATTTCCTGGATAAACATTGTTTGATACGAGATGTTTTACCTTTTCAACAATTGTATAAGTTTTTCCAGTTCCAGCTCCAGCAAGGATTACACAAACACCTGTTTTTTTAATTGCATCCATTGATTATCTATATAAATGGGGATTAAAAATATTTAGATATTTTTAATTTGTTAATCTTACTTTACTAAACTACATAATCTCGCCGAAGCCGATAAGTCTCCAGTGATTGGCCATATTTCTTGCAATACCTACATTATCTCCTTTGAAGGAGACTATTGGAACTTTTAGGTTGAGTTCTATTGTATCTCCTTTTATTTGCTTTACAATTCCTACGGTCATGCTAGTACCTATGCTGAGCATTAACATCTCGCTCATCTTTATGTTTTCAGCCTTTACATTTCCTGAAAGACCGAATACTTGAGGGAATAGTTTATATTTAACTTTAAGAGTATTTGTTAGTTCTGGAAGTTTCCCTACATAGGAAGCAACACATCCTGAAAGAGCGTCTGATTTTCCTCTCTGCATATCAAGTTCTGTTTCAATTGACATTGAACCTCCAGGGGTTAGCTGTTGTACTGAGTTTGAACCATTGAATAATTTAACAACTTTTGTTTTAAGGGTTTTATAGTGATACTGATTTGCTTCTTTGACTACTCTTCCAGGTTTTATTTCAATTTCGTTTCCAATCTTTAGTATTCCTTGTTTTAATGTTCCTCCAAGAACTGCACCATGCAATTCTTTTGGAGAGACCCCCGGGCGATTTATATCAAAACTTCTTGCTATTAAAAATATTGGCTCTCCCTTAAGGTTTCTTTCTGGAATTTGAAGTTCTGCAATAGCCCTATAGACTTCGTCTATGTTTACTTCTTGCTGTGCGGAAACTGGAATGATTGGGGCGTTATCATATTTTCCTTTTAGGAACTCTTTTATTTCCTTGTAGCTTTCCTGGGCTCTTTTTGCATCAACAAGGTCTATTTTATTTTGTATTACAATCAAATTTTTGATGTTTTTTGCCTGCAATGCCATCAGATGTTCTCTTGTTTGAGGTTTTATTCCTTCATTCGCAGCTACAACTAAAATTGCAGCATCTACTATTGCTGCACCAGAAAGCATTGTTGCCATGAGCATTTCATGTCCAGGAGCATCTACGAAGCATACTTTTTTTACAGGGGTTCCAGATTTAATATTGTAATTTCCTTTATCTTCATATAGAGTTACATCAGCATATCCTAATTTTATCGTAATTCCTCTTTTAAGTTCTTCAGAGTGGGTGTCTGTCCATTTGCCACTTAATTTATACAGAAGAGTGGTTTTTCCGTGGTCTATGTGCCCGACTATTCCTATGTTTATTGTTTCTATTTCTTTATTTTCTGCCGGTGCTTTAACCATTTAAATTGATAGAAATAGGGGTTTTAAAAACTATGCTTAGTTTTTAATGAGGGTTGTGAAAAGATATCTTTATAGTATGTTTGAGGACTAATAGTTAGCAAGTTACAAAATAATTATCTTATGTAGTCGTTCATATAGCTGAATAAGAGAGTTAAAGGAGATATTATTGTTATTGATAGAACTTATTTGAACTTAGATAACTAAAAGGGTTTAAGCTGCAGGTACAGCAGCTGCTTCGCCTTCTGCTTTTGGCTTTGCTTCTGTCTTTTCTTCCTTTGGTTTGTTTTGATCAGGGAATATCTCACTTAGTTTCTTGCTTCCTACTTTAACAACTTTAAGATTTATTTGAGAAACGAATGTTGAAAGGGTTTTTCCTCTTACTGTCTTTCTTTTTCTCATTCCAGGATAGTTGTCTCTCATTCCCCATCCCTTTGTTAAAAGGACAGACTTCAATGCAAGCCCTGGAACATCCTTTGATAATGGGAATCCTGCTGTGTCGCTTCCACCAGTGATTTCAAGTTCATATCCTTCCATTTCAGGCTTTATCTCTTTACCTTGAACTATGTCTCCGAGGGATTTTCCAACTAGAACTTCGTTATCCAAATCAAGCTTCCATGCTTTTCCTTTGTCTCCAATTACTAATTTGAATGGCATAAAGTCTTTAGAAAAAATGGCTTTTTAAGTCTTGTGTTTATTCAAAAATTAGGGTTTTTGTTCTTCTAATGCCCTTATACTTTGTTCAAGCTTGTCAAATTCTAATCCATTTCCTGTTGCGCGAAGAACTTTCAATAATCCTTTTACTGTCTCTGCTTGTTGTTCTGTAACCTGCATTGACTTTTTTCCACCAAACAATCCAGTTAACTACATAGCACCCTAAATAATCCCTACTAATTAGTTTCTACAATAATGCCAATTTACCAACGAAAAGCTTATATAGTTGTTGTCGCTAACTATCTATGGAGGAAAATAACATGGTATTTGAAAAAGTA
>Ga0208373_1001101_pt1 | contig 38686 bp, 22 predicted proteins | sample RifOxyC2_FD_184036 | JGI IMG/M metagenome (GOLD analysis project Ga0208373, IMG submission 184036) | Soil microbial communities from Rifle, Colorado - Rifle Oxygen_injection C2 (SPAdes) | ecosystem: Environmental > Terrestrial > Deep subsurface > Rock core/Sediment | place: Rifle, Colorado...
CCAGGCACAACCCGTGCCACATGCCCTTCAAAAATCGAACCTACCTGTCTAAAATTTTTTATCACCTCAGCTTTATCAACATATTGCAATTCAGCTAAAATACTATAAACCGCCGGAGAAATATGTCCGTTAGAAATCACAATCTTCTCTCCCGTCTGACTAATAATAAAAGTATAAAGCAAAGACAAAAAATCAATTGAAGACAGAGATCCTCCAGGATGCCCGCTCTGTGAATTTGTCACCATCTGCAAAATAGATCTTCGACAAGATTTCGCAAAAGCTTTGAGGAAATTTAAATGCTCTGAAGATAACGATTGTGAAAAATTTGGGATTTGCATGAATAAATCTTTAAGATAAGTTTACTTCAATAATTTTAGCGATTTTTAACTTTATTTTATAAAGAATAAGTTTAAATAAACTTGACAGAGAGAGAGAGAGATGTTATCCTGCGATCTTATTTTTTAAGGTGCGTTAACAATTTTTATATGGAAACTATTGAATTTAATACAACAAATACAAATTTACTGCGATCTACAGTAAGATCAGCAAAAATAGCTCTTGCGTTTATGGGAATAATATTTGGATTAAGGGCGCAAATTGGATGTACAGAAAAACAGGAATTACAAGACCCTATTGCAATTTGTGATCCCTCGCAAAATTCAGATTTAACACGGAATGAACAATTACGGATACTTTGTGCTGACAGAAATAATATGACAGATGCAATGATAGATTTAAGAGATGAAATTAAAGAATTAAAACAGAAATTAAATGCAAAAAAAGATTTAGAAAAAGATAAAATTGATTTAGAGAATCAAGTAACAAGACTTCAAGAACGAATTACCTCTTTAGAAACAACTCTGCAAAATGATCCGAGAAAATATACAGAAAAAGATAAGCTTGAATTAGAAAAATATAAAGTTGCTATAGAAGAAATAGTATCATTGTCGCAAAACGTTACCTATGATAATTGTAAAACGAGACGCAATAAAATTATAGAAATTATACAACACTTATAAAATTTCATAAATGATTGGAAAATAAATCTCAATTTTTTTTTATTTATAATCGTATAGCTCACGTTTTCATATTTAATTTTTTTATATAAATTAGAATTCAGATCCCTAATTTACATAAAGTATTTAACATTTTTGCAATATAATTCGGATATTTTTTAAGGTAATTCTCAAATAACTTTTCATCAATTTTTTTAAACCATTCTTTGCTTATATTTAAAGTTCTTTTTTTAAGTGCGATTAAATATAATTCGTCAAGGATAGCTTTTTCTTTTGTTGCCATTAACATATTGCCAACAATTTCATAACCAAAAAATAAATCTCGTTTGATGTGAGAATATTCAAGGATTTTTTCATTTGTGTTAATAGTTTGTGATTTACCACTTGTAATAAGGGTGATCGTTTCAGGTAGTTGGTCTATTAATCCATGATGATAAAGAGCGTATTCGAGTGAGATATAACTTGGTCTTTTGTATGTACATGCAAAATCTTCATAGTCTAATAAATTCAAATCAAAGGTGTAATAGCCTTTGATTATTTTTTTCAAAATTCCTTTTTTTTCTAAACGTGAAATTATGACTGGCAAACTTTTCATTTCACCTTTGTAAAATTTCCTAATATCATTTATAGAAAAATACGTTTTAGGAATTTGTTTTAAATCGTTGACGAGTTCTTCAATTAACATTTTAAAATTTGATCTATTATGAGCCATTTATTTTGCGGGATAAAACGTTTTAATTCTCTTTTGAATTCATTATGTTCAAAAGGAATTGTTTTTGGAAATACGACTGGTTTTTTGAGTAAATTTTCAATTAGCCAGAAATCAAAAAAATCTCTTGGCTCATTTCTGCCATTGATAGCTTTGATTTTTGCACATTCTAGACTTTCCAATGTTGCTGTTTGTATTAATGGCGTTAAATTTGAGCACTGTGAACTGATAAGTCTGTATTCGCTTTTGATCCCATTTTTCTTTTTGCAAATTTCTATTTTTATATGGCGTGGATATTTAAGAGAACTGTGTTGAATTTTGAGCAAAGCAAATAATGTGTTTCTTTTATCTTTTATTTCTACTAGAGACAATTCCATATATTTTTTAGTCAATTCAGATAAAATTTCTTTTAATTTATTCACCTTAATTTCATTTATAATTAAAAAATCCAAATCTTCTGAGAATCGTATTCCATTATAAGCAAGTCTCAAAGCAGTACCTCCATAAAAAATCATATCTTTTGTTAAATTTGTATCACTAAAAATTTGTAAAATTGCCATTTCAAAATATTCACGCAAGATATGCTCTGATGCTATTTTAATTTTTTGTGATAGTAGATTTAATTGTAATCGATCCATATAAATATACAAATTTGTTAATTACCTAGGATCAGTATATCATGATTAGCTTAATATCCTGAACAATATTAAAGTATATTTTTCTAATTTTGCTTGACAGAGAGGATAATATTATCCTGCAATCTTATTTTTTATGCATTTGATTTTCGAAGGTGCGATTCTTCTTGGTTCTTTATTTTCCCAGTAATTCTTTTGTCAAGATTTTCGACAACTCAACTCCAGGCTGATCAAACGCATTGATACCGTAAAATTCACCAAGAAAAGCTATCGCTCCTTCGAATAACATAAATAACTGACCTAAATAATATTCATTCACTTCTGGAATGGTAATGATAATATTTGGCCGATCATTTTTTGTTAAAGCCTGAATCGTGCCTTGCATTTCAATATGCAGTAATTTTCCGAAATCAACTTTATGTAAAAATTTCACTGATTCCTCGTTTGGAGATAAATTTGGAATTTCAATTTTCCCTCCTAAATCTTCTACATTTAAAAATATAAAAAATTTATCATTTGGACCTTCATTATAGAGCTGGCTTTGAGAATGTTGATCTGTAGCTCCCAAAGCATTTATAGGTGTTAAGCCAATATTTACAGTTTCTCTTTTTTCATTTTTAGCTTTACCGATACTTTCCGCCAAAAGCTGACGATACCAATCTGCAAATTTAATTAATCTTTGAGAATATGGGATCAAAACATCCATAATTTTTCCTTTTTTCCCAAGTAAAAACTGAATTAACGCTAATTTAAACGGTAAATTTTCTTCAAATTTTTCTGATAAAAATTTATCCCTCATCTCTTTTGCTCCTTTCAAAAGTTCTTCAATATTAATTCCAATTAATTTTGCCGGTAAAAGGGAAACATTTGTCAAAACTGAAAATCGACCACCCACATTCTCCGGCACGTCAAAAGTTTTTATTCCTTCCAGCTTTCCAATTTTTCTAAGTAATCCATTTTTCGGATCAGTAATAAATACAAAATGTTTTTTTGGATCCAAATTCTTATCATCACAATTTTTTCTAAAATAAAAATACTGAGCCAAAGTTTCCGGCGTTGTTCCAGACTTTGTTACCACTATAAATAAAGTTTTTTCATAATCAATAATATCTTCAATCGCAGAAATCAATTCTGGATCAATATTATCAATCACATGCAAATTCGGGACTCCTTTTTCTTCAAATTCATTCTCAAAAAGATGTTTCAATGATTGCTGTAAACAAATTGTTCCAAGAGCTGAACCACCGATACCAAGGATCACAATATCTTGAAATTCCCCTTCAAGACTTTTAGCAAAATTATTAATTCCCAAAATCACGTTTTCATCATCAATCACTGAATAAAAACCTTGTTTCCGTGCATGAATTTTTTTTAAATAATCTGAAATCAAATTAGATTTTGATTTGAAATCAGATTTGGAAAGACCGTGTTTGACAACAATTTTATATAAATTTTGCAGATCGAATTTAATCATTTGAAATTAAATTAAGGCTTATTTTTTATACCCCAAAAACGCATTTTAATAAATAGAATTAAACTTCGCTTATGACATCAAATCCTTTAAAACTGCCAATCACAGAATATCCTATTATCTTAATATTTTCTTTAGAGATATTTCTAATTTTTTTAGCAGTTTCATTTAAAGTAGCACCCGAACCTGTCGCATCATCAATTATTAATATATTACCATCAATTTTCTGATTAGGATTCACGGCTATTGTTTTTTGAGCATTAATTATCCTATCCTCTAAATTTCGCAACGTTTTTTGAGCTACTTTTGTAAAACTTGGAATTTTACTAGCAATGATTTCAGCCAAATTCAACTTTAAACTTTTTTTAAATACATCTAAAAATTGAATTTGACGATCAATTGTCGGGGGGATGAAGCATATTAATTTAATTTCATATTTTTCAAGAATATTTCGAATCGCTGGTTTAACTAATCTGGCAATTTCCATAACTAATATTTTGTTTTGTGAAGACTTGCCTAAATAAACAAGTTGTCCAAGCTTTGTTTTACCAAAATGCGCAATATTATAGAAATCACTAAAAAAAATATTATCTAAATATAAATTATTTTTTCCTGAAAGAATTATTTTTTTAGCAGAAATTAAGCCATTTTTTTTAAGTTTTTGAATTAATTTAAATTTTTGGATAAAAGTTTTTTTTTCTTTTAAGAAATCAAATTTATTCTTCTCGCACCACAACCAAAATCCATGAATTCCTCGAAACATTTCTCCATTAGGCGAAACATAAATATAATTTTGTTCAATAATCTGCTCATCTTTGCCAACATAGCCAAAATCATGATCAACGTCGGTATTAACAATATAAAAAACTTTCGGAGTTACTCCAATTTTTTTTATTAATTGCTCGTCAAATAACCTCAGTAAATGCTTATGAATAGTTTTACTAGAAAATCTAAACATTTTTATCAGCTCTGTTGATCGTATCGGTCCATAGAGCTTTATTGCTTCTAATATCTTTTTTGCTTCTGTAGAAATATCATTCATAACTACATTATATAGGGTGAATATTCACCAGTCAATACTCACCTTATTTAGAATTATTTTATGCTCCTACCCACAGTCATTCCTGTTGCCCATGCCGCTTGCAGATTAAATCCGCCGGTAAATCCATCAATATCCAAAATTTCTCCGGCAAAATATAAATCAGAACAAATCTTAGATTGCATTGTTTGTTTATCAATTTCTCGCAAATTAACACCTCCAGCAGTAACCATTTGGCTTTCTAAATTCCGACCAATTAACGTTAACTTAAAATTTTTAATATTCTCTACAATTTGATTTAATTCTTTTTTAGAAATTTCATTAAATTTTTTCTCCAAATTAATTTTTAAATTATCGCCTAAAATCATCGCTAAATTTTTCGGTAAAAGTGCACTTAAAACATTCACGAATTTCTTTTTATCATCAGAAATACTTTTCTGTTTAAAAAACTCCAAAAGCGCCTCAAAAGATATTTCTGGACGTAAATCTATCAATAAAATTAAAGGATTTTTTAAGCAAAATTCCTCATAAGCAACCAAAGCCGAAATAGCAAAAATAGCTGGTCCGCTAAGGCCTTGATGAGTAAATAAAATCGAACCTGAAAAAGTAAAATCACGTTTTGCTTTAATGGTCAAACTAACTGTTTCGAAAGCTATGCCAGCTAAATTTTTTATAAATTTTTCTTTAACAATAAAAGATGTTAAACTTGGACGAAGTTGTTTTATGCTATGTCCGAAAGATTTCGCAATATCATAGCCATTAATATTAGAATTCAAACTTTCACCGCCACAAGTTAAAACAATTTTATCGGCAATAATTTTCTCATTATCATCTAAACAAATTTCAAATTTTTCTCTTTTCTTAATAACTTGCAAAACTTTTGTTTCTAAAAGAATTTTAACATTTGGAGAATACAAAATTTTCTGAAAAACATTAATCACATCCTGAGCTTTTTCAGATTTTGGAAAAACCCTTAAATCTTTTTCAATTTTCAAAGGAAGTCCATGATTTTCAAAAAATTCACAAATTTTCTTTGGTGGGAATTCATGCATTGCATATGATAAAAATCTTGAACCGCGTGGATATTTTTTCAAAATTTCATCGATATCAGTTAAGCCAGTAGTTAGATTACATCTACCTCCACCAGTAAGCAGAATTTTTTTACCAACCTGATCGTTTTTTTCAATCAAAAAAATCTCTGTTTTTGGATTATGTTCGCAAATCACAGACGCAGTCATTAATCCAGCCGCTCCAGCTCCAATAATTACAATGCGCATAAATTTTATTGTAAATTTTTTACTTTTTCAAAGTCAGCCAAGAAAATTTCAATTCCTTTATCGGTTAAAGGATGTTTAACCAACTGATCAAAAACTTTGGCCGGCATGGTCGCTATGTCCGCTCCGATTTTCATAGCCTGCACTACATGCAAAGGATGCCTAATGCTAGCCGCCAAAATTTTTGTTTTATAAGCATAATTATCAAAAGCAATTCGAATATCTTCAATCAATTGCATACCGTCTTGCGAAACATCATCAAGCCGACCAACAAAAGGACTAACCAAAGTCGCTCCCGCTTTTGCGGCCATAACGGCTTGAGGTAACGAAAAAACCAAAGTAACATTTATATTTATCCCTTCTTTTGTCAAAATTTTGCAAGCACGAAGTCCATCCGGAGTCATCGGCAATTTCACATAAACATTTTTATGCCAAGAAGCATTCCTTCTTCCTTCTTCAACCATATCTTTAAAATCAACAGCCATCACTTCGGCGCTGATCGGTCCATCAACCACTTCGGCAATTTCTTTAATCCGCTTTTCCAAAGAAACGCCTTCTTTAGCTATCAAAGATGGATTAGTAGTAATACCATCAACAACCCCCCAACTAGCATATTTCTTAATTTCCTCAATATTGGCAGTATCCAAAAAAAATTGCATGTAAAAAAATTAATTAATAATTGCAAAAATATTGTAACGCAAGATTCTCTTCAAAACAAATTTGACAAATTTTCGATTCATATTAAAATAAAATCTATTTTTAGATTTAATAAATTTTTAACAAATGCTTGAATGCACTAATACAAAAACGCCTTTATTAGAGGCACCTCTAACAACAGAAACTCCTAACCTAAAAGCTACACTTAACGAAAATGCAATAGATGAATTCCCTGATTTAAAGTATAAACAAGGATTTGAATTTGGCAGGAGAAGAAATGAAACAGATTGGTTTATTGGATACGGAGCTTTAGATCACGATGATGCTGTAGAAATTGCAACTGCCTGCCATGAATTACAAATAAAAAATCCAACATTAGTAACTGCCAAACCTATCGAATACCTAACGGAATTAGCCGAAAAAGGCATGCTTTATTATGTTCAAAAAACAGAAGAAATTAAAGATCAAGAAACTGGCGATTTTAAAAGATTTGATAAAACTAAACATAAAATTGTCGGATGTGGTTATTTTACCCCATTAGGCGAAATAGAATTTGAAGGAAGAAAAGAAAAAGTAATCAAATATGGTGGCGCATGTTCAGAAGGTGGAGAACAATTAATACGCGAAAAAGAAAAAAGCGATAGAAGAATAAAACCTCAAGGCCACGAACTAGAAAAAAGAACTGGAGACGTTGATAGACGAACAGATCAATCAAGTGGACTTTTTTATGCAATGATGCATATGGCTGGGATTAGAGCTTTAAAAGAAAATGGCGTGCTTCAGCGTTGTTCATTGATTACTCATACAAGCGAACTTCATGGATCAATTTTAGCGCAATATGGATTTATAGATGAAACAAATCTCGAAGATATCGCTACAAATAGTTTTATAAGAAAATTATCAAAGCTTGAAGAAAAATATAAAGAAATAATGTTAGCATTTGCGCAATATTTAGGTGAAATGGATATGATTCCAGCAACTTTATCATATACAGAATTAGAATCAAAATTTATAAATTTTTTAACAACTAAAAAATCTAAACAAGAAAATGAGATAAATGAATCTTTAAAATTAATTAAAAAATTCTGTTCTGATTTTATAGCTGGATGTAAATATTTATATAAAGGCGAGCCCGCCAGCTCGAATCTTGAAGATCCAACTCACAAAGATAGAGAAAAATTTTTATTGGTACACTATTCTGTTAGATTAGCAATAGATGGGATTGTCGATCATTGCGTAGACAAGCAAGTTGAAACAATAAAAGTATAAAGCTCCGCCATACCGCTTTTTAAATTTATCTCAGTGGGTTCCACCCTGATAACCAGGTGGGTTTCCGCACTTCCGAACCACAGTTCGGAAAAATATTGGAATCCCTTAAATGAAAGTTTGTAGAAGAATTTTGCTGAGGATTTAATGGCCAATATGGCAGAGCAAAGAAATTCTTATTCATATTCTATCATCAAAATTAATTTTTAAAAAACATTTTCTTTATTTATTCCTAAAAATTCTTTATTTTAAAGGTAAAGTTTTTCTTATTCATTCCATGGTCAAAAAATCCACTTTCAAAAATGGCCTCACTCTTGTTACCAAAAATCTTCCTGGCCTTAAGTCTCTAACTGCTATTATTCTTGTTGGTGCTGGATCTCGATATGAAACAAAAAATTCCAATGGGATTTCTCATTTTCTTGAACATATGTTTTTTAAAGGCGCAAAAAAATATAAAAATGCTAAAGAGGTCGCAACCGCAATTGATTGTGTTGGCGGAGAATTCAATGCTTTTACCGGCAAAGAATATGCTGGATATTTTGTAAAAATCGGATCTGAAAATCTTGAGACTGCGCTTGATGTGCTTTCTGATATGCTCACGGCTTCAAATTTTAATCAATCGGACATTGATCGAGAACGCCAAGTCATTGAAGAGGAATACAAAATGTATCAAGATACACCTTCATATCAAGTCGGCTGGGATTTCGAAAGACTAATTTATGGAGATCAAGCTATGGGATATGATCAGCTTGGCACACCTGAATTTTTGGGAAAAGTAAGTCAAGATGATTTAATTGCTTATCGCCAAAAACTTTATACTCCAGATAATACAGTGATTGCAATTGCCGGTAATGTTGATCACGAAAAAGCCGCAAATTTATGTGAAAAATTATTTAAATTTCGAAATCTTAAAAAAGCCTTTAAAGCCGCAGATTTAAAAGAGAACTTAAATAAAACTAAAGTTATTTTAAGAAAAAAATACACTAAACAAGGACAAATAGTAATTGGATTCCCAGCCTATAGCGAAAGTGATAACAGAACCTGGGCTTTAAAAGTTTTATCTATAATCCTCGGCGGGAACATGAGCTCCAGAATGTTTCTTTCTGTCAGAGAACAAAAAGGATTGGCTTACAGCATCACTACCAATACCGATGATTATACTGATTCAGGCATAATTTCGACCAGAGCCGGAGTTGATATTGATAGAATTGAAGACGCAATTAGAGCAATGATTGAAGAATATAAAAAGCTAAAAAATGATAAATTAAGCCAAACCGAACTTAACAAAGCTAAAGCTTGTTTAAAAGGAAAAATTTTACTTAAACTCGAAGACACGGAAGAATTCGCTCATTTACTATCCAAATTTGAACTTTTATATAAAAATTACAAAACTCCAGAAGAAATTCTTAAATTGATTGATCAAGTAGATTTAAAAACCATGAACGCTATTATTGATGAACTTTTTATTGAGGAAAAAATGAAAATGGCGATCATCGGACCGTTTGAAGAAAAAGAGAAAGAAGGATTTGAAAAATTACTAAAATTCTGAAATTTTTATTACACAAATAAATTTAAATGTATGAATAAAAAATCAAAAAAATGTAAAATCATTCAAAAGGATAATTTAAGGAATAAACAATTTCAAAAAGATATTAATGTTATAAGTAAAAACCAAAAATCCCATAAAACAAAATATGATTTTGCCGTCGGCGGTCAAGCAGTAATGGAAGGCGTAATGATGCGCTCTGCACACTTTGTTACTATTGCCGTGCGTGATCCAAATGGAAAGATAATTATTCGCGATGATCAATTCACACCTTTTGCCAAAAAACTTAAAATGTCAAAAGTACCGATTGTTAGAGGAATTATTGCTCTTTTTGAATCACTGTATATCGGCGCAAAATCTTTGAATTTTTCTAGCAAAGTCGCTATGAAAGAAAAAATTTCCGAAAAAGGATTTTTATCGAGAAAGCCATTCTTTGCCAAAATCTCGGCTGACGAGCAAAAAAACAAAAAAACAAAAAAACAAAAAATTGAAAAGTATTTTTATGATTTTGGAATGGGGCTAATGATTATCTTAAGTTATATTTTAGCAATAGGACTCGGGCTTTTTCTATTCAAATATATCCCGCTACTAATTGCGGATCTTAGTCAAAAATATTTTACCATCATTGCCGATAATTATATTCTATTTAATACTATTGACGGACTAGTCAAAATTTTCATTTTTCTTGGCTATATTTTGGCAATTTCTTTATTTCCAGATATCAAAAGAGTTTTTGAATTTCATGGCGCGGAACATAAATCAATCATGACCTATGAACATAACCTACCCTTAACTCCAGAAAATGCTACAAAGCAAACCCGCTTTCATCCGCGTTGTGGAACCAGCTTTATCTTTTTTGTTTTATTTTTAAGCATTTTTATCTACACCTTAATTCCACAAGCAGATGATTTCTGGATCAAACTATGGCAAAGAATCGCTATTCTTCCTTTAATTGCCGGCGTTTCATATGAAATTTTGAAACTAAGCGCCAAATATCAACATCATTTCCTGATTAAATTATTTATCAAACCAGGTTTATTTTTTCAAAAATTCACCACTAAAGAGCCAGACAAAAAAGAACTTGAAGTCGGACTAGCGGCCTTAAAACGAGCTTTGGAATTAGAAAAAGATTTCAAAACTTTATAAAGTTTTAATTTTCTTGCAAAGTTTATAAAGTTTTGAAAAGAAAATTTTTGACATATTAAAAAATTTCATTTAAGATCAAATCTTTAATTATCTTAAAAAATTATTTATATGTCATTCAAAATTCCAGAAGGCGTTGATCCAAATGCTGTAAAAGATGAAATGAAATTAAGAGAAGAAGTAATTGCTAATTTATCAAGAATACAATCCCAACTTCAAAAGTCTAGACAAAGAATAAAAGCATTAGCAAAAGGTCCAAAAAGTTTAAGAACAGCGGTACGTCGTTTAAAAGCTAAGAAAGAATATTTAGAAAATGAAATAAAAGGTGCTCCACGCAAGACAAATAATGGACGAGCATCTGCCACTGATCAACGCCAGAATGGATTTCACGGATCTCAAAAACAATTTAACCAAGGTCACGTAAAAGATTTTTTTGATAAACAAAGAAATACAAATAAAGCAGAAGTACCGAATCTACCAACAAGTGAAGCGCCTGACGAATCAACAAGAATAACTTATTTAGAAAGAGGAGCGGATTTTGATTCGTGGATAAAGTGTCTTAAAGGCTTAAAACCCGGAGATCAGCTAGAAATAACAGCCGAAGATGGTGAAACAATAACTGGTCAATTTAATTCTTTTAGAAGTTACAAGGACGATAGAGTTGCCAAAATAAATTTAATGGACACAAGGATGGGCTACATAACCGATAAAATTAGCCTCAGAGTCATTGATGGGAAAAGCGATTACAAAAAACCAGATACTGAATCAGACGAAATAACCTCTTTAACTGAAGAACAATGTGGGGATCTTAATTTATGGAGACAATGTCTTAATCAATTAGATGCAAGATTAGAAAGAGGAGAAAAAGTTTGGGTAGAAATTAAAATTAATGGGATTAGAACTAAAAGTAAACTTACTAGCGTTGCAGATTACACTTCTTATTTTATGTTATTTTTAACTGACGCAGAAGGCAGAAATCGTAACATTGATAGTGCTCATATAACTTCTTTCCGAGTCCTTAAAGACAAAGATGATGAAGGTGGAGCTGAAATTGATGATGGATGGGAAATATTAGAAAAAGGACATATAACTAATGAAACCTGGCTGAAGAAACTTACACCCTTAAAAGGAAAATTAATTAAAATAAAAGGAAAAGATCAAAATGCCTTTGTATTATTTAGATTAAATGACTTTTTCGATAGAGAAAACTATATAGAAATAAATGCAACAGCACCTAACGACCCAAGAAATCAAATAGAAGTATTCTACAGTGACGAAATCTCTGCAAAAATACCAAAACAAGCACCAGAAACTCGCAAGCAATCTACTCCACCAAAAGGACCTGCTTATTGGTTTAGCACAATCAATTAGTAATTTGATTTAAAAATTGAATTAACAGATAAGGGTCTTTTCCTAAATTTTGCTAAGGCTCCAAGTAAAAACAACTTTCATATCTAAGACAGATTAAGCATTTATTTTTGATTTTTAAAATTTAAACCACAGGTAAAAATTTGCCTTACCTATAGTACACAAAATCAACAATCATTTTACAAATTAAAATTATTTATAATTGCATTTCTTATTCCTAAATTATAACTAAAATTTTTAAAGTTTCTCCAATGTTTTCAACTAATAAACATTACGCGTAATTTAGTGAGATAATGCAAATTTTATTTTTATTTCACCTCCACCTCATTGCTCATTTTAAATATTTCCTGTCCATCACTTGAGATAATAGCGCTGTAGATTTTATCTCCTTCTGTAATGTCAGCGGTATTTTCTAGGGCCGAAGCGCATGGACAACTAACGCATGGAGGAAGAAGGCTATATACTCCTTCATCAAGCGTATTCATTAACTCATCGCTTTTTGTAAATCCTTCAGAGAGAATTTGATTATCATCGCTTGGATCAAGAGGATTTGTACCGCGCAAAATTTCCTGATAATCATTTACTCCTCCATCATCTGTATCTTCATCATACTCATCAGTTCCATAAGTTTTTTCCTCCGGATTAGAAAGACCTTCATTATCATAATCATCATCATAAGCGTCTAAAGGATCAGTTTTTAAATCTATCACTTCATCATAATCGTTTACGCCCCCATCATCGGTATCTGGATCATATGGATCTGTGCCATACTTATTTTCTTCTTCGTTTATTAAGCCATCTTTATCAGGATCATTATCTTCTTTTAAAGGATCAGTATAGTTTTGCGCTTCAACGCCATCAAGAAGTCCATCTCCGTCAGTGTCAGGATTATTTGGATCTGTACCGATTTTCTCTTCTTCCTTTTCAGACAAACCATCACCATCATCATCAATTTCATAACAATTATAAATATTTAAAACTCTATCCGCTATTTCCAAAAATTTACCCCTAGTTAATTTCTGCTCTGGATTTTCTGCTTCCTCCTTAGTCAAAATAAATGTTTTTTCAACTTCATTTTCTAAATTCAAATAAGAAGATATATCTTGAGCGATTTTTAACCAAAAATCATACCAAGGCTCAGTTCCTTCTATATTTTGCAAGCTGATCATCGTAGTTCCAAAAACCGTTTCAAATTTATCCAAAACTTCAAGAATAATCTTAGCTTGTTCTGCAATCGTAATGCTTTCATTAGGTTTAAATTCTGTTAAGCCAGTCTGTTCATCAAAAGTTTCTAAATAACCAGTGATAAACTCACGCAAATAAGATTCTTTTGTGTGCGCGTAAATCCAATCTTCAGCATTTCCCAAACTTATATCGCTAAACACTTGAGGATCTTCATAAGCTTCTTTTCTTGGTTCAATACATAACATCCCATTCATAATTTTTGTAAACTCAGCTCTTTTAATTTCTTCTTCAAGGTGTAAATTAAATTCTCCATTTTCTTCTTGACCGATTAAAACATCATAATCATACAAAGTCTTGATTGTATCATAGATTTCATTTGTCGGATCAATATCATCATACGGAGAAATTTCTTTGATTAGCGGATCTGGATCGACATCATCAGTAAAACCATCGGAATCAGTATCTTTGCTGTTCAAATTAGTGCCATTTTCATATTCTTCAAGGTTACTAATGGAATCAGCATCATCATCTGAATTCGCATCTTTCGAGTCTAATGGATTTAGCTGGTAAATAAGTTCTATATCATCAGGAATACCGTCAGCATCAGTATCTTGATCGCTTAGTTGAATGCTAGCGACATTATCTAAATCAAGCTCACTGTCCGGAAGCGAAGAAAGAATTTCTTCTCCGTGAATAGCAATATAAATTTCCGCCACCACTTCATCTGAATCCAAAGAAACAAGTTCAATAATTAAAGGATCATCTTCTTTTTCAACTGCTTTCAGCCTTAAATCCAAATTCTCTGTCAGAAGATAAATATTACCATTTGCCGCTACCAAAGCCACGCGATTATTTTCTTCATTCATGATCTGAAGTCCACCTGGATAAATCGGATCATCACCAGGCAAAATAGAACCAATAATTTTTTCTGATAAAATTTTTACCTGCACACCATGAAGCAAATACACAATCGTACTATCAAAAACAAACGCCGAATCCTTAATCACTACATCTGTATTTACGTCAGGAACCAAAACTGAAGCAAAGATAATATTATTTTTATTATCCAAAATCGCCAGCAAAGTAGGCGAATTCGCGCTGGCAGGCAAAACATCAGCACGATACAGATCTTCCATCCCTTCTTGAATAATTAATCTAGGCACACTCGGATCGTAAATCGCAATAATTTCCCCATTCCCATCTTTAATTACAAATTCATCAGTCATATTCAAATCACTAATTTGGAATTGCCCATTTGCATCTGAATAATATCGACCATTCTCATCAACCGAATCAGTTTCAATTGTCTCAAGGACATTATTTCTATTTCGAAATAAGACAAACGGAATTTCTGCTTCCGCTGGATCCAAAGCTCCTTCAATAATTTCACTTGTACCGCTCGATTCATTTAGAATCATATCTGGAACAAAAAGACTAACGGCAATTTCCTGAAAATCTTTATTGCCGTTCCTGTCAAAAACAGTTAATCCGATATGTTTAGTTTTTAATTCTTCATACGGACCGATTTCGATTTGCGATTTATCTTGACCTTTAATGTCAAAATCATTGGTAAAATCGCCATCATTATTTGTGTCTGTTTTGAGATCCAAATCCCAAGCGTAAAAAGCTATTTCACCCTCTGAATCAAAGGAATTCTCTGCGGATAAAGTATAAGTTTTGAATATTGATAAATTAATTGACTGAACTCCTAAATCAGCATGAGGTTGCGTTGTATCGCCGCAAATTTGCGGCGGAAGAAGAATAATATTTGAATTAGTTGAAAAATCACCTTCAGCGTTAAATGCTCTTAGATCCATATAAAATTCGCCATTTTCCAAATCATAATGGAGAGAAGTATCAGATTTTTTCGGAATCGTAATAAATTCAACAGTTTCATTTGTATCCAAATTAAACATCGGTCCCGACTCAAATTCAAGCTTAGCTACCTCTTCATTTGTGGATAACACAGAAACATCTTCAAAAAGCATCATGCCATTTTTAATTTTTTGCGCTTCATTAATTTTTTCTTTATTAATTAATTCCAAAACGCCTTTTTTCACTTTTAATTTTTCATTTCCCTGATTGCTATCAATAGTAATAATTTTATTTTTACTAATCTTATAATTTAGAGCTTGATCATTTAATTCACCGCCATCTTCATCCAAAGGCACTAATTCAAATTCAGCCGTATCAATAATATGCACAAATAAATTACCAGCAAAAACTGCTTCTCCATTTGTCAAAATAGTTGATTCAAAAGTTTTTAAGGAAACACCACTATCTGCCTCCAAAAGTCTGATTTTTGAAGTCTCAATTTCCGGTAAAGTGAATTCTTGTCCATCTTTTATCGTTATCGCGAACTCATCCGCCAAATTAATATTTAACTTCCCACTTTCAGATTTAAATTTAATTGAAGAATTAAAAATTTGACTGCCCGCAGCTATATAAAGATCCATTTCGCCAAATTTTAAGACAAATTCAAATGGATTTTGCAAAAAATTAGGCATTTCAAAGCCACTATTTTCTTTCAATAAGGCCGAACTTCCATCAGCAAAAGACAACTTCACTTCAGAATTGCTGGCAGTCGTAATTTTATCATAAGCTCCAAGCTGACCACTTGGCGCAGAACTAATATTGCTAATATTTATATCACCTTTTAAGGCTGAATAAGCCACGGTATTAATATCGCCAGCTAAATCAGCAATTTTTTCTTGTTTAATACTTTCTTCCGGAAGAATAAATAAAGTCCTTTTTGTACTATCTTCAAGATTTTTATCAAAAGCCACTTTTGATTTTTTTATATCCGCCATATAAGCATAAATATTTTCGAATCTATCCTCATACAAAAAATCAAAATCAACATTTTGGTCGCCAGCAGAGACTCTATTTACATGATTGACACTAGGCATCTTCGGTATCAGAGATGTTAAATCCATTACTTTTGGACTTCTAGTAACAAATTTCTGCTCACTTTCATTGCTATAATTATACTTAATATATAAATCTCTACCTATACTGTAAATTATATCCTCATCGTCATCATGATCCACATCCAAAAAGACCATAGCGCTTTCAGTCTCAGCTTCAGCCGTATAATTCATTAAATTTTCATTTATACCTTTTTTCTCATCATAAATAAATATTCCTTTTTCAATTATCTGCGTTGAATCGCTACTATTGTCTGAAGCATCAGACAAACTAGTGCTAGCAGTTAATTTATTTTCAAGATCATCAAATTGATTATATTGATCTTTAAGTTGTTCCTGAACGGCAATTAATTGTGAATTATCCTCGTTATTTTCCAAAATCTCAGTATTATCAAAAATCACTTTATCTTCAACATTAGAATTTTTTGCTAAAATAAATTTAGGATTTTCTTTCGCTATTAATTTATAAAAATTTTCTTTATCTAAATTAGCATATAATTTTTTATTTAAATCATCTGATTTTTCCATATAAGCAAGCATTTCTTTTCTTAAATTTGTATAAGCTTTGACGGTACTGCTTGAATTGGCATATAAAGGATTATTAATATTATCAAAAGCGCGCTTTTTTATTTCTTCCAAAGAATATTTTTGCATCAAAGAGTTAATATCAAATTTTTGATTATCAGCCGTTAAATAAATTTCTTTTTCAAAATCTTTTCCAGCTTGATTAAATTCATGATGAGGATCTCCAAGTTTACTTAAAATTTCTTTTAAATTATTAGCATAAATATTTTCATAATCTTCATAATAACTTTCAGGTTCAGGCTCGCTTTCTACCGCATTCTCAATTATTTCCGTTCCTGATTCAACCGTATTTGTCGTCACAGAAGAAGCAGTATCAAGACCTTCCTCTATAATACCAACTGTAGATTCCAAAGTTTCATTTATCGGCGTAACCAATTTTTCAGAAAATTCATTTAAGGTATCAGCAATTTGATGAGAAAGATTAATAATAAAATTCGTATCTAATTGCAAATTGGTGTAAGCATCAACTCGTATCAATTCATAAAAATCTACTTTTACATTAGGAACATCAAAAACTCCAGCTTCTAAATCTATCGGCAGAACAGGAGAAAGCGGTCGCGCTGTTAAATCTTCAACTGTGGTTTTTAATTTAAGCTCAGAACTAGGCACAAAACCTGATCTTAAAATACAAACAATTCTAATAATTTTTTTCAACATCGAAACCGCAATATTAAGTTCATTAGGAAGCTTCGGAAATTCTGGAGCCGGCGGAATATTTGGGAGATTAGGAATTAAAAGCGGTGGCAATTTCGGTAGATCAAAAAAATCTAAATTAGGAGGAGGCGGAATTAATTGTATTTCTGGTATGTTAACTTCAGCTTCTATTCCATCCAAAGTTATTGGCAGTTTTATTTTAGGCAGTGTCGGTAAAATTATGGTCTCAGGCTCAAAAGAAATTTCAGGCCAAGTAATAGTCAAACCAGCATTAATATGAGAAACATCAATGATAATATTAGGCCATTTAGGCAGATCTAAAATCGGCAAATCAGGTAAAAATACGGTTAATTTCAAAATCATTTCATACAAAGTCAATCTTTGCGTTTTACACTCATCACATCCTTCTTGATATTCAACACTAAGATTCAAAAATCCCTGCCAAGTTTTCACGGCTTTTGTAATATTTCTAATTTCAGCTACCCACGTCCCTATTCTTTGCGTATTTGTTTCAATATAACCGATAGTGAAATCAACGATCGCCTCCACATAACAAAGTATTTGATAAACATAATACAAAAGCTCCTCACGCAGATTAATAATTTGCAAAGGTAGCTCTTCGTACGCCTGCAAAGTATCTATATTTTGCTCTACAGCCTGAATCATTTGCGCTACCGCCTGTTTATAAGTTTCAGCGCTTGGCCCTGTCCAATTCATCGAGACTCTATTAAAATCAACCTTTAAATCATCAAGCCAAAATTCCCAATCTAGTTTCACGCGATTTAATTCTTCAGGAGAAAGAGTCGGAACTTTTATAATTACTTCTTCTGATTGAATTTTTAAAAGCGGTATTTTATTCAAAGCCGTCAAAATACTTGCTGGTCCAGTTAATTTATATGAATAAGTAGAATCTTTATCTTGTCCAAAAAGTCCTTTCAAATCAGGATAAATAAAAATTAAATCAGGCAAATCTAACAACTGCGCAAATTCATCACTTTGTCGCGCCCACCAATCAGTGAAAACTGCTGGAAATCCTGGGACTCTAATGTTTTTCTGCGTTCGTACCGACTGCTCATATTTTCCCAAATTATAACTTTCTACGCCTGATTCAGCTTCATTTTGTTCTGAATTTTCCATATCACTAATTGAATCTGAACTACCAGTTAAATTAATCGCCATCATGCCATTAGTAGTTTCAATCACATCATTCGCAACTGAAATAGCCTGATCTACAACGCTATTAATCATTCCACAAATATCTTTATCAGTAGCTAGCGATAAAAGTTCCCAAACCGGTATCCCAAAAGTAAAGCATCGGCCTACAGGAAATTGTCCAAGGCAAACTGCCGTAGCTAATCCTCCATTTAAAGTCGGTGAAACATAAATACGAAAAGTAGGAGATGGATAACAAAGCGGACCACTACAAGCAACTGGTAGAAATGGTATTGTCCCAATTATCGGTAAAGGCAAAGGATCTATCATTACTGGAACTCCAAACGTTTGATACATACCAGGCACTAAAAAAGCGATATTCATTGGTAGAGCCAAGCATCCTTTTCCACATGATAAAATTGACATGGCCTGCTCCAAAGCTCCTGAGAATTTATCAAGCGTTTCATCAACTTTTACTACAGCTGAATTAACGTTAGTTTTAAAATCTTTTACTGCGGTAAAAACATCTTGCGGCCTACCTGGTAAATTATCCCATTCATTCGGAATGCCATCGCTATCATCATCACCTTGAAGCAAACCACTTAAATAATCTGAAACTTCTTGAGGCACTTCGTCTTTTTGATAATCATCTGGTATCCCATCTTTATCATTATCAGGTGGTAAATCAATCGGCAAATCAATATCATTTAAAGCATTTTCCGGTTCTGGTTCTGGAGTTAATTCCTGCAAATAGGAAATATAGCCTTTTTTATTTTTGCTTTGAGAAATCATTTGCATTACCTGCCCAGAAGAATTGCCTTCTTGACTTAAAATCATATCTAAATACTCATCATCATTAAGATTAGTCAAAAATATTTTTGCTTTGGCAATGGCAAAATTAGATTTCACCACCGTCTGATATTCGAAAATCATTTCAAAATTAGGCTCTAAATAAATATCTTGCACTAAAAATGGAGTTGATTCTTCGTTAGTATTAGAAATTTTTGGACCTTTATCTTGGCACGTTAAGCAAATCATACTATCTTCTACAAAAGTCAGCACATTATCTAAAATAATATCTTTAAATTTTAAATCTTTAATAATTTGATCCCCGGTATTTTTCAAAGTAATTGTATATTTCACAATATCAAAAGGCTCTAAAATCCCTCCATTTAAATCAACCCCATATTTACTTGAAGTTGAAAAATATTCTGTTTCATTTAGATACAAAAATTCTTCTGGTTTGGTAGAAGTTTCTATATCGGTTGGGATATTGATTTCTGGAATTTCCATATCCCCTCCTTCCATCTCCGTATCATCCAATGTCCTCGTATTCGCTGGTGCAGAAGTAGAAGATGAAGTATCAGAAACTGGCGAACTCTCAGAATCAGACGGAGTTTCAGATATTCCTTCAAATTGAACGCTAACCTGACTATTTAAATTTAATTCCGGATCAATTTTTAAACCTAAATTAATAATTTCTTGCCCTGAAATTTTTTGATTTTGCTCTTCTTCAGTTGAAGCGACAACTGGCTGATCTGATCGCGCACCACGCCCTATTGATTGCTGAGGTAATTGATTAATTATTTCCATATTAAATCCTCCGCCCTTATTATAAAACGCCTTCACATTCGCCAAACTATCTCCAATCACAAAATCAGGAAAATTATCATTATTCAAATCACCAACTTTCACTGTTAAGACTTTAGCTTCTACATCTAAAGGTAAATATTCTCTTTCAAATTCACCATTATCATTACGATAAATATAAATACAAGCTGTTTCACCTTGCTTACAACTTTCTTCAGTAACAACAATCAAATCTGTAAAACCATTTTGATCAAAATCTCCTTTATCAATGGCTCCAATCTCATTACTAATAAGCAAAATCTCTCCTCTATCTTTTAATTTACCGCTACCTTGATTTTGCACTAAATGAATAGAACCATTTTCATAAGCCACTAAAATATCCTCATTAAAGTCCCCATCATAATCAAAAGGCGCAATAATTTCTTTAATATTATCTTGTCCATTTAAAATTTGCTTGCCAATACTCTTATCATATCCGCTACTAGAAATGTCATTTCCATCTTGCGGTAAGGAAATAAGCGGATCACCAATTAAAAGACCTATTTCACTTGAATAAGATTTTGCCGATTCTCCCAGCGGTACACCACTTGAAAACAACAAAATATGTTTATTCTCATTTTCAAATCCAATACCAGCCGTATCGTTTGCCGACTCCAAACTTAAATAATCAGATCCTGGTTTTTGCTCTGAAGAAATTAAATTTTCAGTATTAGTAATAAAATATCCAAATGGATCAAAACTTGATTGTCCAAATTTAGCTTTTTTTAATTTTAAATTTGTCGCATTTTTTGAAAGTTTTAAATAAACTCCACTTTCTGCAATATTATTAATTTCATTTAATAAAATTACATCCCGATTTGGCTTAAAAATAAAATAAATTTGTCCAATATGTTCTGTTTTTTCCCAAATGTCCAAACTTAAATGATCAGAATTTTCATTCAAACTAACTTTATAATTCTCATCATTAATAACTACCGCCCCATTAACACTAACGGCAAGTTTCAAAGCTCCATCTTTAACTAATTTCAAGACCTTTGTTTCTACAGATTGCGAATTTCGAAGCCTTAATTTCGAATCGCGAATTTCAAATTGTCCTTCATATTCTGAATCAATATCTAAATATATCCCTGTTTCTTGAAGCGAAATATCTTTTGTTTCTACCAATGTCATTTCTGTATTTTTATCAAAAATTACAAAACTTTCTCCTAAAAGTTTTTGTTCTACCGGATCAATAAATTGAATTTTAAAAGGCGTTAATAAATTTGGAGAAGGAATAATGACCGCAGAAACGTAATTTTCATTAATAATATTAATTTTTCCATTGGGATTTAATGAAAGCAAAATTTCGAATTGATCAGGATTTTCGGTTAAACTTAACGAAGACTCGGTTCTGCCTGAAAAAGCAAACCAGCTAGCAAAAGCATTTTCCTCATTCAAATCCGCACCAGCAAATCCAAGCAAATCCGCAAAAAGAACATTAGGATTAGTATTTTTTATAAATTCATAATCCAAAGAATAAGTAGAATCCAAATCTAATGTTGCTGGCACTAAATTTTCTCCTTCAACTACAACATGGAGAATGCCAGAAATTCCTGAACTTAAAATTTTGGTTTCGGCAATGCCATTTTCAACTTTTACCTCATCATTTTCAATTGTTCCAAAGTTTTTTGTAGCCTCTGTTAATCGAAATTTAAGTTCAGATACGGAATCTGTATAAACAAAATTTCCATATTGATCAAAAACTTTGGCTATGACCGAAATCGAATTTTGATTATCTAAATTCTTACTATCAGAGCCTAAAACAATTTTATAAGAATCAGACGGCAAAATCTTTATAGTTTGAGTCGACGGCTCTATACCAACAGAAGAAACTGTAATATCCAAACTATCAACTTGCGTGCCAGCCTGAAATGAATTATGGGCAAGACCATTCTTTATTTCTAAATCTTGCGTATTTTGAATTACGCCAAGTGTTGAATTAGAAAGAGCAATTTGATACAAGACATTAATATCGGTAATTAACTGATCATTGCCGTCTAAAATTTCAAGATTTAAATCCGCAAGATCAGAAGATCCTGCTTTGAGTTCCGCTTTATCGGTAATTAAATTAAGTTTTAAATCATCTCTTGATTCAATGCTAAAAACTTCTGTTATATTATTTATCTGAGCGGAAATTTTTATTTCACCTGGATATTTTGTCGAATTAATTTCAAAATTAACCAACCCATCAAAAGTACTAATTTGAATCCCATCTTCTTCTTCGCTTTCATCAGTCATATTTATAAATTGCCCTTCACCTTCAATTTTCAAAGTTACTGTTTGCAGACCGTCATTTGTTAAATTATCGTATTGATCATAAAGAACGATCTCGCCCTGAACTATAGAGTCGCCACCACTTGGAATAATTCTAGAATTTGGCAAAATTTCAATTCTAGTTGGCGCGCCTGGATAAACAAATATATCTTTCTCATCCTCAGGCAAAATTTCTCCCTCAACTATTTTTGCCGCTACCTTCAAAATTCCGGCTTTTGTTTTACTTTCAAAAACTGTTTCTGCCTGACCTTTTGAAACTTTAATATTTCTTTTTTCTATTTCTCCAAATTCCTCCGTACTTAAAGTAAATTCTACAATGCTAGTATTATCCTGAACTTTTATATTGTCATCTTCTTGCAAAATTGTAGCTACAACATAAAGTTTAGAGACCCCATCAGCCGGCGTCCTAGTAGTTGAAACTTTAACAGCAGTATCAACGGCTTCTGTATTTTCCACTTCTTCAAAAACTTTATCTTCAGAAATGAAGTCCCCAATCACATCCACATAAGGATTAAAATTTTGATAAATTTCAAAAGAACTAAGCGGTGTAGAGTCACCTATTAAAAATTCTTCCAAGTCAGTAATTCCATCCTGATCGCTATCTAAAGATAATGGATCATAACCATTATTTATTTCATCGCCATCTGAAACGCCATCAAAATCGCTATCAACTTTGTTTGGATCCGAACCTATCTTTATTTCCTCACTATCATTTACACCATCAAAATCACTATCAACCGGAGTTTTAACCTGAGGGGTTAAATTATCAGGAATCAAGGGATTGAAATCTATCACTATTTCGTGTCCATCCAAATATTTATCATCATCAGTATCATTATCATTTGGATCAGTGCCAAATTGAAAAATTTCCGTATTATCGCTTAAACCGTCATGATCTTCATCTTGAGTTTCGCAATCAAAAACATTTCCCAAAGTTTTTGAGATCATAATTGCAAATTCTCCCCTAGTAATATTTCCGGAGAGAAAATTCATAAATTCTCCATTTGCTTTTATCTCTCTATCAAACCAACTTTCAAAACTCTGCAAATCATATTCATCAAGTTCTTTAAAACGATTTTCTGGATAAATTTCATATCTCTTTGCCGTAATCACATAACTATAAAACCAAGGCTTATCTTCAGTTTCTTTTGAAATAACATCAACATCAGCCGCTTCCAAAATTATTTTTATCGCTTCAGCTCGCGTGATATTATTTGTTGGTAAAAAATAATTTTCAAATTCCCCACTTTGATATCCGCTTATGATTTCATCATTTTTTGCAAACTCAACGCAATATTGCAAATCCTCAGTAATATCTTGATCAGGAAAAGGATTTTGCAAATAAATTTTATCAATTTCAGCCTTAATTTTTTCATTAAAAGCTGTACAATTAACGCATTGAAGCGCAAGCGCTAATTTCACCAATTCTTCTCTAGTAATTGATTTATCAGGCATGTAGGCGATAGCAGTTTCTCCATTTGAAGATACTAAATAACCTTTTATTACTCCGCGTTTCAGCAATTTCAGAATTGAATCAAAAGCTTCATGGAAAACATCAACATCAATAAAAAGTTCTTTTTCTAAAGCAGTCGGATCATAACCGGAATTTAACTCTGACCAATCATCAAAATTATCCAAATCTGTATCAACCTTTAAATAATCAGTACCTAAAAACTTTTCTTCCAAATCTTTAAGTCCATCAGCATCAGTATCTTCAGCAAAAATACTAACAGCTTTAGCAATTTGAATAAATGATTTTAAAAACTTAAACGAAACCGGTTTTGAAACTTTTTCTTCTGCGGAAAATTTTTCAATATTATAAGTACTATCTTGCGGATGAAAATTTATTTCAGCTAATATTTCCTCTTCCTGATTTAGAACATACCAATTAAAAATATTATCATCTTGGAGTGCTAACTTATATTCCGGCGCCAAAGACACGGCTCCATATCTATCAACTTCCCCAATAATTAAATTCTGAATGTCTTTTAAAATTATTTTATCTTCCTTTACTTCAGAAAATATATCTTGCAGTTTAATTAAAATATAATTTTCCAAAGTCTCATCCCGGCTTACTTTATCTCCTTGAACCGCGACTAAATTTGCATTTTCAAAATTAATCACAATAAAAGATAAAAGTGAATTATCATCTCGTTTTCTGATTTCAATTCTACTCGGAGAATTTGCTGATTTTTTAGCTACCAAAATTTCATAATTAATATCTTTCAAATCTATTTTCCCATCAATTTGAGAAAGTTCAGCTATAACATCTCCAATTTCATTTTTTATAAGCAGTCCTTTAATTGTTTCTTCCGTATAAATAGTTTTCTCTCCTTGTTTTGTATCTTTTCTAAAAACTGTTAATTTCAAAGTTTCCTTAGTGCTTTCCAGAATTACTCTATTTGAATTATTAATTTCTTGCCTGCCTTGCCTGGACTTTAACGAAGATGAATTTTCTTGATTCACTACTACAGGATAAATTTTTACACTGCCGCTGTTAAAAGTCGATAAAATATTAAATGTCGCCTGACCATTAATTAAACTTTGAGGATTTGGACTGGCAATTTTAAAAATTTCTTCTTCAGTATTAATATCCTCTATTACAAGCTGAACTTGAGTAAAATTATCTTTGGTATTAGTTTCACTTTTTTTTAAGGCACCTTTTTTAGCAGTTACGATTATTTTCCCAAAATCATTATTATCAGCTCGAAATAAATCTTTATCGCTTTCCAACAACAAAAATTTCGTGTCTTCATTCCCATATAGCATCTCTTCGTAAGATAAAGCTGTAGCTACAATCGGCGCCACCTCAAATCCCAACTCTTCAGCCGCAGACATTCCGCAATATAATTGTTCGCCTGATGAAAAAACTGACGATGTATCGAATTCATCCAGCCATTCATTAATAGCATCAAGCCATTTCAAAAGTGGTACTGCCCCCATATTGCCTGACGGACTGTTATAGCTATTTGATTCTGGAATCTCATCATCATCATTATTATCATCCTCAGTTTCCTGTTTACCGTTATAAAGAAGATCAGGATCAATACTAGGAAGGTCACCGTTAGCTTGATAATTTATGGCATTTGGATTGCCGTAAGTATCAAGATAAAAAATTTCATAGCCATTTTGTATTTTATTACCATCAAAACTTTGGACTTCGGGATCTTGATTTAAATAAGTAGATAAAACATATTCATATTTCTGATCAATATTCATATTTTTCCAAGCCATCGCGTCTTCTGTTTTAATTTTTAAATCTTCATCAAAAAAATTCGTTAACATGTCGCTATAACTACTACCTCCAGGAAGTTTGGCAATTTCTAATTGTTTGTCTTTAAGTCCCTGTTCAAATTCCTCCCAAGTTTGATATTTAAAAATATTCGGATAAATAATTTTTGTATACTCTGTGCTTTTACTTAAAAAACTCACATAACGAGGATCATCTACCGGCAAATCCATAGCAATCGCATTTTTGAGCTGTTCCTTGATTGTCATCGCGCTTGGTTCTTTATGATAAACAATACTTGGAATCATTTTTGCCTCGCTTAAATTATCAGTATAATCTCTAGAGGCGCCTTTAAAAGAATCTTTTGCGTAATACCTTTGCACTCTTATTATCGCGCCATAAGTCCCTGGAAAAACATCTTTACCTAAAAAATAAACATTTTTTCCAAAAGCAAAAAGCTCTTCATTAACTTCTTCATAATTATTTGGATCAAGACCAATTCCTTTAATAAAATAAATAATCGGCGCTTTCTTATCATCAATAATAAGATAAGATTTATTATATGGAGTATATTCATATTGATATTTACCATCCGCAACATAACCATTAACAATTCCCTGCATATCTGCTTCTAAATCTTCTTCCGTATAATCAGCCTCTTTTTCTTCATTCAACAATTTATCAATATCTTTCACTACTTCTTTTGCAAAAGTTAAATAATCTTTATTTGACAATTTCGAATCTCCCCAGAAATTAATTCCATATTTAAAATCAAAACAATCTCGATAACTTGCTTCATTTTCAATCGCAGTTTTTTGTTCTATTCTTCTACCATTAGCTCTATCGAATACAGGAGCTATCGCCGCTACCGCAAAACAAAATTCTGGATATTCATAAAACTCGCCATTACATCCAGCAAATTCTTTTCCTTTAAATCCATCATCATCAATATCTTTTTTATAAGGCTCATATGAAATCGGATCATAAACTCTATTAGCCTCAATAATTTTACCTTCACCAGCTTCGCTAATATCACCCAAATAAAGCGAACATTGATCGGCTGATCTTATCATGTCCATCGCGACACCAAGCATATATGGCGTTGCGAAAGTGTGATCATCTTTATCTTCTACGCCATGATTGATAAACTCAACATCCATAAAAGCTGAAGCATCAACCGATCCTGATAAAACTACTTTATGCAAAAGCGGAATATCTTGTTGAAGTTTAGTCCTAACCGCAGTATCAATATTTGCTTCCAGTTGTAAATTTAGCCCAGTTAAAAAATTCAAAACTATTTCATCTTTTTTTGTTATTAATTGAATTATCGTATCAAAATCACTATCTTTATAACCTTGATCATTAGTAAAATTCACTTTATATCTACCAGTATAAGCTACTAAATCATTAATATCGCCAACTAATTTTTTATAAATTTCGTAATATTTGCTAAAAAATTTTTCACTTACTTTTTTACTAAAAATATCAGGTAGCATATCTATTTCATTTTTTTCTTCTTCCTTTTCATTACCCCCATCTTCATTAATAAGTCCATCGCAATCATTATCATTATCATGACAACCAGTAATCGGATGAACTTGGCCTGTATCTTCATCGCAAGCTCCGTCCTCATCATCATCCCATTCAGGATGATAAACACGTTGTTCATCCAAACAATTAGAATCAAAAGCTGAAGGTTGCTCATCAATAAATTCAGCTTCTGTCCAATCTCGAATAAAAATTTTCGCTAAAGGAAAGGGACTTTTTTTATTCAAAGGATCCCAGCCGTACTGCCGTTCAAGCTCGCTCGGCAAACCATCACCATCCACATCTTTTCCATCAGCGTCATCATCAGTGTTGCAAACGCCAACGCATCCGTCACCATTAAAATCACCATAAGGATCCTCATCCGCCTGATCGTCATGATCCCGATCATCGAATTCAAGCTCAGGTCCGTCTTCATTTAGAACTCCATCGCCATCATCATCAAGCTGATTAGTAGATCCAATATCTTCATCAATTAAACCGTCCCCATCATCATCAAGCCCATTTTCAACCTCCTCGTCAACTACCAAATCACCATCATTATCCAACCCATCAAAAAGTTCAAAAACAACACCGCGCTTTTCATTAAGTGCTTTCACTAATTCTTTGGTGTATTGCATAAATCCAATTTCCTCCCAAGAATCTGTATAACTTGAATAGTTTTTAAAAAGAAAATTATTAGTGCTTTCTTCTAATCTAAATTGATCATGATAAAAAAGTTTTTTATCAAAATCGCTATATTGCTCAATTCCACTATGATAGAGATAATTTTTATCAAGATATTCAGCTAAAAGATTTAACCCTTCCTCTCCACCAACAGGCGGCATTATCACTCCATGCCATATTTCCGCTTGCATTTGATGATCTGAACCAAGATATTCAAAATTATCGCTTACCTGATTATAAATATAAGCTTTATCGTCAAAATCAACGTATGGATAAATACTCAAAAAACTATTTCCATTCTTATTCACTATCGGCAAAGGCGTTGATAATGATTTATCTTCTTCAGTCGGGAAATTACTAACAATGACAATTCCGGTCAAAGTCGCGAATTCAAAGTCCTCTCTTTCCCCTTCTAAATACAATTTTTCCAAAACAGCGCTAATATCAGAAGGATTTTGCTCCTCTTCAATTTGAATTATTAAAGCTTTGGTTTGCGGAAGTTTTTTTTGTATTGTTTCAGCATATCTGTCAATTCTTTGTTTAATAGTTTTCGATGATAAATATTTTTTGAAATCATCATTTTCTCTAAGTCCATCAAAAGAATGACTTAAATCATACAAAGCTTTTGGGACAAGAATTGCAACAATATCATTATATTCAATTTTTTCTTTATTAAATATTTCAAAATCAAAAGTATCTAAAACACTGGCAAAAAATCCTTTATTTGCCGCATAAATTATTGGAACGGACGCGACTTGAGCCAAGAAAAAAACACTCAAAACCAAACCCGAAATAATCCGCTGATAAATTTTTGCAAAATTCATAAAATTTGTATTTTTTCATCCAATTTTCACGATAGAAATCTTATCATTTCATCAAATAAAAATCCATAAAACCTAACATATAAGATTTCATGAAAAAAGCCTCCTTAAATTCAAGAAGGCTTTTTATATTCAAAAATTAAATTCTTAAATTATCTTTTCACTACGCAATAAAACGATCCAGCCGTATTAGCCGCTAGAGTTCCAGCCTTATTAGTGCTATAATATCCAGTCCCCATTCCCTCTGCCTCTAATTTGGCACAAAGAGCGTATCCACCTGCACCATCAGGCGTATATAAATAATGATTACAACTGCCATCTATAGCACTACTTTTAGTTGGATCTTCAGGCACTGTTCCATCAAAATATGAAACTAATGGAAAAGCGGTTGTATCATTAGTGCATATTGCCGCTGTTCCTGTTGGACTCACATAACTTCCATGATCCGCATAATAAAGTTCAAGCGCACTAGAAATTGAAGAGATATCCGCTTTCCTCGCTACATCTCTAGCACGAGCTGGACCTGAAGCAATTTTTGGCAACAAAGCAACTGCTAAAATACCAATGATGGTAATCACAATTAAAAGCTCAATTAAGGTAAAAGCTTTTTTATTTTTTTGCATAGATTTATAAATTTTATAGATTAAAAAAATTTAAAATAAATTTTAAAAAATATTTTTCTTAAAATTATTATATCACACTAGAAATATAATAGTAAAATTTTTCTTGTTTTCTATAATCTATACGACACCATCGTATAAAAAAAGCCGGAATATAAGATTAAAATTTTTGCATATCAGATTGAGCTGAAGTTATTTTTTTCCCAGTTAAATTAATATTTCTGTTTTTTTTATCTACTGCAACTACAGCTTTACTTAAAAGACCGTTCCATTTAGTTAATAATTCATTTAATGATTTCAAAGTTATAATATCTATAGGTTCCCATTTATTTGGATCGTCTAGTATCTCTGCTATATTACCCCTTAAATATTCCTGTTTTGGCATAAATAATTCACCGCCTCTATTTATAATAAGAGCATAATAATAATATTTTTCTTCTGTCTCTTTTTTTTCTGCTTTAGCCTGATCAAAATAGTCTACATATAAAAATTGTATTTTGCCTTCATCATTACCACTAGATGAAACTGGTCCACCGATATGAAATGTTAATGCTGGAAATTTAGTATCCCCTCTTTTATCTTTAATAGATATCTGTTTAAAATAATAAGAATAACCATCGTTACCTTGATAATGACTTTGATATTCATTATCTATCGTATATTTATCGTAATCAAATTCTCCTGGCATAACATTAAAAACACTTTCTAATCTACCCATATTCTCTATAAATTCTTTATACTGAATTTGGACTTCCTGAGATTCTTTAGCTTCAACAGTATATTTAGTTTGTTGTATCTCTTGTTGAAGTATCTCTTCAATTTTTATAAATACTTCAGTAAGCTTAATATTAATTTCAAACTTTTGACCTGTTATAATTCTTGAAAATGTGAAAACTTGTGTCGTTTCATCAAAACTTAAATTTATCTCACCACTTTTATCATTGCTAATATCTTCTTCTGTTAAAATTGCTTTAATCGCCCGAACCATATCATATTGCTGTTCTTCAAACTGTAACAAATTTTGCAAACAATCTCTTATAGCTTTATCTAATTCATTATTGTATTTTTCAATATTTGATTCTCCTTTGGCGACCATAAATAATAATTTTTATTAATAAAAATTTGATTTAAATATATAAATCTTATTATTATAGCAAATGTAAGGAATTTATTAAAGTTTTTTTAAAAAAATATGTCAAAATTAGCTATTTTTGATGGGAAGAAAATCCGTAGACATTGGGACTCCGATAAAGAAAAGTGGTATTTTTCTGTGGTGGATGTTGTTGGAGTTTTGAGTAATAGTAGTGATCCTAGAAATTACTGGAAAGTATTGAAATTGCGCCTGAAATCTGAAGGAAGTCAAACGGTTACAAATTGTAACCAGTTGAAATTGTTAGCAAATTTTATCTAAATCATAAATATCTTTAATAAGTATTTTTTCTTTTGCTATTGTTTCTTCAAAAAGTTTTTTTTGTTTAGTGCTCATTTCATTCAAATATTTTACTTCAATAAGTGTTTTATTCTCAGTAAAAAAATCTATTTCTATGCCATCTTTATATAAATAATATGGATTTTTATTTTTAATTTTCAAATAAACATAATTTTCAAATAAACTACCTTTATCTCTAAATCCAGTAAAAAGCACTCTAATGCCAAGATCAGACGCATATATTTTTTTAGGAGATAATAATTTTTCATTTGTCTTGCCATATCTTTGAATAGTGTGAATTAGATATGAATCTTCAAACATTGCTAAATATCTTTTCGCGGTGTCTGGAGAAATATCCAAAATATTTGCAATTTTATTTATGCTAATAATTTTGCCTGATCTTTCCATTAATAACACGAAATAATCTTTTAATAATTCTGTGTTTTTGATGCCATGAAAAGAGATAATATCTTTTTGCAAAATATCATCAACAAGCTCTTTCAAATATCCAATATCACCATTCAAAACATATTCTGGTATCCCTCCAGTTTTCATATAATCTTCAAAATAAGCTATTAACAGATGTTCATCACTTTTACTTAAACGTATATTTTTAAATTGCAAAAATTCCTCAAAATCAAGAGGCATTATTTCTATAATAGTATTTCTTCCTGTTAGATATGATTTTTGATTTTTTAAAATTGAAGCTGATGATGAAGATGCAAATATTTTTACATTTTGACTGTCATACAAATTCTTCAGCTGTATTGCAAAGTCTTTTTTATAAGCCACTTCATCAAAAAATAGATATATTTTTTCTTTAAAAGAAATTTTATGTATTAATCTAAATTCATCAACAATTTCAGAAATATTTTTATCTTTAATTAAATAATCATCTAAACTAATATAAAAAATACGTTTTGGATCAATTTTTTCTTTATCTATTAATTTTTTTATTAATAATTTCAATGAAGTTGTTTTGCCTACACGTCTAAGCCCTGTAAGCATTATTATATTTCTATTTTTTAGTGACTTTTCTAACAAAGACATAATTCGCACTCTTTCAATAATTTTTTCTAATTGAAAATCACTCTCCCACCAAGGATTATAACGATAAAATAACTCTTCAAACATATTGAAATATTATATATTTGACTATATTATACGATACCATCGTATAAAAAAGCAAGAAAATATATGATTATTTAATTAATTTGATTTTTCTAGTTGAGTGAAATTAGAAATGTAACTAAATTTCACGATTGAAGCAAATTTAAAGATGAATGCTTAATATGCTTTAGAGCCTGTTTAAGATTTTTAATCTAAATTATTCTGTTTTACGGTCGGGGATTTGACCGACTCGTAGTTATTCCATCTTTTTTTTGCTTCTTCAATTATTTTTTGATTTTTTCTATTACCAGTTAATCTTTCAACATTTACCATTACGTTACCAGTATTACCTTTTTCAGTTCTGGCATCCTTTAATTCATAAGCGATTAAATCACCATTTTGATTAAATTCACATAATAAATATTGTTCCTTTTCTTGCCATGCACATGAAGCTAGCTCTCTGAGAGAGACAGTTTTTGAATGTTCGTTAAAATGTAATATATAAGCTCTATAATTTCCCGTATTCGTTTTTGTAACAGGATATATTAATGCTACTTCTTCTGGTAATTTTCTTTCAATTTTTAATTCAATTCTTTCTGTTTCTGAAGTATTAGTTCGAGCAATTAATTTTTCTCTTTTCTTCTCAATTTGTTCTACAGCTCTATCTAATTCAGACTCCTCACCCACAGACCTAACTTCTGGAGCGGATTTTGAAGTTTCTGCTGATGATGATAATAAATCTATTTGTGCCATATTTGAAAATTAAAGTAATTAATATTTGATTTAAATATAAATCTTATTATTATAGCAAATGTAAGGAATTTATTAAAGTTTTTTTAAAAAAAATATGTTCAAAGACGTAAACCCAAAACAATCATTTCCAGAGCTTGAAAAAAATATCATTAAATTTTGGAAGGAACGTGCTACTCTATAAATAGAAATAAACTAATTAAATTACAAAATGACAAAACTTCAAATTTTACATATTTTACAAAATTATAAAAAATTGCCTGCCAAAAGCAAAATAAGGGAGCAATACTTAAGTGAATTTCAAAAAAAATGATTTATAGAACTACCAAAACTGAGAATCCAGAACTAACAATGAAAATGGTGGAAAAAGTTTTAAATAATGATTAATATAAATTACCTAAAACATCGTAAACAATTTTTCTATGCCTGATATAATGAATAATTATGATTTTTTCTTGATGAAAAATTTGAAAAATAATCCTATAATCACCAACTCTTAATCGAAAATAATCTGTTAAATTTGATAGTTTTTTAAGATTTGATATATTTGGGAAGTTTTTTAATTCTTCAGTTTTTGTAAAAATTTTATCTCGAAAAATCTTGTCTATTTTTTTAAGATCTTTTTCTGTAGATTTTTTGAATTCAATTTGAAATGACATTTAAATAAATTTACTTTTCATATCGTTGAAAGAAACTGTTTTTTCATTTTTTCTTTGTGCAATTACTTGAAGATCATGCATATCTTCTTTTAATTCTTCAAAATCTTGTATTGAAATGACAACAGCGATTTTTTCACCCTTCTCGTTTGTAAGATAAGTTTCATGTTTTTCTAAGATTTGTGGATTCATATAAAATATTTATATTGCAAAATAAATATTAATTTAATATTTACTTATTGGCAATAATTTTATTCAGTAATATAAGATCTAACCATTTCTATATAACCCCATCGTATAAAAAAGCAAGAAAATAGAGGATTAGGCATTGAATAACTGCTCTATTCTGTCCTTTCTACTGTAGGGAAGTCGCATATGGCTCCGGCTAGCATTGCTGTTAAATAGGAAATTTTATTTAGATCAAATAGAGTCCTATCAAATTTCGCATCTTTAGTTAGTTTTTTCAAGAATAGTCCCTTTAAGATTAGCCCCTTTAAGATTAGCCCCTTCAAGATTAGCCCTTTCAAGATCAGCCCCTTCAAGATTAGCCCCTTCAAGATTAGCCCCTTTAAGAATAGCCTCTTTAAGATTAGCCCTTTTAAGATTAGCCCTTTTAAGATTAACCCTTTCAAGATCAGCCCCTTCAAGATCAGCCCTTTCAAGATTAGCCCATTCATCAAAAATAACCCATTTAAGAATAGCCCTTTTAAGATTAGTTTTTTCACATTTAACCCATGTAAGATTAGCCCTTGTAAGATTAGCCCCTTCAAGATTAGCCTCTGTAAGATTAGCCACTTTAAGATCAGCCCTTGTAAGATTAGCCCCTTCAAGATTAGCCCCTTCAAGATTAGCCCCTTTAAGATTAGCCCCTTCAAGATTAGCCCCTTTAAGTATATCTTTATATTTGGATATAAGACTTAAAGCAATATTAATATCTGCTTGTTGTAATGGTTTAATTTTGTCTGCATTTTTTATTCTATTATATTCACTCTTAACTTGTCCCTCTGTCGATTCAATTTTTTGCGCTTGAGCTAATTTTTTTTCTTTTATTTCAACTTCTACTGCCTTTTGTTCAGCATTTTTTAATTTGGAACTTACCCCCCCCTCATAGAATTAGCTTCTGGAGCGGATTGTAAAACTTCAGTTGATGAGGCTGGTGAATTTGAAAGAATCATATTGATAATTTAAAATAATAAATATTTGATTTAAATATATAAATCTTATTATTATAGCAAATGTAAGGAATTTATTAAAGTCTTTTTTAAACTTTTAAAACCATGTTCAAAAACGTAAACCCAAAACAATCATTCCCAGAACTTGAAAAAAATATTATTAAATTCTGGAAGGAGCAGAAAATTTTTGAAAAATCTGTTGATGGCAAAAAAGATGCGAAAGATTATATTTTTTATGATGGTCCTCCTTTTGCAACAGGGCTTCCACATTATGGCCATATTCTTGCGGGGACGATGAAAGATGTTGTGCCGAGATATTTCACAATGAAGGGTTTCAAAATTGAAAGAAAATTTGGATGGGATTGTCATGGCCTTCCAGTTGAATATGAAGTTGAGAAAGAACTTGGAATTTCAGGACGAAAAGATATTGAAGAAAAAATGGGAATTGCTGAATTTTGTGAAAAATGTCGTTCAATTGTTTTACGTTATACAAATGAATGGGAAGAAACTGTCTCCAGAACTGAAAGATGGGTGGATTTCAAAAATGATTACAAAACAATGGATCCAACTTATATGGAATCTATTTGGTGGGTCTTTTCGCAACTTTGGGAAAAAGGTTTGGTGTATGAAGGACATAAACCAATGCATATCTGTCCTCGATGTACGACTCCACTCTCCAATTTCGAAGTTACACAAGGTTACAAAGACATAACTGATATTTCAGCAACAGCGAAATTTAAAGTTAAAAATTTAGAAAATACATTTATTTTAGCTTGGACAACAACTCCATGGACTTTGCCGGGAAATGTGCTTTTGGCTGTTGGAGAAGATATTGAATATGCTTATATCAGCCATAACAAATTTGATAATGATGGTAAAGAAATTGGTACGGAAAATGAAACTTATATTTTGGCAAAAGATTTAATTTCAAAATATTTTGGACAGGAAGAAGGGCTTTATAAAATTCACAAAACTGTAAAAGGAAAAGATTTAGTTGGATTAGAATACGAACCTTTGTTTCCATATTTCAAAGATACAAAAAATGCTTTCAAGGTTGTAACTGCTGATTTTGTCTCTATAACTGATGGGACTGGAATAGTTCATATTGCAACTGCATTTGGTGAGGATGATTATAAGTTAAGCAAAACAAAAGATGTACCGTTAGTGAAACATGTCAATATGGATGGAACGTTTATAGATGAAGTGAAAGATTTCGCAGGTGAAAATGTGAAACCAAAAGATGATCCAACAAAAACTGATCGGAAAATTTGTGAATATTTGGAATCAAAAAATCTTTTATTTAAAAAAGAAAATTATCGTCATTCCTATCCTCATTGTTGGAGATGTGATAGCCCTCTTCTTAATTATGCGACTTCAAGCTGGTTTGTGAAAGTTGAAGTTTTGAAAGAAAAAATGATTGAGGCTAATAAAACTATTCATTGGGTCCCAGATCATGTTGGATCAGGTCGTTTCGGAGATTGGTTAGAAAATGCTAGAGACTGGTGTGTCTCGAGAAATAGATTTTGGGGCGCTCCTATTCCACTTTGGAGAGCTGAAAGTGGAGAAGTCGTTTGTATTGGAAGTATTGCTGAACTTGAAAAATTAAGTGGACAAAAAGTTACTGATCTTCATAAACATTTTGTTGACAAAGTTACTTTTGAAAAGGATGGAAAAGTTTATAAAAGAATTCCAGAAGTTTTGGATTGTTGGTTTGAATCAGGTGCTATGCCTTATGCTCAAATGCATTATCCGTTTGAAAATAAAGAAAAATTTGAGAAAAATTTCCCAGCAGAGTTTATTGCTGAAGGTTTGGATCAAACTCGAGGTTGGTTTTATACATTAGTTGTTCTTGGCGTTGCTTTATTTGGAGTTTCACCATTTAAAAATGTAATTGTGAATGGACTTGTTTTGGCTGAAGATGGCAAAAAAATGAGTAAAAGATTAAAAAACTATCCAGAACCAAGTATAATTTTTGAAAAACATGGTGCAGATGCTTTGCGTTTTTATTTAATGAATTCACCAGTTGTAAAAGCTGAACCTTTACGCTTTTCTGAAAAAGGAGTGGAAGAGATTGTGAAGAAAGTACTCTTGCCACTTTGGAATAGTTATAGCTTTTTTATAACTTACGCAAACATTGATAAATTTGAAAACTCACAACTCACAGCTCATAGCTCACAGCCAAAAAATAAATTAGATAGATGGATTTTAAGCGAATTGCAACTTTTAATTCAAGAAGTTACTAAACAGATGGATCTTTATGATTTGCAAAAAGCAAGTGAACCAATTGCAAAATTTGTTGATGGGCTGACAAATTGGTATATTCGCCGAAGCAGGAGAAGATTTTGGAAATCAGAAAATGATACGGATAAAATGGAAGCATATCAGACCTTGCATATAGTTTTAACAAAACTTTGTCAGGTGATTGCACCATTTTGCCCAGCCATTGCTGATGAAATTTATAAAAACCTTACAAATGAAGAATCTGTACATTTAACCAAATGGCCTGAAGTTGATGCAAAATTAATTGATGAAAATTTAAGTAATGAAGTTGATTTAACTAGAAAGATTGTAACTTTGGGACATAATATTAGGTCGCAAAAAAATATCAAAGTAAGACAACCTTTGAAAAAAATTCGTGTTGCATTGCCTGCAAAAATTAATTTCGAATTAGAGAAAAATGTTATTTGTGAAGAGTTAAATGTGAAAGAAATTGAATTTTTGAATAACGCATCTGAAATTGCGGAATATAGTCTTAGTCCAAATGCTAGAATTCTTGGTCCAAAATATGGAAAAGAAGTTCAAAATATTATTAAAATTGCCAAAGAAGGAAAATTTGAAATTTTAGAAGATGGAAAAATTAAAATTTTGGAATATATTTTGGAACTTTCTGAATTTGAATTAGGCTTCAAAGGTAAAGAAGGATTTGATGTGGCAAGCGAGGCTGGAATTGTTGTAGCGCTTGACACGAAAGTTACAGAAGATTTGAAATTGGAAGGAATTGCCAGAGATTTGGTAAGAATGATTCAGGACATGAGGAAGGAGGCGGAGTATAAGGTTAATGATAGGATATATATAGAACTGAGAACTGAAAACCAAGAACTAAAAAATACAATAGAAAAATTTAGGGATTATATTAAAAAAGAAACCTTAGCTCAAGAAATTACTGAGAATAACGAGAATTTTGATCTTGAAAAAGAAATTGAAATTGAAGATATGAAAATTAAAATTGGGATTAAAAAGGTCTAATTCTGAATTTTTCATGAATTTTCCGTTGTAATTTCGTTAAAAATCAAAAGTTTTTTCTAAATAATCTCTTGCTTTGTCAATTTCCTTGATATACTAAAGATATATTTTTTAATTTAAAATTATGAGCGATGCACAATTTCAAATTCAAGTACTTAAACACTTAAGTTCTTTTCAAGATTTTCAAACTCAAGTATTTACACATTTAAATTTTTTTCAAAAACAATTTGAAAAGGTATTTATAAAATTAGATAAATTAGAAGAAAGACAGGGAAAATTGGAAGAAAGACAGGGAAAATTAGAAGAAGGACATACGGAAATTAAACAAGAAATTAAAGAAATTAAAGAAAAACTTACAAATTTAGAAGATGGACAAAATCAATTACAAGCAGGCCAAAAGCAACTGCAAGCAAACCAAGACCAATTACAAACAAACCAAGACCAATTACAAACAAACCAAGACCAATTACAAGCAAAACAAGATCAACTGCAAGCAAACCAAGACCAATTACAAGCAAAACAAGATCAATTACAAGCAAAACAAGATCAACTGCAAGCAAACCAAAATCAACTGCAGGCAAAACAAGATCAACTGCAAGCAAACCAAAATCAACTGCAAACAAACCAAAATCAACTACAAACAAAACAAGATCAATTAGGAACAAACCAATTATCTTTATCTCAAAAATTCGAACAATTTCGAGAAGAAAATTACGCTTTACATGAAAATACCCATAAACTTTTAAATCAAAGCTTTGACAAAATTAATAATCATGAAATTCGGATAGTACAGTTAGAAGAGGTCGTCCTTAGTTAAATCCCAAGGCCTATCTCTTGCATTACCATTTTCTATATGATACAATTTTTCGGCGTTAAAATTTCAAGTGAAAATCATGAAAAACGATAAAATCATCA
>Ga0208373_1001102_pt1 | contig 38632 bp, 33 predicted proteins | sample RifOxyC2_FD_184036 | JGI IMG/M metagenome (GOLD analysis project Ga0208373, IMG submission 184036) | Soil microbial communities from Rifle, Colorado - Rifle Oxygen_injection C2 (SPAdes) | ecosystem: Environmental > Terrestrial > Deep subsurface > Rock core/Sediment | place: Rifle, Colorado...
GAAGAATTTTGAGCTTCACCTTAAAGAATGCGAATGGCGATACAGCAGAGATTACGATATACTTAAAGAAGAGCTTTGGCGGATATACAAATGGTACTTAAAACATTAGTTTATCTGGTCTAGAGCCTTGGATTTATTTGGAGCTTGTGATTTTGGATTTGGTGCTTTATGTTAGCCACTTTTTCACTAATTTTTCTGCCTCTTTGCCTCCATTGACCCACCTAACTCTCCCGTCTTTCTTAAACCACGTCATCTGTCGCCTCGCGTAATCATGCGTTCTCCACTTTATCTCTTGAATTTTTTTCTCTATAATATCTTTTTCCAACTTTTCATTTTTCACTTTTAGCTTCTCACTTAAATATTCCCCTATCTCCTTATATCCAATTCCGCTCATTGAGGGTAAGCTCGCACTATACCCTTTTTTGATTAAACTTTTAGTTTCTTCTATGATCCCATCCTTCATCATCTCGTCAACTCTTTTATCTATCCTTTTATATAATATATCGCGCGAAACATCTATGCCGATTTGCAATGAGTTAAAAATTTGTTCACCTTTATTATACAATTCTGAAAATGCTCTCCCGGTCACAAGACATATTTCAAGCGCTCGGATAATTCTTCGCGGATTATTTTTATCTACAATATTTTCCGCTCCGGGATCTAATTTTAATAATTCTTTATAAAATTTTTCTAAAATTCTTGATTCTTGATTCGTGATTCGTGATTCAACTAATGCCCGTTCGAACTCCTCCCGTAATTCTTTATTCGGTAAAACCCGCGGTATATCAAAATTATCCACAACTGCCTTTATATATAAACCAGTTCCCCCGACCAAAAATGGCGTTTTCCCTCTTCTAATAATATCATTGGCAATTTCTATTGTCGTTTTTTTGTATTCAGCAACTGAAAATTCTTCGTCAGGATTTATAATATCAATCATGTAGTGAGGTATTCCGTTAATAACGCCGTAAAAAAAATTATTCTTCGACCTTGTGGAGAAGTTATTTTTTTTGTTCTGACTATTCTCGACTCCGCCTTCGGCTACGCTCAAACAATAATCATTATCTGCTTTCACTTTTCCCGTCGCAATATCCATTCCCCTATAAATTTGTCTTGAATCAGCGCTGATTATTTCGCCATTAAATCTTTTCGCCAATTTCAAAGACAGACTTGTCTTCCCGGAAGAAGTTGGACCTAAAATAACTATCATTTTTGGTTTATTTGTCATACGCAATCTCTCCCTCCAAAATCCAAGTATGGGCTTTTTCAATTTTTATATTAAACATTTTTCCAATAACGCCATCGCCCTTAAATCTCACCCTCTTCATCTCCCGCGAATTGCCAACATAACATCCTTTTTCATACCCATCGACTAAAACCGAAACTATATTTCCAAGATATATTTGATTCTTTTTAAAAGTATTTTTTTCCATTAATTTTTGCAGAACATTCCATCTTCTTTTCTTTTCTTGTCGAGAAACGTTATCCTTCATTTTTGCTGCTACCGTCCCCACTCTCGGCGAATACATAGCGTGATAGGAAATATCAAAATCAGCTTTTTTGTAAAGTTCTACCGTATTTTGAAATTGCTTTTTTGTCTCTCCCGGAAAACCAACAATAATGTCAGTACCAAGAGAAATATTTGGCCTTATTTTTTTTATCTTTTTTACTAATTTTAAATAATCACTTGCCGTATAGTTTCTATTCATCTTTTTTAAAATTTCATCATCTCCGGATTGTACAGGCAAATGCAAATAATTCAACATTTTTGGCAAAGCCAAGGCAGAGATAACTTCGTCACTCATATCTTTTGGATGTGGCGCGGTAAAAAATATTCTCTCAATTCCTTTTATTTGATTTATTTCCCACAAAAGTGCGGCAAAATAATCTTTATATGGATTATTCTTGGAAAAACTTTTAACATCTTTTGGATTATAGGTGTTAACATTTTGCCCTAATAAAATTACTTCTGAATAACCTGTTTTAGCCAAACCTTTGATTTCTCTTAGAATGTCTTTAACTCCCCTGCTTTCCTCACGCCCCCTAACGTAAGGAACTGCGCAATACGAGCAGAAATTGTTGCATCCGGTCATAATGGGCACAAAGGCGCTAAAATCGTTAGAATGGCTTGCTTTTATCTTAAAATAATCATTCTCATTAGATTTAAGATTTAAGATTTCAGATTTAAGGTCTGAAATCTTATCTATACTAAAAACATAGTCAAATTTTTCTGCCAGCTTCCTCTTATCTCTAGGTAAAACGCAACCCGTTAAAACGGAAACAAAATATGGATTTTTAATTTTTAATTTAGCCAAAGCACGAGCTTTCCCGTAGATACGATCAACCGCTGCTTGCCTCACGGAACACGCCACAACCACGACCAAATCAGCCTCGCTTTCTTTTAAAGCAGGCCTATAGCCAATTTCCCTTAAAACAGTAGCCACTCGCTCCGAGTCGCTCTTGTTCATCTGGCAACCGTGGGTAATAATATAATATTTCATAAATTTTATTTTATAATATTTTTGACTTTTAGGCAATCATAAAAGCCTCCCACACGAGAGGCTTTTATTTTTTTATTATTTTTACTTTCTCTTCTTTATCTCTTCCTTAATCGTCTCAATAAATTTTTTAAGACTCATTTCCGTGTTATCCTTTTTACCTCTTTCGCGAACACTCAATTTTTTGCCTTTTGCTTCCCTGTCCCCTATTACTAACATATACGGCGCTTTTTGTTTCTCCGCTTTTCTTATTTTGTAACCAACAGTTTCGTTAGCCTCGTCAACATGAACACGAACACCCTCTTCTCTTAAATCTTTTGCTAATTTCAGAGCCGGCTTAATATGCTTAGTGCTAACCGGGATAATTTCAACCTGCGTCGGAGAAAGCCACACAGGGAAAGCACCGGCGTAATGCTCAATCAATAAACCAATAAACCTTTCAAAGGAACCCATAAGCGCTCGATGTAACATATACGGCTGTTCCTCTTCACCTTTTTCATTGACAAACTTCATTTCAAATCGTTGAGGCAAATTAAAATCAAATTGCAAAGTTGAACATTGCCATTCACGTCCCAAACCATCCTTTACTTTAAAATCTAATTTTGGTCCATAGAAAGCGGCTTCTCCCAGTTCCTCTTTAAAATTAAGTTTCTTTTCCTTGGCAACTTTTCTTAAAACTTCTTCGGTAAAATCCCAACCTGCATCATCTCCGGCATATTTTTTCTTATTTTCCGGATCGCGAAGAGACAAGTAAACGTTAACCGTCCCCTTTTCAAAACCAAACGATTTATAAATAAAAAGTATAAAATCTATAACTCTTTTTAATTCTTTTTCAACTTGTTCCTTGCGACAAATAATATGCGCGTCATCTTGAGTAAAACCACGAACGCGAGTCAATCCGGAAAGCTCACCTGTTTTTTCAAAGCGGTAGACTGTGCCTGTTTCCGCCCATCTATATGGCAAGTCGCGATATGAATGAGCATTGCTATTATAAATTTTTACATGAAACGGACAATTCATCGGTTTCAATAAGTACTGCTCCGAATTTTCCGCTTTTTTATTATCCTGCGCTTCTTCCAAACTCTGTCCAGCCTCGAGTGGTGGATACATGCTGGCATTATAAAATCCCCAGTGGCCCGATTTTTCCCATAGTTTACGATTACCAATGTGAGGACTCCTCACCAAATCATAATCCGCTTTTAAATGTTCTTGATACCAAAAATCTTCCATAATACGCCACAAAAGAGCGCCCTTGGGATGCCAGAGAACAAGCCCTAATCCAACTTCTTCGTCAATATGAAATAAATCAAGTTCCCTGCCAATTTTACGATGATCTCTTTTCTTAGCCTCTTCTCGCACCATAAGATATTCATCGAGCTCTTCTTTGGAACCGAAAGCTATTCCGTAGATACGAGTCAACATTTTATTTTTTTCATCCCCTCGCCAATAAGCTCCGGCAATTCTGTCCAATTTAAAAGCATTGGGATTAATTTCCTTTGTTGATTCTACGTGCGGACCTTTGCATAAATTATCAAACTTATCCGATCGATAAAAACTTACTTCTTTTTCTCCAGTAATTTTCAAATCATTGATCAATTCTGTCTTGTACGGATCATTTTTATATAATTTAAGAGCCTCATCAAAACCCATACTATGTTGCTCAAATTTTATATTTTCTTTAATCATCTGCTTAATCCTTTTTTCAAGTTTCAATAAAATATCCTGATTGATTGTTTCCGGTAAATCATAATCTTGATAGAAACCATCATCAATCGTCGGTCCAACTCCCAAACCGGCGTCTGGATAAATTTCTAAAACCGCCATGGTCATTAAATGAGACAGGGAATGTCTTATGTTTTTTATTTTTTGCTCTTCCATATCTTTATATAGAAATTATCTCCTCCTATTTTTGAATTATGATCTTAACATTATTCTTTAAATGCGGAACTTTTTTGACCCAAAAAGGCGAAAATTCAACTGTTGCACTCTCTATTTCAGGATAAACTCGGAGATACTGCATTATCTTCTCTTTATCTAAGCCGATAAATCTGTCTTCGTCAAATATAATATTGTCTGTTTTCATAGAAATTTTTCCCTCTGCGTGGACCATCATACTTGCCTTTCGAGCCCTTAAATCATATCCTTCAACCACAAAAGTCAATCCGGCATAATCAATATTCGCCAATTCTTTATCTTCCGACACTATCTTTTGTAATTGATCCTTGACTACTAGTTCAAAGTCTTTTTTAGGAAAAGCCACACCGACAACCTTTAGTGTCATATTAACTGAAAATTTTTCTCCCGTCTCTCCAGCTTTTAGATTGGCTTTTTTTTCATCAATATTTTTAATAATAACTTTGCCCAAAACTTCGCCGCCCGATTTCATTTGTGTTTTCAAATTATCCATTACTTGGTCGGTCAAAACTTGATTCAACGCATCAAAACCATTTTTAATATCTTCTTCAGTGGCAAATTTTATTTCTTGATTTGCCCCATGCATCGGCTCAAAGCTCTGCGCGTAAATTTTTTCTTGCAATCCTTCCCACAACCCCGGGATAGTAAAACGAGTCGGTCCTAATTTTCCCGCTTCCTCGGTTGGACTATCGGCATAAACTTCAGCCTCGACTCTGCCCCCGACCGGGACAGTAACATTCTTTTTTAATCTATACAAAATTCCCTCTTTGGAAAGAAGTCTTGTTGTCGCGACGAGTGGCTGATCTTTTCCGTAATTATTAAAAATTGTCACCTTTCCGCCGACTTCGCCTTGGGCAACTTTTTTCCCTGAAGTTTTATATTCTTTCCCGCCGGAAACTGTTGTTTCTATAACTTTTCCACTTAAAGAGACTTTTTCTGCTTCAAAATCGCCAACTACTCCGTCCGCTTCCGGGCTCTCGGGATTAACTACCTCTGATTCTTTGACGTTAATCATAAAATCAGTCCTTATCGGCTCCTCAACTACTTTTATCGCAATCTCGGCTCTGCTTAAAATAAAGTAAGCGGCTAAAATAATTAAAACCCCGGTCAAAGCAATAAATCCAAAAGCGATTCTTCTGTAAAATTTAACCGGCGCCTCCGATTTTAATGTTGACTTAGACTTTGGTGACATAGTTTTCCTCCCTTTTAAAAAATATTCAAATTAAATTATTTAATTTATTAGACAAAAGATTAATCTTCAATATCCTCTTCGCGTCTTTTTAATTTTCGCGCGCCCCAGACTCCGCCTAAAATAGTTAGGCCAAAGAGCGCTCCGGCCGGCAAAGAAAAAAATAAATTTCCGAGACTGAAAAATCCCACATGCGCGGTTGTTGCCGCTTTTTTGACGACAAAACCATCTTGATTTTTTGATTCTAAAATTACTAAATACGCTCCTGATTTTGCATATTTATGCTCAATCTTTTCTCCGGAAACCACTGTCCCGTCGCCCAAATTCCAAGAATAGGTATTTCCTTTTTCGTAATTGTTTGGTTTGAAAATAAATGTGCTCCAATCCATTTGTTCCGTGTCTATTTTTAATAATCCCAAAGGATTTTCTCCTGCTGTCGCTTGAGACAAATCTTCAACTTGCTCGACTGTAACCTCGTCAGTCTCCCCCGCATTATTTGCTTTTTTATCTTGATTTTCACCACTACTCCCGTTCGCATCATTACTTGGGTTAGCCTCCACGGAATCGGGGGAATCATTCTTTGCCTCTGAATTTGTATCTTCAGTGTCTGTATTTTCTTCTTCTTTTTCGGCTTCTTCCTCCACGCTATCATCAGTACTATCGCAAACGTCGCCTATCCCGTCTTTATCTTTATCGGCTTGCGTGGCATTGGCTCTTGCCTTGCAGTTATCACTGCTATCAGGAACGCCGTCCTTGTCTTGATCCGTCGGCAAACTATTGTCTATCGGGTCGCAGACATCACCCTTGCCATCCTTATCTTTATCTTCTTGACCGGCATTGACGACCAAAGGACAATCATCTTTGCTATCCAAAACGCCGTCGCCATCAGTGTCGCTACTTGTTGGATTGGTCCCGGCGCTTACTTCATTTGAATCGGAAATACCATCATTATCGTCATCTGTTTCGCAGGCGTTGCCGATACCATCTTTATCCGCGTCTTCTTGCCCTGGATTTGAGATATCAAGACAATTATCATTTTTGTCAGTTATTCCGTCGTTGTCTTTATCCTGCTCTGGGGTAAAAAAGGCAGTCAAGGCAATATCATTGTCCGGATTTTCATCTTTTGGCGCTTGACCGCGAAGGTCAATCCTAACGTTAAAAATGCCCTGGGGCACTGTCCAGTCAACAAAAACCTCATCAGTATATCCCCCGGCTCTTATGGAAACTACTTGCGACTCTCCTATTAAATTGGGTCCGGCATAAAACAAAGCATAGCCGGAAACATCTCTTAAGCCATAATTTCGGACGGCCGCATAAACCCTGATCGGTTGTCCGACGATTAAACTTGTTTTAGAAAAAAAGACATCACCGGCATTGATTCCAATGTCGTACTCTACTCCTTCGGCATTTACCTCGCCCGAATAAAAAAATAAACTAAAAATTAAAAAACTAAAAACTAAAAATTTTGACAAGCACTTTTTCATATTTTTTAAAAAGCTAATTAGCAATAGAAAATCCTGAAACAAAAGTTGTCCCCAGGCTAGTATATTATATCAAGAATTGGGAATTTAATCCAAAAAATACACAAAAAGTTGTTATTACGCAATATATCAAAATTATTCATCTAGTTTTCTTAATCGCCTAATGACTGAGTCTTGATATAGTCTAAAAGCTTTTCTTTTTTCCTTAATATAAATACAAGGAGTACCAAGCACTTCACCGCATTTTTTACATTTTAGAATTGGGATCTTCGCTATACTGAATTTTTGCAAATTAGTTAATTCGGCAGGAGCAAATATCCTATCTATATATAAACGTCGTAAATTGCCAGGACCGTCTTTTTGATAGATAGCAATAACACTTTCGCACTTTCTACAACAAATATTTAATAGCCTTGAATGACCACCCCGAGCTGTTTTGTATTTATCTTTTTTAAATATAAAAATTATTTTTTTCATAAGCCCTTTACTAAATTCTCTCTACTATTTCCTCAACTATAATTTCCGGTTTTCTTATTTTTCCTTCTTCGATTAACTGATATATTCTTTTTTTAGATATAAATAAATTATTTCTTTTTAGCTTTGGATCTCTTCCTAGCGTAACTAGATTAAATTTATAAAATTTATTTTTTTCTAGATAAAATTTTCCAAATATACTATTTTCAACGCTAACGTCGGAAATACACTCAATATAACTTTTTTTCCTTTTATGTATTAATTTAAAAGTACCCTTTATTTTGAATTCGGAGATTTCATCTTTTTCTGGATAAAACCCTTTTTCTATCTCAAGTTTTTTTACTCCATTAAATTTTTTATATTCTTCTATGCTTAGAACATCTTTTCTTGTACCGTCCTTAGAATAGAACGAACTGGATCTTTTTTCTTCAAATAAATTTGTTTCATACATATTCATCCCTCTTTCAAATGGATATGCAAAGATGCTCAGATCCTTTGACGAAATTATAAATTCAATTCTACATTCGGCATTTAGATTGGCAAATTTTTGGAATATTTCGCTTTTATTTTTATCTTCCATCTCTTTCAAAAACATTCCAGTTAAATCAGTTGTTTTGGGATTATTATTAATCGTTTCGGAACGAATAGACGCATAAATCATGTAGATTGTTTTATTGCCAGCACTTCTTTTTATTGTATTAAATTGTTCTTCGGTCAATCCAACCCAGCGATCATTTTCAGAAGTATTTTTTATTTTAATAAATGTTTCGGGATTTCGAGTGTAGGTGCTTTCTTTAACCCTTATAATGTCCGGCTTATCTTCTATTTTTATTTTTTTACTAAAATCTATATAAGGAAAAAACTTTTTGCTTTGATTAAAATCTTCTATAATCTTTAAAACTCCAATTTTTCTTTTTAGGTAATTACCAAAATTATATTTTTTTGATATTAAAAAATAATTATCAAAATCAGTTTCATTTATATAGCAAGTAAGATTCATATTTTTTAAATAGTAAAATTTGTTTCTTTTATGATTTCATATAAATCTTTCATGCCGACTAAATTAATTGGCGTTTTCCCAATTCCTTGAGATTCATTGATTGCACTTGATGTAAAATGACTTGTAGAAATAATTACACCAAAACTATTAAATCCCAAACTTCCTCTCAGATTTGCGACTTCTTTTCTTCCAACCGAATGTTTCCATCTTTTAACTTGAAATTGATAGCTTAGATCTAAACTAAATTTATGTTTTAAAAAAGCATTTACATCAATTCCATCATCGCCACTTTTTTTAGTAACTTTAACATTTGCAAACCCTGTGTATTCAATAAGTTTTGACATCAAAACTTCAAATTCATAAGGATTTATAGTCAATAAGTTTTTTTTCAATGTTTCGATACTTTTTAAAGTTTCTTCATCTATTTTTGGCAAAATAATTTCATCTTTTTTTTCAGGAAACAAAGAATCAATCATTGTATCTTCTGGTAAAATTTCTTTTTTAAACTGATTATAAAAAGGTAAAAAGGGATCGTTAAAATTGCCAATTTTCAGGGGTGGAATGTCTGAAAAAATTTGAAATTCAAAAAGCCAAACTTCTCTTAAATTCCCTTGATTATCGAGTTGATAATCTTGGTAACTTCTCAACAAAAACAAAAAACCAATAAATTTATATTGATTAATGCCTTCTTTCAAAAAACCAAGAATTGGCACGGGTTTTTCTTTTTGTTCAATAAGTCTTTTATTTACTCCTGAGATTTCTTGATCTCCTTTTAATCCTGCTCCCGTATAAGTCAAAATATCACCTTCGATTTTATCAGCATAAGGATTGCGGATTATATTTCTTGTTTCTTCAGCGGAAGTTATTAAAACGATAAAATCAAGTTCCTTAGCTTTTATTTTTGGCCTAATTCCTCCAAGATTAGATACCTCTAGTGCATATTTAATTTGATCATTTGAATAATGTTCTCCTACCTTTAAAATTTCAGGGACAATCATTTGTTTCATAATTTTTGCTCATTAATAATCGTAAGTGAGCGATGTAATATTTTGATAATTTTTAACAATTGTCTCGTTTGATTTTTCGTCCGCATAGAATCTTTTTACTAAAGAAATCATAAAAACTATTTGCAATGCCTTGGCTTGTCCAATCCCCGAAATTTTTAAAGGATCGTCAACGGTTAAATTTAGAAATTTTTTACCAAATTTTTTAATAATATTTTCTGAAATTTGTCTAACATTTTTTCCTTTAACTCCGCTACTTAACAGAATCGTCGAAAGATAACTTTTGGAAAGCGCGTCGGGTCCCTTTTCCAAAAATTTCTCCCTGGGACGGTCAACTTTTGGTATGTCCTTAATTTTTGGCATATTGATAAAACTTGTCTTAGCCTGATTGCATTATATCAAATTTTATATAATTTTAATCAAAACTCAACAAACCTTTATCGCGTTCATTCCCACAATCCCCTCTATCGCCTTATTACAATCTTCGTTTATCGCAATGGAGTAATCGGTCTCTATTTTTTTATAACCATCAAGCGCTTTTATCAAAAGAAAAACTTTACATTCTCCTTTATGCTCAAAAAATACGCTTTTTAATTTTTGCACTTTTTCCTGCTCAAAAGAAGCGAGGCGAATAAAAATTGTCCCCTTCTTGTCATTTTTTTCTCCTACTGCTAAGTCGGAACCGTTTCCGTTTTCTTTTTGCGTATAAAATTGAGTAGGGACAACGCATAATCTTTTGGCCACCTCGCTGATATTTCCTCTTGTAATTTCTCTTACCTCATCGCAAATCAATTTCATTTCTCCGTCTTTATCAGAAACTCTCCCGCCGGCCAGAACTATTTTTCCTGTCTGCCAAATATCGCCCATTTCTTTTAAAATTTTTGGAAACACTAAAAGCTCGGTTGAACCGCTCATATCTTCTATTTTGACAAAAAGCATCGGCTCTCCGCTTCGCGTGATAATTTTCTTAACTTCATTTACTACGCCGGCTATTTTTATTTTTCCGGAAGTTGAGCATTGCCCGAGACTGGAGCACTCAATTGTCCTATTGCGCAATTGCTCGGAAAATTCTTTCAAGGGGTGTTCTGTAATATACAACCCTAAAAGTTCTTTTTCCCAAGAAAGTTTTTGGTCTTTGGTCGCATCAGGCACGGGATCAAGTCGCAGGGAAGGAAGTCCGGCGGAAGTCGCCATCATGCCAAATAAACTTGCTTGCTGGCTTGAGGCTTCGCGCCCAAGATCTTTGGTAAAATTAATCAGCTTTTCAATATTTTCCAGCATTTGGTTGCGTTCACCAAAAAGATCAAGCGCTCCGCATTTTATCAAACTCTCCAGAGATTTTTTATTCAAATCTTTGGTCTGCACTCGGCTCAAAAAATCTTCTAAATTTTTATAAACGCCGTTATCTTTTCTTTCTTTAATTATAGTCTTCGCGATATTCTCCCCGACATTTTTAATTGCCAAGAGACCAAAACGAATGCGCGGTTTTTTTTCTTCGAGCGAGGCGCTAACGACCGTAAAAGTAGAAAAACTTTCATTTATATCCGGAGGCAATACTTCTATTCCCATCGCTTTACACTCTTCGACCAAAACGGCGATTCTCTCAATATCTCCCTGATCCGAAGTCAAAAGCGAGGCCATGAATTCCACCGGATAATTTGCTTTGAAATAAGCGGTCTCGTAAGCAATACGGGCATAGCAAGCAGCATGCGATCGATTAAAGCCATAGCCGGCAAATGGTTCAATAAAGGCAAAAACGTTTTTCGCCGTTTCCTTGGCGATCCCGTTCTTTATACATCCTTCAATAAATTTTTGTTTTTGTTCTCCGAGCAATTTCGCAATTTTTTTACCGACTGCTTTTCTTAGAATATCCGCCTCGCCAAGAGTAAACCCGGCCAAATCGCGAGCGACTTGCAATATCTGCTCCTGATAAACCGCAATGCCATAAGTATTGCTCAAAATCGGCTCAAGCTTTGGGTGAAGATATTTTATTTTCTTTCCGCTCTTTTTTCCGGAAATAAAACTGGGGATCCATTCCATCGGACCGGGGCGGTATAGGGCGACCATGGCGATAATATCTTCAAAAATATTCGGTTTTAATTCTTTCAAATATCTTTTCATTCCGGAAGATTCAAGCTGAAACACGCCGGTCGTTTCCCCTTTTCTCAAAATTTCAAAAGTTTTTTCATCTTCAAGTGGGAGATTATCCACGTCCACTTTTTCCCCATGTATTTTTTCTATAATGTTGATGGTGTTTTCCAAAATAGTCAGGTTTTTCAATCCCAAAAAGTCCATCTTGAGTAACCCCAAATCTTCAATCGGATGCAAGGAATATTGCGAAATAACAGTCTGATCTCCGCTTGAGGCATATTGCAAGGGCGCGTAATGATCAAGGGGATTTTTAGTAATAACAACTCCGCAAGCGTGAGTGGAAGCGTGGCGCGCCACTCCTTCCAGCTTTTTTGCCGTATCAATCAATTTTTTGGCGCCCGGATCTTTATCGTAAAGCTCTTTAAATTCAAAAATATTTTTCAATGTTTCGCTAAGTGTGAAAGACATAGGAATCAATTTCGCCATTTTGTCGCAATAGCTGTACGGATAATCAAGCACTCTGCCGACATCGCGGATAGCGGCTCTCGCGGCCATTGTTCCAAAAGTTATAATCTGGGCAACGTGATCTCGACCATATTTTCCCTCAACATATCGGATAACTTCTTCACGACGAGTATCGGTAAAATCCAAATCAATATCAGGCATACTTATTCTTTCCGGATTCAAAAATCTTTCAAACAAAAGATTGTGCGCCAAAGGATCAAGGTTCGTGATATTTGTCAGATAAGAAACAATTGACCCTGCCGCGCTACCACGACCCGGTCCGACAACAATGCCGGTATTTTTTGCCCAATTAACAAAATCCTGAACAATTAAAAAATATGAAGCAAATCCGGTTTTTGTGATTATTGAAAGCTCGTATTCCAGCCGCTCAAGAATTTTTTCAAGGGGAATTTTTATTTCTCTTTCATCCGTAAATTTAAATTCACCGTCAATTTTTTCCAAACCATAACGTTTTTTTAATCCAAAATAACACAGCTCTTTCAAATATTCATTCGCTGTTTTCCCGTCCGGGACTTCGTAGTGTGGCAACATGATCGTTCCCAGTTCCAATTCAACATTGCACATATCGGCGATTTTAGCCGTGTTGGCAATTGCCTCGGGGACATCCTTGAAAATTCTTTCCATCTCTTCGGGCGGTTTCATGGAATAGTCTTCGCTCAACATATTCATCCTGTCCCTATCGTCCTTTTTCTTTTTCATTTGCAAACACAAAAGAACATCCTGCGCTTCGCCGTCTTCGGAATTAAGATAATGGATATCGTTTGTGGCCACAAGAGGCACTCCCAATTTTTTGGAAAAATTAATCAATTCTTTATTAACTTTCACCTGCTCCGGACTGGACGGCTGATTTTGGATTTCCAAATAAAAATTATCCGGACCGAATAATTTCTGATATTTTAAAATTAATTCTTCCGTTGTTTCCAGATTTCCATTCCAAATGGAAACGGGAATCTCCCCTTGACGACAAGCCGATAAAGCTATTATTCCTTCATGATATTTTTCCAAAATTTCCCAATCGATTCTTGGCTTATAATAAAATCCCTCAAGGTGCGCGATTGAGGTTATTTTAATTAAATTTTGATAGCCTTGTTTATTTTTTGCCAAAAGAACCAAGTGGTACGGTTTCTCATCTATTCTTGCTCTTTTATTTAAGCGTCCGTTTCGCGCGAGATACGCCTCAACTCCCAAAATCGGTTTAACCCCGGCCGCTTTTGCTTTTTGATAAAATTCCACAATCCCATACATCACGCCATGATCCGTTAAAGCCAAAGCTTTCATATTATTGTCCTTGGCCTTTTTTACCAAATCATCAATTTTTGCCAAACCGTCAAGAAGACTGTAATGGCTATGGGTGTGGAGGTGGATAAACATAATTGAATCTTAGATATCAGATGTTAGATCTCAAATCTTAATGTTAAATACAAAATCCAAAATCACAAGCTCCAAATAAAGCACAATTATTAAAAATCAAAAACGATCTGTCATTTCGAGCTTGTCGAGAAATCCCATAATACTTCTTTAACCACGGTGTGAGATCCCTCGACAAGCTCGGGATGACAACCCGAAACAACTGGTTTTGAATTTATTTGGGATTTATAATTTTGGATTTGGAATTTTTAAACTATCTTCTAGCTAACCAAATTATTAAAATATAAGCTATTTCTTTCCTCTTTTGCTCTTTTTCTCCAAAAAGAAATCTACTATTTTTTCCACGGCTTGGGCGATTAGTCCCAAATAAGCTGAACTATTTTCAAATTTCAATTTTATTTTTTCAGCGGCCTGACTTACCTGCTCCACCTTACCCCTAAAAACCGAAACCATTTTATGCGCCTGGCGACAAATCATGATTACATAAAAAAGAATCCAAGAGAAAAAAATAACGAACCACAATACAGCAAAAGTCAAAACAACATAAAGCAAATCTTTGCTTGTTTCAATTAACATAAAATAACGACGGGCATAACCGGCGGGAAACCTCCTCGGTGAGCCGCAAATCTAAACCCGTTCCCCCTAATTATAAAATTCTAAACTCTCAACTTCGCTCCGAAACTTTGTTCCAATTTTCTCAATATTTCTTCTTCTTTCTTTTTTACTTCATCCAACGTCAACGTTTTTTCTTCCGAGGAATAGACTATTCTAAAAGCTAAACTTTTTTTGCCCTCCTCTATCCCCTTTCCTTCATAAATATCAAAAAGCCTTACCTCTTTTACGATATTTGCCGTAACTCCCGAAATAGCGTCCAAAATTTCCTGCCAAAGAACTTTCCTCGGCACAATTATTGATAAATCCAATTCAATTGAAGGATATTTTGGAATTAGCGCGTACGCTCTATTTTCATTACTGTATTGAACTAATTTTTCGAAATTAAGCTCAAAAATACCGACTCTGCTTTTTATTCCAAAATTATTTTGTATTTTTTGGTTCAGTTCTGTTATTACCCCAATCATCTCCTTATTAACTTTAATTTCAAGAAGTCTTCCGCTATTGATCCATCCCGGCGTGGCATCTTTTTTGATAACAAACTCCGCCTTAATACCCAATACTTTCAAAACTTCCGCAATAATATCCTTCACGTTGTAAAATGGAGTTCCGCTATTCTTATCCAAGACTAATCCAACTAGATGATTTTCTTGTTTTGGCAAAAATTCCTTTGCTTTCGCGTCTTTGGCTAATTTTCCGGTTTCTTTAGAAAAAACCATCCCCAGCTCAAACATCTTTATTCTATCAAAAAAATGCTGGTTATGCGAGATATTTAAAATTAAATTAGGGATCAGGCTTTGGCGCAAATGCGATAAATTTTTCGCAATGGAGTTTTTTAGCTTGATATGACCATTCGGATCAAATCCGGCTTTTGCCAAAACTTTCTCATCGGCAAAAGAATAATTGTGAACCTCGCTCATTCCAAAAGAATTGGCTAAAATATTTTTTATCCTTCTTTCAACCATTCTCGCGCGATTAACTTCCGGCGGAACCATCAGGACTTCCGGCATTTTCGGCTCTAAATTGTCATAGCCATAAATACGCGCAATTTCCTCAACCAAATCATCAGCAATGGAAATATCTTTTGTCGCCCGCCAAGTGGGAATTTTAACGACCAAGTTCGCGCCAGTCTTTTTCACTGCAAAACCAAGACTTTTCAAAATATTTATTATTTTGGGAAGTGGAATTTCGTAACCGATCTTTTTATTCAAATATTCTATTCCCAATTTAATCGGTCCGGCATTCAGCTTGAAATTTTTAATATCAATGACTTTATTAACCAAGCGAGCTCCCGGAATTATTTCGGCAATAAGATGCATTGCTTTTTTCATAGCCAATTCAGCCAGATTCGGGTCAAGTCCTTTTTCAAAACGCATTGACGATTCGCTTCTCAGACCAAGACTCATTGAAGTTTTTCGCACGTTAACAAAATCAAAATTAGCTGATTCCAAAATAATTGTTTCAGTTTCATTGTCAATTTCCGTATTTGCTCCACCCATTATCCCAGCAAGCGCGATTGGTTTTTCCTCGTCGGCAATCACTAACATTGAATTATCTAATTTGCGCTCTACTCCGTCTAAAGTCATCATTTTTTCCCTGTCTTTTGCTGATCGAACAACAATAGATTTGACATTTGAGTTTTGACATTTGAGTTTTGCGGCAGCAAACGCGTGCATCGGTTGCCCCAATTCCAACATTACATAATTTGTAATATCAACAATATTATTTATTGACCTTACTCCGACAGATTCTAGGCGCAATCTTAACCATTCCGGCGACGGAGCAATTTTTACATTTTCCACTACTGCCCCAAGATATCGGGGACATAGTTTTTTATCTAAAACTTTTACTTTCAAAACTTCTTTTTTCTTTATGCTGGATAAACTTTTAAATTTATAATCTTTCAATTTTCCGCCAAAAAGAGCGGCGACTTCTCGCGCCATACCAAAATGCCCCCAAAGATCGGGACGATTGGTAATTGATTTATTATCTATTTCAAAAATCGTATCTTGGGCTTTGATAAGCGTTGATAATTTATTTCCAACTTTTGCATTCTGAGGCAAAACCATTATTCCGGTATGATCGCCGCTTAATCCTATTTCGTCTTCAGCACAAATCATTCCTTCTGACATTATTCCCCTCACCTCTCTTCTTTCTAAAGTTAAACCATTCGGCAAAGTCACTCCGGACAAAGCAACAGCCACTTTTTGTCCCTTAGCGACATTCGGCGCGCCACAAACTATATTTAAAATTTTCTCGCCACCAACATCAACCTTAGTGACAGAAAGCCGATCGGCGTTCGGATGTTTAACGCAGTTCAAAACCTCACCAATAACAATTTTTTCTAATATTTCGCCTATTTTTTCAACTCCCTCAACTTCAGTGGTAGACAAAATTAATCTACCCACCAATTTTTCTGAATTTACACTCGCGGGAATATTTACTAAATCTTTTAGCCAATTAAGTGATATTTTCATAAAATTAAAACTGTTTTAAAAATCTTAAATCTCCGCCGCATAGCAGACGCACGTCATCAATTTCATATTTTAACATCGCCAGACGCGTCAAGCCAAAGCCAAAAGCAAAACCGCTCCACTTTTTAGAATCTATTTTTCCAAATTTCAAAACATTGGGATGGATTAATCCCGCGCCGAATATTTCCAGCCAACCTGTATTTTTGCAAACTCGGCATCCTTTTCCTTTGCACAAAAAACACGTAACCTCGCCGTTTATTCCCGGCTCCACAAAAGGATAAAATTTTGGACGCAACTTTACTTTTGTATCGTCTCCATATAATTTTTTAGCGACAACTTCCAAAACCGCTTTTAGGTTGGCAACTGAAATATCTTTCCCAACCATAAAGCCTTCAAGCTGATAAAATGTATGCTCATGACGAACGTCTGTTGCTTCATTTCTAAAACATCTTCCAGGCACAACAACCCTAAGTGGCGCTCCATATTTTTCCATTGCCCTTACCTGCATTGATGATGTCTGCGTTCGCATTAACAAATTTTCTCCTTCAACGTAAAAAGTATCCTGCATATCGCGCGCCGGATGCCACGAAGGAATATTTAGAGCTTCAAAATTATAATAATCAGACTCCAATTCCGGACCGTCCAAAACCATAAAACCCATGGAAGTAAAAATATCTTCCAACTCATATTGAACAATAGAAATCGGGTGCAAATGACCAAATTCTTCTTTTTCTTTTACGGCCGTGACGTCAATCCATTCTTTTTCCGAAGATCCGTCTGTTTTTTCTCCCAAATTTTGCCTTGCCTTTTGTATTTCCAGGGTTAATTCATTTTTAATCTTGTTGGCCAAATCGCCCGCCTTAGCCCTCTCTTCAATGGAGAGATCGCCAAGCGTTCTTAAAATTTTAGTCAGTTCGCCCTTGCGACCTAAAAAATAAATTTCCAGTTCTCTCAACTGTTCTAAGTTCGCGACTTCAGATATTTTTTTAATCGTCTCTTCTTTTAATTGTTTGATTTTTTCTTCAAGCATATTTTATTTTATTTATCCCACTATTTTATTCCACAAACCAACAAAACCGTAGCCAAACTTTGCAATATCACGGTAAGTGATTAAAACCACCAAACACATCAGCAATAAAAATCCGACATTATGAATAACATTTTCTATTTTCTGACTAACCGGCTTTCTTCTTATTTTTTCAATAATTAAAAATAATATTCTGCCCCCATCAAGCGCCGGAAACGGTAAAAAGTTTATAACCGCGAGGTTTAAGGACAACAAGGCAGTAAATTGAAGAACGTAAGCAAAGCCCATTCTCGCCACTTGTCCGGTCAAAACTGCGATGCCAACCGGCCCGGAAAGATCAACTGAAACTTTTTGCGTAATAATTAAATTTTTAAGCAAATCGTAAAAAGCCAAAACTATTTCTTTGGTGAAAAAAACCGCGCCTTCCAATCCTTTCCATGGAGCAATATACCACGGGTAAGAAACAATACCCGACTTTAACAATCCAATTCCCACGCCTCCCTTTCCGGTTTCTTCCAAAACAATCGGTGTCACTTCTTTTTCCAACTCAGCTCCTTCTCTTAAAACAGTAATTTTTATAGGATTATTGATTTTTGTATCAATGTACTCTTGAATTCCTGCGATTTGTTCAATTTTTTGTCCGTCAATACTCAAAATGGCGTCTCCCGGAACTAGCCCAATGTTTCCGGCCGGCGAACCTTCTAAAATCTGGACTATTTCAATTTTTGCGTCTTTTATTCTTGCCGAGCCCATGTCTTCGCCATTAATCGCTTCCGGCATACCAACTATAAAACCGATAGTCAAAAGAACTGCCGCCAAAACAAAATTCATTAAAACACCGGCGGATAAAATAAACGCTCTTTGCCAAATTTTTTTACTGCCAAAACTGTCTGCGTCAACTTTATTTTCTTCGCTTTCTCCCTTTATTTTACAAAATCCCCCTAGTGGAATCCAGTTTATGGAATAAGTGGTTTCTCCTTTTTTAATTCCAAAAATTCTGGGAGGAAATCCAAGACCAAATTCTTCAACAGCAACACCATTTTTTCTCGCGACAAAAAAATGTCCAAATTCATGAACAAGAACTAGAATACTTAAGATACAAAAAAATACGATTGCGGTAAAAAGCATAAGATTGAAATGAATCACAAATTATGAATTAAGAATCATGATTCGTGATTCATAATTCATGATTCAGAATAATATTGTTTGTCGTTTATTATTACTTTTATATTTCCGACTTGTTTTATCGATCCAAACTCACAGCTTCCAACTTCACCGTCTTCCCAAGTAATTTCTCCGCGATTTTTGGCAGTTGCGGGGTTATGTCTGAAACGTAAAACTTGTGATCGCTACCTTTTTCAAGCGACTTTTCTACTTTTTCATTATTTTTCAAAAAGATTTCCAAGTCTTTCACGACTTCCTCGGCCGAATCAACTATTTTTACTTTTTTACCGGCGCGGTGGCGAATTATTTCTTTTAAAGCCGGGTAATGCGTGCATCCCAAAATCAAAGTATCAATCTGGCTATTTTTTAACGGCTGTAAATATCTTTTTACAATTCTTTTTGTTTCCGAATCATCCAACCATCCCTCCTCAACGAGCGGAACCAAAAGAGGGCAAGCTTGGCTAATAACTTTAGCTTCAGGGCTGTCTTTTTTTATCAAATTTTCATAGCCTTTACTTTGAATCGTCGCCCTTGTCCCAATTATACCAATTTTCTTTCTCGCAGTTAATTTAATCGCTTCGGCGACGGCCGGAGTAATAACTTCAAAAACCGGCGCTTTTATTTTTTCCTTAAGAAAATCAGTGGCAACGGCCGAAACAGTATTGCAGGCAATAATTATAATTTTAGCTCCTTTGCTAAGTAAAAATTCCGCATCTTCTTTGGCGTATTTTATTATCGCTTCCTTGCTTTTGTTTCCGTATGGTGTCCTCGCCGTATCTCCGAAATAAACTATTTTATATTCCGGCAATCTTCTAAAAATTTCACGGACAACGGTTAGTCCTCCGACACCTGAATCGAAAATTCCGATCATAAAAATTTTAACTTAATCGCTGCTCAAAGATAAAAAATTTCTAATCTCTTTTAAGTATCCGGTATATCTTTCCTCAACTTCTCCCATTCTACTAAAAACTTCTTGTCTTGATTTCTCATCACCAAGGGGAGTATCTGCTACTACATCAAAACCACTTCTATGTTTTTCTCGAAGCAAGGCTGTTTTTATATCAGCATATATATCATTTTTAGCTCCGATGGGTAATATATCTGCCCGAAAAAATCTTAGTATTTCAAAAAATCTTTGCCAGAGAGGAAGCTGCTTATTTTCGACACATAATCGTTCTCGATCTTCACTTGTATATTTTTTTCTGGTTGTTTCTGCCAAGCTAGAAAATAATTTTTCCTCGCGAATTGATGATTTTCTTTCTCCCGATCCCTCTGGGGTTGGAGGTTGAATCGTCTCAGCAAGAGCGATATCCGCTGATACTTTTTTATCCGGATCCACCCTGACCATTCCTCCCTCGGGATCAATTTTAGCTAAAACTGTCTTTCCTTCGGTATTATTATTTGAATCTGTTTGTTCTTCTTCGGGTGGTAATGTTTCTCTGGGCATAATCTAAATAATTATTTTATATCTTTATAAATCTAGCAATCTCGTCTCTTTTTTCTTCCATCAATTCTTTTGATTTTGCCTCAACTGTCAACCGCAAAATCGTTGTTTCCGTATTTGACCCTCTGGAGTTAAACCACCAATCATCGTACGTGATCGTAACGCCGTCCAAAAAAGAAACTTCATCGGCGTCTTTATATTTTTCCGCTATTTCTTTTATTTTATCCGCCGAATTGGCGACTTTAAAATTAATCTCTCCGGAATGAAAATATTTTTTGTACGGCGCGATAATCTCTGAAACTTTTTGATTTTTTTCCGAAATAAATTGCAAGAATCTTAAAGTTAAAACCGATGGCGCCTCAAAAGTGCCAAAAGAAAATTTATAAAAATAATGCCCCGAAGATTCTCCTCCAAAAACCGCGTTATTTTTTATCATTGCTTCTTTAATTAGGGAGTGTCCCACCTTGGTAACAAATGCCTTTCCCCCAGATTCCTCAATCATGTCTTTGGTAATTCTTCCCGGTCTAATGTCATAGCAAACTGTCTCCCCCGGATGTTCTAAAAGCGCCAATTGCGCCATTATTCCTCTAATTATTGCCTGCATCACACTTTCCCCTTTTTCATCCACAAAAAAATATCTGTCAGCGTCGCCATCAATTGAAATGCCTAAATCCGCTTTGTGTTCCAAGACCGCATCTTGCAAATATTTTAGATTTTCTTCTTTCATCGGATCAGCTTCGTGTACCGGAAAAGATCCGTCCAACTCAAAATTTAATTTAACCAATTCGCAAGGCAATCCCTTAAACATTTCTTGAACATCAATTGATCCCATAGCATTAGCCGCGTCAATAACTATTTTCAATGGTTTTATTTTAGAGAGATCGACATTCCATTCATTTAATTCAACTTTTACCGCGTCTTGAATAACATTTTCCTTTTTTGAAATTATCCCTTTTTCTTTTACATCCTTAAACTCATTTTTCTCGACCATGTCTCTAATTTCCATAATTCCCGTATCACCGCTTATTGGAACTGCGCCCCTTCTTACCATTTTAAAACCATTCCATTCTTTTGGATTATGTGATGCGGAAACTTGTAACCCCCCATCATATCCATAATAAGCAACGGCAAAATAAAAAGTCGGGGTTGTGGCTAAGCCAATATCTACAACATTTATTCCGGAGTCTATCAAGCCTTGAATCACTTTTTCTTTCAATTGAGGTGTCGAAAGTCTCATGTCGCTACCAACAACTATTTGAAGTTTCTTGCCTAGATTTTCACTTTGAACAAGTTCTGCATAAGCTCTTCCAACTCTATAAGCAATATCTTCATCAATAGTTTCCGGATATTTACCTCTTATATCGTATGCTTTAAAAATTGATGAATCAAACATAATAAAAATGGTTATTATTTATTTTGACTTTAGCTTTTTTTTATTATACAATACTATAAAGCTTTAAATAATTTTAAACTAATAAACAGTAATTTGCAACTTGCGTCAAAATGTCTCTATGTTGTCGCACGTTGTTCGTTGCTCGTTATTAATATGATGTATTTTATTATCCTAATTATCGCCATTCCTGCCATAATCATTATTTGGGCTATTTTGGTTTACAATGCCCTTATTACCCTAAAAAACAGAACAGACGAAGCTTGGTCAGATATTGATGTCCAATTAAAAAGACGCTACGACTTGATACCCAATTTAATGGAAACAGTCAAGGGTTACGCCAGTCATGAAAGCGGTGTCTTTGAAGCCGTCACTAAGGCAAGGACTATGGCTATGCAAGCCGAACAAGGCGGAATCCCTACCGAAATCGGTAAAGCGGAAAATGTCTTGACCGGAACATTAAAGAGCCTATTTGCAGTTGCGGAAAATTATCCAGACCTTAAAGCTTCGCAAAACTTTCTTCAAATGCAAGACGAGCTTTCGGACACGGAAAATAAAATTCAGGCCTCTCGCCGATTCTATAACGGCAATGTCCGCGACTTTAATATTAAAATCCAAACATTCCCCAGTAATATAATCGCCGGCATTTTTAAATTTGCCAATCGAGGATTTTTTGAGATAGAAAATAAGGAGGAAAGAGAGAACGTAAAAGTGCGGTTCTAATCACTGAGCTAATCAAAGCAAATATTCGCATATTTTTCGCGTAAATTCGCTTATTATTTGTGTATAATCAAATTACTGCCAATAAAAGAAAATCTATTTTATTAGTAGGTATTTTTGTTGTATTTATTGCTCTTTTGGGCTGGCTCTTGGGAGAAGCTGGGGGCTATGGATATGGCGGACTTATTGTCGCGGGAGGTATTTCCTTAGTCATGGCTCTTTTTAGCTATTATGGCGGGGACAAGGTCGCTCTTATCACTTCCGGAGCCAAGGGACCGCTTAAAAAAGAAGAAAACCCTTATATCTATCGCCTAGTAGAAAATTTATGCATTACCTCCGGCCTACCAATGCCAAAAATTTATATTATTCCTGATCCCGCGCCAAATGCTTTTGCCACAGGTCGAGATCCAAAGCACTCCTCTATCGCCCTCACAACCGGATTGATTGAGAGTTTAGAAAACGAGGAATTGGAAGGCGTAATCGCTCACGAACTTTCTCATATTAAAAATTATGACATTAGGTTAATGATGATCGTCATTGTTTTAGTTGGAACCGTTGCTCTTCTTTCAGATTGGTTTTTGAGATTTCGCCTTTTTGGTGGCGGAAGAGATAATGACAATAATCAAATAAACAAGATTCTTATTATCATTGGCATTATCTTAGCTATTCTCTCCCCGCTCATTGCTCAGCTTATAAAATTAGCTGTTTCCAGAAAAAGAGAATTTTTGGCCGATGCGGATGGTTCGCTTCTAACTCGCTACCCCGAAGGATTAGCCAGAGCTTTGGAAAAAATATCAAACTACAAAACGCCTCTCAAAAAAGCGAATAATGCCGTAGCCCATTTATATATTTCCAGTCCTTTTGGCGCAAAAACTAAAAATTCAATACATAATTTATTTTCCACTCATCCGCCGATTGAAGAACGAATCGCTTTGTTGAGAAAAATGGCTTAAAAAATAAAAACTGATTTTAATTTAACGCAAGACTTACCTATTTTTGTCATTCTGAACGCAGTGAAGGATCTCGCCCCGCAATTGCGGGGCGCATAACGGGAGATTCTTCGCTTCGCTCAGAATGACGCGGGGAACACCAATGGAAAATCTTTCAACTGGACAAAATAATTTAGGGCAAAATCAAGAGGGATCTTCGTGGCAACCGGGGAGCTATAATAGCGGAATGCCACCGTTGCCACAACCACCCCCCGAAGACAGAGAAGAGATAGAGGAAGATGAAGAAGAGGAAGAGGAAGGAGAAGATGATGAAGAAGGGAGGGAAGAAGAAAGCGTCATCGGTCTGATGGCAAAAATTCGACGGGAAAACCAAAAAAAATCCGAGTCTGAAAATCCTGATGAAAAAAATTCTGAAGAAGAAAAGGAAGACGACGAAAAAAAATTAGGGGCAATAGATGCTCTAAAAAAAGGAATTAACGAAGCGGAAGACGCGGCGCGCAAAGCAACAGGAAAAGCCCTAGCAGAATCGTGGATTAGCCTATGGACATTCACAAGTTATGGACTTACTATTTTCTACATAAACTTTCATTATGTGATGGCCTATCTTGGCGGACCATTTTCTAGATATTTTCCCAAAGCCGGGGAATGGCTCGTCGACCTAGTTCCGGGAGTAAAGGAGGCTCTTCCTGGTCAATTAAAAAAATCTGTTGAAAAAAGGGTTCAAGCAACTATGGAACCTTTTGAGATCGGCCTTACGGTACTTATAAATGTAGTGATTGTAGTAGCAGTTTTTGGCATTCTTTTTATGGGCTATATCCTAGTTACAGAATCACCGGCATCTTTAATGTACAAAGCTGTCGTAGGGGCTGTTAAAAACTCTGTTGAATAATAAATTATTTATATTTATGAATTTTAACTGGAAAAAAATCCTCGCAGTTATTGGATTTACTGTCGCGACAATCGGACTTGCCTATTTACTTTATTTTCTTTTTTTCAAACCTGCGCCTGAAGTAATAATTCCCGAAACGCCCGAGGAAACTGTTAGTGGACAACTGCCTTCGGCCGGAAAAGGTGTTCAAAAGCCGACAGAGGAAACGACTCCATCTGAGACTTTTTTACCTGTTTCCGGTCCAATTCTTCGCCCGCCGGCTCCCCTACCCGCGCAAGTCTCGGAAATTGCTCAAGGCGGATCTACTTGGGCCGCAACTTTAACCCAAAAACCGGCAAAAGCCGTAACTCTGTCAGAAGATGGACAAAATTTACAATATTATGATAAATCCGAAGGAAAATTTTATAGAATCACGCCCGACGGAAAAACAACAATACTTTCTGATAAAATTTTTAAAGACGTGGACAAAGTTAATTGGGCGCCAAATGCGAATAAAGCAGTTTTGGAATTTCCCGACGGCTCAAATGTTGTTTTTGATTTTGCCACTCAAAAACAAATAACTCTTCCCAAGCACTGGGAGAAATTTGATTTCTCGCCTGATAGTACACAAATCTCGGGAATTAGTATGGGAGTTTCTCCGGACAATCGTTGGCTCTTTACCGCCAATGCCGATGGTACTAATGCCCAAACGATTGAACCGGTTGGAGAAAATGGGGATAAGGTAAAAGTATCTTGGTCGCCGAATAACCAAATAATCGCTACTTCCCGTACGGGTGAAGCGCAAGGTTTTGATCGCCAAATGATTTTAATGGTTGGTAAAAACGGAGAAAATTATAAAGGCTTGATGGTGGAAGGCTGGGGTTTTGATTATAAATGGTCGCCGACCGGAAAAAATATTCTTTACAATGTTTATAATAGCGCTTCGGACTATAAACCCCTGCTTTGGATTTCAGGAGCTCAAGGAGATAATATTGGTGAAGGAAGAAAAAGTTTGGGGATAAATACTTGGGCGGAAAAATGCGATTATTCTGATGAAAATACTATTTATTGCGCCGTTCCTCAAAATTTAGAGCGTGGCGCCGGCATGGCTCCCTCCCTTTCAAATTATACTCCTGATATTTTTTATAAAATTGATTTAAAGACTGGTCTAAAATCAGTAATTGCCACTCCTTACCCAAATAAAACTGCCGAATCTCTCACTGTCTCCCCTGACGGACAATATTTATTTTTTACTGATAAGGGAAGCGGACAGTTGAATAGAATTAGATTAAGGTAATACCAGTTTTGCTCTGTCATTCCCGCGCAGGCGGGAATCCACTCTTACAAATACAGAAAATAGTTTCCTACCCACACGGGAATGACAAAAAATATGACTTTTAAAATAAAAAAATATCCCCAAAAAATCTTTCTTGTTGCCACCTTCAGCCTTATTTTTTTCTCTTCGTTTTTTGTAGATATTGCTCTAGCCGAAGTAACTTGTTGCGGATGTTCTGGTGATCTCGGATGGGATCCGGCTACTGGAATGGAAATGCATACGGGAAGAGCAACCACGGAATTTGTTTGTGCGGAAAATTCTCCAGAGTGTGCAACAATATGCAGTAGGAGAGACGAATCTTATAGACCAATAGAAAGAGTAAGAGCCACGGGAGAAGTCGTGACATGTTGTTTGTGCAGTGATGATGTTACAAAAATATGCAATCCTGTCAACCAAACTTGTAATATTCTATGTGGAGATCATGGGTTTAGGTCTGGTAGCGGTCTATGGAAAAGAGAACCAGGTGACCAAATTAGACCCGCTGCAACCGAAACCACCAAAGACGAAACATCTAAGGTAGAACTAATGCCCCCCAATCTTAATATAGATATTCCCGGATCCGGTAGCCTTTTTGGGGGAGGGCAAATTGTTAAAGAAGGAGAAGAAAGATATTTTTATCTTCCTTACATTGGAGAATATGTTTCTGCGTTGTATAACTATGTTTTGGGTATTGTGGGAATATTGGCAGTAGTAGTGATAATCTTTGCTGGAGGAATTTGGCTTACTGCGGGAGGATCTCCGGAAAGAATTAAGACAGCGCAAGAATATATCTTTGGGGCGGTGACGGGAGTTGTATTGGCTTTTGGATCGTATTTGATTCTTTATACTATTAACCCTGACTTGGTGAGGTTTGCGGCGATAAAGATTAAGGTGGTGGAGAATATACCGTGGCCAGATCTTATCGGAACTGAAGAACTTACAGGAGTTACTAGTGACTACAACGGTCAAAATGGCAGAGGAGGTGGCGGAACTGGCGGTTTTGTTTGCAGAAATAGAGAAACCGGAGAAAATCCACCACCCCAAGCAGAATCTGGATGCACTCTTGGTCTTACTGCTCCCGCAGATTTAAACGAAGATCCTAACCGAGACCAACGGACTCTACAATTCGTTCAAAATGCTAGATCTATATTAACCGGAACTCCTCGTGAAAAAGTTTTACAAGTTGCACGGTTAGCAGCTCAATGTGGAATTCATCTCGGTTCTTGTGGACGGACAGTCGGAATAATAAACGCTTTGGCTGGTGTAGATGGAAAAAATATTGACTCTTGTTTGCCGAACCCTTATTCAGATAATTGTTCCAATGGACATGAAACTAACAGTATATCTTCCGCGAGAATAAGAATGGAAGATATTGCGGATATGCATTGTTATCCCGCTGATAGAAACGGAAATTATCCGGCGAATAATCCCCCTGGATGCCTAAGCGGATCGGAATCCATAGGTGCTGTTTATCAAAGATTAAACGGAAGCATGTCAACTGAATGGCCAAATTCTTGGGCAGATACATTGCAACCGGGCGATATTGTTAATATGTATATTGGTAATTCTGACCGTTGGGGTTTGCACGTGGCAGTATTTATGGGTTGGGATGGGGATTGGGCAAAATTAATTGAAGGTGGAGTTGGATGCTATGTAAAAGAAGGAAGGAGATGTCTAAAAGAGGGTTGTAACCCCCCTCTTTCTATTGTAAGGACTTTTAGCCCGGATAGATAACAAAACTAAAAAATATTTATTATGTTAAAATTTTCTAAAAAAATCTTTTTTATTGTATCTTTTAGTTTTGTCTTTTTATCTTCATTTTTTGTAAATATTGCCCTTGCCGAAGTAACTTGTTGTGGATGTTCTACTAGGATTGCTAGTGTGGAGACTGAAAGAATAACTTCTAATTTTGAGTGTGGCGAAGGATCTTTAAATTGTAATACAATGTGTAGGGAAAAATCTTCTACGGGTATTGTAGTGAGAGAGATAGAAGGTATAAGAGCGACAGGAGAAGTGGTTACTTGCTGTGTCTGTGCTGATACAAGTAGCTATATTTGCGACCCTTCAAATAGAATTTGTGATACTCTATGTGGAGAACACGGTGGATCTACGGATGACAACACCTGGCGTCGCTACCCCGAAACCACCGCTGCAACCGAAACCACCAAAGACGAAACATCTAAGGTAGAACTAATGCCCCCCAATCTTAATATAGATATTCCCGGATCCGGTAGCCTTTTTGGGGGAGGGCAAATTGTTAAAGAAGGAGAAGAAAGATATTTTTATCTTCCTTACATTGGAGAATATGTTTCTGCGTTGTATAACTATGTTTTGGGTATTGTGGGAATATTGGCAGTAGTAGTGATAATCTTTGCTGGAGGAATTTGGCTTACTGCGGGAGGATCTCCGGAAAGAATTAAGACAGCGCAAGAATATATCTTTGGGGCGGTGACGGGAGTTGTATTGGCTTTTGGATCGTATTTGATTCTTTATACTATTAACCCTGACTTGGTGAGGTTTGCGGCGATAAAGATTAAGGTGGTGGAGAATATGCCGATCCCCGAAGGAAATTTTTCCATTGGATCAGAAAATCCCAGAGATCCAGAAAACAGAGGTGAATATGAAGTTATAGCCAGAAGAATTGCGGAAGAATATAGCATTAATGGTTGTCTTTTCGCCACACAAATAGGAATGGAATCCGGGTGGGATCCAAGCGCTCATTCTGATTGTTGTTATGGTTTAGGGCAAGTCCATTGGAATAACGCAAGAAACATTTTATCTCGTAATCGAGGAGAGATTACTCAAAGACATTCTCAAGGATGTCCTACTTGTCCCCAAGGAAACGCTACGGAAGAAAATATTGGTCAATGGTTGATGAACGATTCTGAAGGAAATTTAATAATCGCTGCGATATTAAAAAGAGAAGCCTTAAGATCAGCAGCTAACCCAGTCGCCGCTACGGCTATTTACGGAATGGGACCAGCCGCATACAACTCTTACGTCAGAGGTGCCCCATGTACACCAACAAGATTTTCGGAAGAAGAATTACTCGAAAGAATGCAATCGGAAGCAAACATAGACACTATCATTTCTCAATCATGTATTCCACTACCTACGTGGCCAATGACTGACACTCGGAATTCCACGAGAAGTTGCCCTGGCTCAAATAGATGTTGTCGATCAAATTCTGGCACATGCGAACAACCGGCGTATTCTCCACAAGGAAGAATTGGCGTTTGTCAGGGTGGCTCTAGAAATAATCAAAGATGCATTGCTGTTGCTGGTGGCGTTGACTATTCGCGGAATTACCTAAGAATAGCTCAACGTTGTGCTAGGGAAGAATAGATATGATAAACAAACTAAACACAATCTTCGAATGCTCCAAATGCGGCGCGCAATCCACAAAATGGGCTGGGCGCTGTTTAGAATGTGGCGCCTGGGGAAGCCTGGAGGAAGTTCAAAGTGAAAAGTCAAAAGTGAAAAGTTTAGAAAAAATTCCAGTGGGAAAAGTCATAAATTTTTCCGAAATTACCGGCAAGGATTTTCTAAGAATAGAAACCGGCATTGGCGAATTTGACCAAGTTTTAGGTGGCGGGATTGTCCCGGGGTCTTTGATTCTTTTGGGTGGCGAGCCGGGAATCGGCAAATCAACTCTTGTCGCGCAACTGGCGGCGATTTCAAAAAATAATATTTTATATGTCTCGGGTGAAGAATCGGCCGAACAAATAAAAATGCGGCTTGACCGCTTAAAATTAAATACTTCTTCTCTGCAATTTTTGGGTGAAACCAATATTGATATAGTTTCTTCAACGATTAGAAAAATAAATCCTTCGATCGCTATTGTTGACTCTATCCAAACAATGGCGACTGCCGAACTTCCTTCCGAAGCCGGAAGTGTCAGTCAAGTCCGCGCTTGCACTGTAAAACTTTTGGAGGTTGCCAAGACTAACAATATCCCAATTTTTATAATCGGCCACGTGACTAAAGATGGCCAAGTTGCCGGACCAAAAACTTTGGAGCATTTGGTTGACACTGTTTTATATCTTGAAGGTGATCGTTTTCACGCCTATCGCCTGCTCCGCACTGTCAAAAATCGTTTTGGCTCAACTGACGAAGTGGGAATTTTCGAGATGACCAGCCTCGGCCTTACTGAAGTAAAAAATCCCTCCGCTCTTTTTTTGGAAGAAAAAAATGAAAATCTCGCCGGCTCGGCAACAACTTGCGTCATGGAGGGCACTCGCCCATTGCTCGTTGAGATTCAATCGCTTGTCGCCAAAACTTATTTTGGTTATCCGCAAAGAAGATCGGCCGGTTTTGATTTGAATCGTCTTCAACTTTTAATCGCCGTGCTGGATAAAAGAGCAAAGATAAATTTGGGCATGCATGATGTCCACTTAAATGTTGCCGGCGGATATAAAATTCAAGAGCCTGCTTGCGACCTAGCTGTTGCCGTAGCTATTGCGAGCGCCCTAAAAAATAAACCTATTCCCAAAGATATTGTTGTCTTTGGCGAAATTGGCCTGGGCGGAGAAATTCGTTCAACTTCCCAAATTGAAAAAAGGATAAACGAGGCGGAAAAAATGGGATTCAACGAGATTATCACTCCGAATTTTAAAAAACACGGGGAGAGTAAAATAAAAGTTACTGTTGCTAAAAACATTGAAGAGGTGTTGAGGTATTTGGAGATATAAAATTCACTCCAAGTGTACATCCCTCTCAAATTCGCTCAACTTTTCTTTGAGATCTGGAAAATTTTCTAATTCCGGGTCTTTTTTTATTATTTCTTCAGCCGCTTCTTTCGCCTCTTTGGCAATTTTACAGTCCGCTAAACTCGCAATCTTTAACTCCAAAACTCCCGATTGCCGTGTCCCCCAAACCTCCCCTGGTCCCCGCAAAGTCAAATCTTTTTCCGCTAAGGCAAAACCATCGTTACAGTTGACCAGCGCCTCCAATCTTTCCATTGTCTCGCTCCCCTCTCCGCCCGAGAAAAGCAAACAAAAAGATTGATTACCCGACCTACCGACTCGCCCCCTAAATTGATGAAGTTGAGCAAGTCCAAATCTCTCCGCTCCTTCTATTATCATGATTGTGGCATTAGGTACGTCAATCCCGACCTCTATCACGGAAGTGGAAACTAAAATATTTATTTTATTCTCTAAAAAATTTTTCATCACTTCTTCTTTTTCCGCACTCTTCATTTTTCCGTGCAAAATCCCGATTGATAATTCCGGAAAAATTTCTTTTTGTAAAACCTCAAATTCGTCTTTGACCGACTTCACTCCCAATTTATCCGAAGGATCAATTAGCGGACAAATGATAAAAATCTGCCGTCCTTTTTTTATTTCTTGTTTTACAAAATCATAAGCCAAATGCCTTTTCTCATGAGAAACAATTTTTGTAAATATTTTTTTCCTACCCACTGGCATTTCGTCAATTATTGATAAATCCAAATCCCCATAAAAAATCAAAGACATTGTTCTCGGTATTGGCGTTGCTGTCATTGATAAAAAATGCGGACTTATACCCTCTTTTTTATTATGAATCGCCATCCTCTGCCCTACCCCGAAGCGGTGTTGCTCATCAACAATAGCCAAGCCTAAATTATTAAATTCCATCCCCTCTTGGATAAGCGCGTGCGTGCCTATAATAAGTTGAGAATTATTAATTATAAATTTTAAATCAAGTTTTTTTTCTTCTCCGTCGTGCGCCAATATTCCTATCTCGTAATTCATCATCTTATTACTCCTCGTCAAAAGACCAATTTTAATATTCAATTTATCAAATAATTTACAAAAACTCTTAAAATGCTGGCCAGCCAAAATTTCCGTCGGCACCATTACAATCGCCTTCTTGCCATTTAAAATAACGTTTAAAACAGCAATTGCTGCGACAATTGTTTTTCCCGAGCCCACATCGCCCTCGAGCAACCGGTTCATGGGATGATTATTTTCCAAATCTTGCAAAATTTCCCAAGCCGCTTTTCTCTGCGCGTCTGTTAGCTGAAACGGCAAAGAACTGACGAATTTTTTAGTTTCTTCCTCGTAAAAATTTATTACCGGCGCTTTTGTTTTTAACAAATTTATTTTTACTAAAGTATTTCTTAATTGGACCAAAAATAATTCATCAAACTTCAATCTTCTTTTTGCCGATTCCAACTTAAACTTATTATCCGGAAAATGTATTTGGCCAAGCGCGTCTTTCAAGTCAACTAAATTAAATTTTGCTTTAATATTTTTCGGCAACCAGTCTTCAATTTTCTCCGCCAAAGGAATAATCAGTTTAACCAAAAAACGTATCTGCTTTTCAGTTAAATTTTCCGTCACCGAATATATTGGCACAATTCTGGCCGTATGCGTCGTTTCCCCTTCTCTATTTATTTTTTCATAGGATGGCGATGTAAGGTGGAGTCCAAAACGATCCAGGTCAACCTTCCCTGATAAAAAAATCTCATCGCCGATTTTTAAAGTCTTTGCCAAATATGGTTGGTTAAACCAAACTACTTTTATTGATCCGGAATTATCGGAAACCAAAGCCTCGGTAATATTTTTTCTCTTAAAAAAACTCCGGGTATTTTTGATCAGTTCCACTCTTGCTCGGCAAGTGGCAACCGTTCCATAGGACAATTTCGCGACAGAAATAACATTGCTCCAATCTTCATGGCGAAAAGGAAAATAAAAAAGAAGGTCTTTCGCGGTTTTAAGACCTAACTTTTGCAATCTCTGGGCGGTTGTTTTGCCAACTTTGGAGAGGATTTCAATTGGTGAATCAAGGTTTATCATTAAAATAAGCTAACTTTATTCTTTAATTTTAGCTTATTCTGGGATATTTTTCAAAGATTAGCCTCCACCTAGCAAATTCAAAAAAATAGGTTATAATAGAAATAATAAAGACTAACAAAATATGCTCAATAGCAGAACAAAATACCTACAAATAGCCTTTAACCGCTCTCTTTTAGAGGTTCAAGCGATGATTAGCCTTCTTCCTCCCTCGGAAAAGATTATTATTGAAGCTGGAACTCCTTTTATAAAACAATACGGCGTAAATGGAATCAGCTCTCTGAAAGCCTGGTGGAGTCAAAAGGTAGGCATTAGCTCATATATTGTCGCTGACTTAAAAACAATGGACAGGGGCGGAAGCGAAGTGAGGGCAACGGCAATGGCCGGAGCAAGCGCCACAACTTGTCTTGGGCTCGCACCCATAGAAACTATTGATGAATTTATCAAAAAATGCGAGGCCAGCAATATAGATTCCATGATTGATATGATGAATATCACCTTTCCGTTTGAAATATTACAGAAGCTAAAAAAACTGCCGAACATTGTTGTTCTACACCGTGGAGTCGATGAAAATAATAATAAATCAAAAAAAATACCCCACGAACAAATAAACAGAATTAAGGGGGCTTATGGAAATATATTAATTTCAATCGCCGGAGGAGAAACTATTCGCGATGTCACGAGAACATTTTTTAATAACGCTGATATTGCCGTTGTCTGGCGTTCTTTTTATGAAAATCCCAAAGAAACCGCCCGTCTAGCTGAAGAGTTCTTAAAATCGGCAAGATAACAATACTATTTTATGATTTTAGAAAGAAGAAAAAAATATCTTCAAGTAGCTTTAAACAGCACTCTTGGCGAAGCAAGGGAGATAATTTTTCAATTACCAATTTCCGAGCGAATTTTAATTGAAGCGGGCACTCCCCTTTTGAAAATTTACGGCACAGAGGCTATTTCAGAGATAAGGGCAATGACGTCAGATTCAACCTATATTATCGCTGATAATAAATGCGCCGATCTTGGCGCAAGGGAAGTTGAAATGATGGCGACGGCAGGCGCAAATGCGGCGACTTGCCTTGGCGTCGCGCCGATTGAGACAATTGATAGCTTTATTGATGAATGTAAAAAATTTAAGATTGATTCCATGATTGACATGATGAATATTGAAAATCCTCTCATGATTCTAAGAAAATTAAAAAAAATTCCGGATGTTGTTATTTTGCATCGCGGAGTTGATGAAAGCGAATTTAAAAAAGAAAAACAAATCCCCTATTACCAAATAAAACAAATCAAGGGAAGCTACAATAATATTTTAATCTCCGTGGCGGGTGGAGATACTATCCGGGAAGTTCAACGGGCAATTTTTAACGAAGCTAACATTGTTGTTGTTTGGAAGAATTTTTATCGCCCGAGTACGGAAACCGCAAGTCTCGCTGAAGAATTTTTAAAAAATATAAAATAAAAACACCTTTTAGCTATTCCTCCCCCTTGATGGGGGAGGTTAGGAGGGGGTGAAAATCAATTAATTCACCCTCCCCTAGCCCCTCCCCTCAAGGGAGGGGAAAACATAGAGGTGCTTTATTTCTTCATCAAACTTCTAAACCCTTCCAAAATTTCCACCGGCAAGGCAAAAATAACCGTTTTGGATGGATCCGGATTTATTTTTTCAATAGTTTGCAATGTTCTCATGGAAATACCGCCCTGCGTATTACTCAAAACTCCGGCCGCTTGAGCTAAACGTTCGGCCGCTTGAAACTCACCCTCGGCTCTAATGATGACCGCGCGTCTCTCTCGCTCCGATTCTGCTTGTTTGGCCATTACGCGCTTCATATCTGCCGGCAACTCTATATCTTGAATCTTTATATCTGTCACGTTTATACCCCATGCTGTCGTGGCCTCATCCACGATTTTTTTAATCTCTTCTGCTGTTTTTTCTCTTTCCGACAACAAAGAATCAAGTTCAATGCCACCGATAACATCGCGTAATGCCGCTTGAGCGTATTGCGAAACAGCTTGAGTAAAGTTCTTAATATTTAAAATAGCATTTTCCGCCGATTCAACTTTAAAATAAACAACCGCGTTAATCCCCACCGGAACATTATCTTTTGTAATTACTTCCTGTTGAGGAATCTCCGTTGTCGTGATACGAAGATCAATTTTAATCATTCTTTGAATCACCGGTAATATCCAAGTTAATCCCGGCTGTCTTGTGCCGGTATATTTTCCAAGAGTCAGGACAACCGCTCTTTCGTATTGATCAACAACTCGAAGACCGGTTATCAAAAAAAATAAAACTACGCCGACGATCCAAAAAATAATAGTAGAACTCATATTTTTTTGTTTATGAATTAATCTTATAATTTAATTAGTCTTACAATTGCCCTCGAGAGGAATCGAACCTCTATTGCAAGCTCCGCAAGCTCGCGTTCTATCCGTTGAACTACGAGGGCCCAATCTATGACGGGAGGCTCTTTATCTCGAACCACTCTCCCCTTTAAATCTATAACAAAAAAATGCCTCTGTCCACCACGTCCAAGACACAGGTTTATTGTGGGACTCAGTAAACAATTAATCTTTCAAGTTTTTGTTTACTGAACGAGTTGGTTAACCTAAGCCTTGGACGTGGTGCAAAACATTCGTCGCTCCAATTATATTTTTAACAACCTGCTTAATTCATCTCCGGTCAATTCCTTGTCGTGAGTCAGATCTTCTTTTAAAAATTTCAACAAAATTTCTCTTACTTTAACCGGATTTTGATCCATTAGGTCAACTGAAAGACTCGGCCTCAAGCCTTTTAAGTCAAAATATAAAGTTTTTATCTCCGGTGGTTGATAAATTATCCAAAAATCTTTTAGATCCGCCCACGGCTTTGCCTTTTTTCCTATCATTATCCCGTCCTCGAAGATTGAAAAACTGATCATTTCAGGATTACCGAGATTGTGGGAAATAATTATCACGGCAAAAATTACCACAAGAACTCCGAGCAAAAAATTTACCGTATAAATAGAATATCCCAACACAGCAAGCGATATTACTGCCAGCCAGATATACCAACCGGTTGATCTTTGATATTTGGTATATTCGGGAATTTCCCAAGAAATTAGCTTCTTTCCATGATCTACTTTATTTGTTTCCTCCGACATAAAATTTAGATTAAATGTTTATTAATAAAAGCTCGTCCAGAACCGGATTTTAAATATTTTTCAAATTGAAAAGCTTTATATTTATTATTAATTACAAAATAAAAATCTATCTTGACTGGTAATCTATTTTTTGTAGCAGGAATATTTCCCCGTTGATGCCTTTTGATTCTATCTCTGAGATCTTCTGTACAACCAATATAGAAACCATCATTACATTTTAGACTATAAATGTAATACATCTATTTTTCTTCATTATAATTGTCCCGCTTTCGCTCATCTTTCGACGGACTTCGTCACGTCGAAGCCGAGCTCCAGCGCGGCGAAGACGGTGTTTTTTGATTGATGTTCGAACATTTTTTGAGCAAAACCCCCAATAAGGAAGCCAGCCCCGCCGTCGCTCGGAAACCTCGCCACCCCGCAAAAAAGTTTTCTTCACAATTTTTGATTTGTGCGCGCCGATTTTTTTCTTCTAAAAGGAAAAGAAAACTTTTGTGCGGGGTTCTGCTCTTAACGAGCAGGACGGCGGGGCTGTCCGCTTTTTGTATTCGCTCGGGCGTGGCGGAATTCCCCCCAAACCCCCCTTCCGCCACGCCCTCGCTACGGCGGCGAAAAATTTTTGCGTCGGGCTTTATTCCTGTTTTGCCTCCTCGTGCGGTTTATATTCAATCTTAAGAGGCAAATCAGTCATTGCATAATGAACAAATTGTTTTCCGAGTTCTGTAAGTTCGTATGAATCTTCATCGTCAAACGCCGAAGTAACGGGTTTTGGTCCCGATCCTTTCGGACGGCGTTGTGGAGTTTTTGCAACAAAATTTCCGTAATAATCAACTTCACGATGTTGCCTAATTACTCCGCCTGTACTTAAATCTCGGAAAAGCAATTTGAATAAATCCGCGTCAGCGGAATTTTCCGCAACTTCTGCTTTTCCTAAATCGCTCCATACACCACCACGGGAAACTCCATTTGTTCCGTGCTTATAAATTACAGCAATAACTTTAAAATGCAGTTCTGAATACATTTTGAGCCAATCAATGAAAAGACGAACGACTTCGTCGCTCGTCATTGCTGAAGCGGCGGCGTTAGCAAGTATATTTCTGATGTAAGTTCTTTTGTCCTCACTTTCTGCTCCAGACCATTCTCGAAATGTCTTTTTCAAAAGTGATTGATATTCTTTACTTTCTAACCTTTTAGCAATTTCTTCATCGTGAATATCTAACCGAGCCATTATTTCGAGAATGGTTCTTTCTTTTTCCTTTATTTCATCCTCAAGCATTTTTATCCAATGACGGAAAAATTTATTTACTCTTTCTTGCTCATTTTCTGACCAAGCTCCCGCCGCCGCAGAAAGTAAACCACCAGCAAAAGGAACGGCTCCACCGATCACTTGCAAAGCACCCCGCACAATTTTCGGGGCGCTATTTTCTTCAGGTAAATTTTTATCTTCTTCGGACATGTATCAAGTTATAAATCAAATCTTTTTGCAATCTTCCGCCAAATATAAATTATTAGGATTGTTGGAGCAAAAGCTATAAAAGTATTATCGTCGGAATAATAGCTATCGCTTATCCCATTAAGAACAGCTAAAGACAGAAAATATACGCAAAAAAATAAAATGATATTTATCATCCAACCTTTCATTTTACCTTTCTTTCTCCAAATTACACGAGCGAGGAGTGCAAAAAAATTTTGGTGCTCTGGAGTCGTAGTAGAAATTTCAATTTTTTCATTAGATATAGACTGCCCGCATTTCGTACAAAATTCTTCCATTGTTTCTGTTTTATTTCCGCAATTTGTACAAAACATAATTATTTAACTTCAAAAGAATTTATAAATTTATCATACTGCAAGAGAGATTCTTGCTGTTTGTCGTAAGCAGTAAGTAATTGATAAAGTTTGTTATCAACTAAAATATTTAGACCTCGAATGATAGATGTAGTATCTGGATGCACAATCTCTATTAAATAATCAACTGCTGGACGACCGTCTTTAGTTGTCTGTGTTGATTTTATGACAGTCCCATTGCTGGCAGAGAGTTGAACAGTATTTTCAAGAAACGCAGATGAATCAGATATATCTATGCCCGACAAGAAACTAGAGACATTAACGATATACGCAACATCAGCAGTTTCGTTTGCGGTTTTATAGCTATCGATTTGAACCTTTCCGTTTGGTGTGTCCTGTGTTTTTGTGTCGTGAACTGGACGAGAAGGAAAATCTACGGAAAAATCCGGAGCGTTATTGTAACTAATCCAATTATCAGTGGGTACATATTGACCAGATTCAACAGCTTTGTCCCGCGTTGTTTCAAATGAGTCAAAACCGGCAGATAAAATGAGGGCAAAAACGGCAATGATTATAATTACCACTGCGAGAATTGGGCGAGCTTTTGTTTTTCCTCCCGTCGCCATAAATCCTCCAAACTGGTACCACTTCTTTTTCTCTCCCGATCTATCTTTCCCCGCAATGGCGATATATACCAAGTTGGCTAGATAAGCTCCTCCGACAAATCCCAAAATATTTCCAATAGCTTCTGCATCGGCATAACCTTCTGTGCTTTCAATGCCAAATAGTAGTACTGTACCAATTTTGATAATAACCATTAATGCTTTACCTAAAGCCCCAAACACAAGCAAGGCAATGATAATTCCGATTGCTTTTCGAAAACCGCTTATAGTTTTCGCTTTCACTAAAGCCACATCCGAATCTAAATTAACTGGTTTCCCGCATTTACCACAAAACTTTTGTCCGTCGGAAATTTGATTATTACAATATTTGCAATTCATATATTTGAAATTATTTTATTAAATCATCCACGCTTATCTCAAGAGCTTTCGCAATTTTCTTGAGAGTATCAAGCGTTGGATTCTGGTTTTTTCCAGCTTCAATTTTGATAATTGTATTATTGGCGACATCGGCCAATCTCGCCAATTTTTCTTGGGATAACCCTTTGGCTTCCCTAAGTTTTCTAAGTGTTTTTGTAATGTTTGACATACTAATATCGTAGTAGTAGAATTAAAGTGTTAGGTTATATTTCCCTTCAACTACTTTAATGCTACACCAAAAATTAAGAAAAGTAAATAAAGGGAGCTCCTTAACCTTTTCCGCGCAGGGAGGGAGGGGCAAGGAAAAGAATCAAAAGCCCGACGCAAAAATTTTTCGCCGCCGTAGCGAGGGCGTGGCGGAAGGGGGGTTTGGGGGGAATTCC
>Ga0208373_1001104_pt1 | contig 38498 bp, 35 predicted proteins | sample RifOxyC2_FD_184036 | JGI IMG/M metagenome (GOLD analysis project Ga0208373, IMG submission 184036) | Soil microbial communities from Rifle, Colorado - Rifle Oxygen_injection C2 (SPAdes) | ecosystem: Environmental > Terrestrial > Deep subsurface > Rock core/Sediment | place: Rifle, Colorado...
CGTCGGCTACTCATTCTCTAAGAGAGAAAAGAAAAGAGAGAACACAGAAATAAGATATAAAGCCTATAAAAACCTGTCTATTTCTAAAAAATCTTATTTGGGATGTAGCCGCAGAGATGAACAAAAAGATTATTTCTAATATAAGGAGAAATTAAAGATATTTTATATTCCTTTCTGTAAATCCCACATTTGCTCAAATTTATTTCTTAGTTCTTGGTTGGCTGGGCTTTTAAGATTTTTAATGTAGCCTAAAAATTCAGTTTTTGCAATTTTAAAAAATTCATGTGGATTTACAACCATTGATTCTCCGTATCTCTCAAAGATATTATTTTGGCTAGCGTTTAGGAATATTCCTTTCTTTGTTATTCCATCGTGAAACAATCCGTTTCTCACTCCGTCCACAAACATTTTTTCCTCATCTTTACCCAATGAAGAACCAAACACTCTAGCAAGAGCTTTGCGTATATATTCTCCAGATTTTCCCTTTTTGCCTTCAATGTACTTTTGACTAGATTCTAAGTAGGCAATTGATATCATCAATATCACAAAACCTGCTTCGTTGTTTGATTTTAAGCTTTCGGCAACATCAAAAAACCAAGTTTTCTGTCTGTCTTCATATACTAATATCTTACTATCAATATCATAAGGGAGACGGTTGTTTTTGCTCTTGTCAATAATTTCTCTGGAAACTAAATCGAGGATATATTTCTTGCTCACATTAAATCCATTTTGTGGGCTAAGAAAATTATATTCTTTTAGTTCTTCTTTATCAAATCCCATGTTTTTGCTCCAAAATCATTTTCTGTTTGCCATAAACCAAAATAATCCAATTAATAATGCTAATAAGATAATGGGAGGTAAAGAATCGACAAATGCACCAATTCCAATGAAAACAGATTGTATAAAAGTAACTATCTTATCCCAACCAACAATTACTGCCACAATACTTCCTATCCATGCAGGTAATGAATCTTTCATTTTAATGAGAGCATTAGAGTATATAAAAACTTTTAGTATAAATTGTTGATTATGTTGATTATGTTGATTATGTTGATTATGTTGATTATGTTGATTATGTAGTTTTTAGGCATTTTATGAAAAAATTTGGTGTAAGAAATATAATCGAAAAGTTTATAAACTATTTAACATTATATTTAACATACTAAATGTTAAAATAAATAACAAAATGCATTTTGAGAGACAAAAACCTAGATTTCAGATTAGAGTCTTAGAATTTGATAGTGACGGCTCAACTATAAAAAGGTCTAAAAATTCAAATATATACCCAAATTCGGATAATTTCTCTTTTGAGGAGATTTGGGAAAAGATAAGGAAGGCAATTGAAAAATGAGACTATCTAACCAAGTTATTGAGTTTTATGGTAATCGAGGTAATTGGTTTGACTTTTTTGTTTCTATTATTATAATTCTCTTATCTTGGTTAGTAATGGGGAATCTTTTATTCATGCAGAAGATAATCTTAACTTTTAGTGATTCAACGATTAGTTTTTTAGGGATTATAATTGGATTTTTGTTGACAACTTTTTCTCTGCTGTTTTTATATAATCCAGAAGCATCTAGAGAATTAAGTGTGTTAAGAAAGCATAAAGAATATAAAAGAATGTTAAAATCTTTTAATTCGACAGCATTCGTTCTGATTATGCTGATAGCCTTTCTTATAATATTTAGTTCTTTCAGTATAAACAATATTCCATCATATATTATTTGTTTGTTCCTAATCATTTACTCATTTCTAAAAATATTACGTTGTTTATTCTTCCTGAGTATGATTGTTGAGCTCTCCTGACAACTTAAAGAGACGAATTATTTTTGCTTCCGAAACCTCAAAAAACAACTTATCGAAAAAATCATTATCGTCAATCTTTCTTGATTGGGATTCATAAGAAACAGATATTGTATATAAAATAAAGTCATCCACTAATGGAACAAATCTTGGTTCTTTCGAACCACTTTTAACTGTTCTAACTAAAACAAGTCCATTTTCATCTATTAAATTACGAAGTTGTGCGTTTGTTACTCTGCCTCCAACAAATTTATGTCTCTTAAAGAAGTCAATAAATCTTTCATAATTAGAACTTCCTTCCTTTAGGGTTACCTGAATTCTACTGACTTCATCTCCCCTATTCTCTCTTGTCTTAGCAAAAAATGTTCCTGCTCCCTCTTCTGTCTGTAATTTAAATTCTCTATTTCTAATTATAATGGCTTTAAGGTCTCTAACGGCATTTATCTTTCTGATATAATTTGTTTCAGTTGTTATTGGGTCTTCTTCTATTTTATATGATGGCTTGAATTTTTGTATATATTCAACAATCTTTCCAAACCCTGCGGTATGAAATCGTCTTTCTAAAAGAAGAATGCAACGCCATTCACCATCTACTATTTTGAATAGAAAAGAACCATGCGTATCAAAGCAGATATTAGAATCTGGTGGTAAGTCCAAAGTAGATTTTGTTCCATCTTTTTTCTTCAAAGGTAAGCTTTCATAAACTTCTCTACCAAAATTAAAGTCAACCCTTGTTAGAGTGGTATTTTTATCTTGTGGAAATGAAGGAAAGTCCATTGCAAAATCATGACCATTAATGGACTGCCTTTTGTTGTTTATACTTTCTCTTGCATCATAAGTTTTTTCACTTATATCTTTTAAAATATAATAAATATCTCCTGCACTTTCATAAGAATGAAGTGTTTTTTTCTTCAATTTTATATCATAAGCTTGAACATGACAAGGTATGTATGTCTGATTTACCATATGATATAATGATAAACCTCACTTAAATTCCTTTTGCTTTTCCATTTTTGTGACACTCTTGTGAATCTTTTCTAGGAAAAAGAGAATTTAAATAATCAATTTGATTAGAAGTAAAATGAATAAACGAGAAGTAATAGGAATTGCTATTGTTATCATAGTTATAGCCGTTTTGGCTTTCCTAGCTGGATTACATACAAATAAAGAAGAGAAAGTAATTGAAAATAAAATTATTGAGAATGGAACAATCATTAAAGCTCAGGTTATAAATAGCACAAAAGAGATGGTTAAAGAAATAGAGGATATTGCTATTAAAGTTTCTCAAGAAGAAGAATATCAATTAAAGTCTTATGATTGTACTAATTTTTCTGAAGAGCTAGTTAAGAGATTAAAAACAAAGGGATATAATGCTTATTGCAGGTTCGGAGAACTTAGAGCAAATGGACTAATAAATAAACATACTTGGGTAGAAATAAATGCCACAGATAAAGGAATGGGGATAATTGAGATTGAATCAACAAGAGGATATTTACTTTCACAAGAACAATATGATGCCGAATACTTCTATTATCCTAGACGTTATAACGATGGCGAGTGTTGGTAATTTTCTCTTTTTCCTTATTGTGCATCTCTCTTACCTTCCTGTGCAAAATAGACCATATTATGCAAGGCTGGCAATTGAAAATATATAATCAAAAAGACTAATAGTTTAGTGCAGCAATCTATTTATACACTAAAATAAGAATAAAATAATGACTCTAAGAAATTCTCTATGTTCTGCACTAACTGGTTTAGCTCTTTTAGTATCTTCTCCAGAGTTCACCACGCTAGCATCTGCACAAACCTTGGATGAAAAAGCAATATATCTTGGAAGTACGGAATTGGGTTCAAGAACAACAGTTCCTCTTGCTGGCGGAGGAGGAGAAGTTGAAATAAATGCAAAGCTTTCATTTAAGACAAGTAATTCAACGATTAGCTCAATTAATGCAGGAATAAACGAAGGTAAATACAAAGAACCCTTTGCCGACAACCCAGAGTTTATGAAACTACTTCTAGACTCAAATCCTGGATGTTTTGAAATAAAATTCACCAAAATAAACTATGAAACAAGATTATATTATTTAGTTGAAGATGAATTAAACAAAATAGAAAAAAGCATACTTAAAGACGAAGATAACTCTGAAAATTTAAAGAAAACTACCCGCATATTTGTAAATAAACTAAAAAAAGGTTTTCCAAATGCCATAAGACCGAATGATTATAAAGGAAGTGGATTAGTTATAGAAAAAAGATTCGAAAATAAAATGCCAATAATGTATATAAAACTTTATTCCTCCGAAAAAAGAGGCCACAAACTTATCGATGAAGTAGAATTAAGAGGAGAAGAATTAAAAGTTTATGAGCAAATAAAAGATTCCCTTATGAAAAAACAAAATGAAAGTAAATATAAAACAACACGAAGCGGAAGTTTCGATGACGTAATAAAAGAAGCCAGAAAAAACGGCATTGTTAAGTAAAAACAAACTCTATATTTTCACCTCAATAATATTTATTAACCCAAAAAATCTAAAAATCCAATGACAAACTTGCTAAGAAAGATTCCAGTTTATCTAGCTGCATTCTCTGCCCTATTGTTACCAAATGCATTTGCCCAAACAGAAAAAGCAGAATCTGAGCTTGTCACAATTGCAGAAAGAGAAGTAAATGGAAAAACAATAGAATACAAAGCCTCTCAAGATGTCGCAGACCACATGAAATTCCTCGCAGGATATGCTTCCACACTGGTTGTAGGATATGAAACTGGAAAATTTTTCCTTGAATTCGGAGAAATAGACAAGGAAGTTAAAAAACAGTTTTTTGATGCCTGCGAATCATTGGACAGTGTAAAGAAAGATAACATAATTCAAGAAGAAGAATTAACTGCCAAACTAAATCATGGAAAATGTGAAGTAAACAAAAAACTTGGCGGAGATTTAGTTAATTTAATTTCATATGGGGGAGTAACCTACAGAACAACAAAAGCCATTGAAGAACATTTCTGGGCCGAAATTGGAAAATCCATTGGTCGAAACAGTAATCTCGAATTAGAAGGATTATATGAAGCACCAATACTTGGTCTTGAAGGAAGAATGAAAGCATTTGCAGTAAAAGCAGATAAAAATAAAGACGGAGTAATAAGTGCAGACGAATATCTGCAGTTAAGAAAAGAAGTAATGAAAAAAGTTAAATTTTCAGAAGTCTCAGGATTAATCGGCCCTGCAATGAGTAAACTGCACCCATACATAAAAAAATTAGTTGAAAGAAACTGGGACATGGTTGAAGAGTCGTATATGGTAAAAGTTTTGATAGATATCTATCGTTCTCCAAATAAATTTGTGGATGAAAACTTTTCCGAAGAAGAAAGAAAAGAATTAAAGTCAATTAACTTGGAAAACCTAAATGATGAAGAAAGAGAAGGAGTTTCGAAAGCTTTTTCTTGGATTAGCATAAAAAATCCTTCATTTGCAGATAAAACACTTATCTACACCCTAATGAAAGTTGGAAAGGCAGACATAGAAAGATTAACAAAAGCATCTTCACAAGACAATAAAAGAGGAGGGTTATTCTCAAGAGATGAGCCCTATGTTGAAAAAAGAGTAATAAGAGAAGGCCCAGTCGTTCCTCAAAGAGAACAAATAAAGTAAAATGTCCTCTCTAAAAAGTCTTTCAACTTTAATATTGTCCTCTATTCTGCTTACTGCCTGTGCAACATCTCCTGTTCCACAAGGAAAAATAAATATAAATTATCATCAGCCAGAAGATAGACAAAACCAAGTTAGCTACCCTCCAGCAAAACGAACATCATCTAACTATATGCCTCAAGAAAAGGATTTAATAAAAGAAATAGATTTACCTAAACAAGGAGAGATTATGATGCAAAAATTCGAGGAACTTAATCAATACCTTATTAAAATTACAAGATAACAACCTTTTACTCTCCATTTATATTTAAAGTCGTTTATAATTTATATGTAAAACATTATTACCTCCACAACTACTATTACTTCATCGAACATGAGCTAACTATTTCATTAAAATTATTTAAAATTACAAAATAGAGTTATGTTTAAATAATCTCTCTGCAATTAATGAATATGCAAAAAGAGATGAGTTTAGTTGAAAAAGAGAAACAAAATGCACGAAGTATAAGCATAAAAGAAGGCTCAGCCTCATCCGCATCTGGAGGTTTTGGAGACTCATTTATTATACCCTTTGCCCAATTTATAGGCTCTAATGCACTCCACATCGGATTAATAAGTGCCTTCTCAGGTTTGCTTTCCCCCATAGCCCAATTCTTTGGAAATAAAATGATGGAAAAACTTCCAAGAAAGAAGATAGTCACTCGCTTCGTGCTCATTCAATCTCTTCTCTGGCTACCTCTTATAATAATTTCTATCCTTTATTGGAAAAATCTTCTCTCTGGCTATCTCCCCTGGCTTTTAATTGCAGTTTATACTTTAATCGCCATATCTGGAGGCTTAGCTCATCCTGCCTGGTTCTCCTGGATGGGAGACTTGGTAGATGAAAAAGAAAGAGGAAAATATTTCTCAAAAAGAAACGTCTACACAGGATTAGTGGGAATAACCGTTGCAATCCTTGGCTCTTTAGTAGTTGAAAAATTCGAAATCATTGGATTTTCATTTATGGGTTTTGGTTTAATGTTCTTCCTCGCGTCATTATTTAAATTTGTTTCGTTTTCTCTTTTCAAAAAACAATACTCTCCTTCATTTAAACTAGAAAAGAAAGATGAATTCTCCTTCCTTGATTTCATAAAAAGATATGACAATTTTGGAAAATTTGCAGTCTATCGTTCAATATTTAACTTCGCAATAATGATTGCTTCCCCATTCTTTGGATTTTACCTTCTAACAGAACTAGGATACGATAAGAACCTTCTTCTATTCATGATAATTTCCATGAGTTCATCAGTTTTTGCATTAGTCTTTGCCCCCTTAGCAGGAAAATTCTCGGATAAGTATGGAAATCTAAAACTCCTGTATATTGAATGGATTTTCTTCGTTCTTAGCCCTATTGTTTGGTTGTTCTCAAAAAATATAATCTGGCTCATCCTAGTTCCTGGAATAGTTGCTGGAATTGCAAACGCCGCTTCAGCAATTGCAAATACAAATTTCATATATGACTCCACCTCAAGAGAGAAAAGAGGAACATGCCTTGCATATACCAATATCCTCGTAGGAATAGGTATTTTTATAGGTTCTCTTCTGGGGGGATTCCTTCTAAAATCACTTAAAATTAATTCATTTGGGATGGATGTCTTTTTCATTGTATTCATCCTAGCAGCCATAGCAAGATTCCTAGTCGGACTTATATTCCTGCCTCAATTAAAAGAAGTAAGAAAAGTTTCAAAAGCCAAATTCCATTTCCACCCTCTAAGAACAATACATCATGAAATAAATGGTTTTGGGATGTTCTTCCACAACCATAGAGGACTCCTTAGGAAAGTTTAAAAGTTAACAAAACAAACAAATAACATGTTCTTCAATAAGAAAAAAAACAATACAGAATGCCCTAGTTGCAATAGTTCAATAGATAAAAAGTTTAACTTCTGCCCTCACTGCGGCCTTTCTCAAGTCGACCCTGAAAAGGAAATGAAAGACTTTGGGATGCTCGGAAAGAGCGACATACAAGATATTCAACCTCTTGGTTTAAACGGCCTGGGCATTACCGATAAACTAGTCAGTAGCATATTCACCACTCTTGTAAAAAGCCTTGATAAACAAATGAAAAACCTGGATCAAGAACAAGGAAATAACACTGAAATAAGAAACTTCCCAAACGGAGTTAGAATAAAAATTGCGCAAGGACCAATAAGTCATCCAATTAATGCTCAACAAAAAAAACCAAAGAAATTTGAACATTCAGTTGAAAAAAAGCAATTAACTGAAGAACAAATAAAAAAAATAGCCAAACTTCCAAGAACAGAAGCGAAGACAAATGTAAGAAGACTAAGCAATAAAGTTGTATATGAGCTCTCTGCCCCTGGAGTTGAATCAATCGAAGACATTTTCCTTTCCAAAACAGAATCTGGATATGAAATAAAGGCAATAGGAAACAAGAAAGTATACATAAACAACATTCCCATAAACCTTCAATTGAGGGGTTTTTCAACAGATAATAGTAAAGTTTTCGTTGAATTTCATCCGGAAGAAAACCAATAAACCAATTTTTACAATTCACCCATAAAACGTATCATTTATAAATCCTCAAAAATTTGCTTCATTGAGATCGCTTAGCTCAGTTGGTAGAGCACCACTCTGATAAGGTGGGGGTCCCAGGTTCAATTCCTGGAGCGATCATTTATCTAACCTTTAACCCATAATCAAATAGTTATCTTAATCAGATGAATTATACTCATGAAGATAATAGAAGTTTTGTTCCTTTTAATTCATAGAAGTTTTATCTAACCTTCAGCCCATGCTCATATTCATACATTGGGCCCCACATCAATCCAAAAGAAAAGGCATATAGATATTCTTCCAAAGGAATTCCAAATATAAACACCCCTGAAAGATTATTCAGATTATAAAAATTAGTTATAAAATCAGGAAATAGAATAAGAAAAACAAAAAAGGCAATAGTATAAACTATGAGAAATGATAATCCTCCCATCAGCGAGTGTATAAGTAAATCTTTTCTCTCGATGCAGAGAACAACTGCGCCTATAAAATTAGAAAATATAAACCCATAAACTAAATTATAAGGACTTAAATAAACAAACACAAAAAATGCGATAAATGCGATAATAAATGTTTTTATATGCTGTTTTCTGCTTCTTTTGATTATTATCTCTTTATTGTATAAAAACTCATACACTGCAGTGGCTATTCCTGCTATAAATATCAGAAATAAAACATCTTCTATTCCCACAAATCCAGTCAATCTTCCAAGATTAAGAAAAGTTGGTGGAAACCAATAGGAAGGAACTACTGGCTCTCCAAGATAAACAAATTGTCTAAACAGCCCCCAAAAAACAACAATTACCCCATTAAATAATATATAAACCACTGCAGTCCAAACCATTGGTTTTCTCAAATCCTTTTTAAGAACAAATAGAAAAAGCCATATAATCCCACAAAGCAGTGAACCTATAAAATATTCGTACATAAACACCTCTCTCCATTAAGGAAAACCCTTCTTTTAAACTTAATCTTTAACCCTCAAATAAGTATACTAAAAAATGAATAAACTCCAATTTAAGACCTAATTATCTTATCAAGCTGAATTCTACTCATAAAGATAACAATGTTTTATTTCTTCTAATTTAATACTAACTCCATTTTCACAAACTTCTTAAATGCTCAATTTCTATAAAAGAGATGGAATATCTTAAAGGATTATTATTCATCCTAATAGCCGCAGAAATCGTCCTCTCAGGATATATGGCATACACGGCTTTGTTCGGAGTAGATGCCGTTTGCCTAACTGGAGAAAACTGCAAGATAGTTCAGAACTCTCAATACTCTCAAATCCTCGGCATTCCATTAAGTGTTATAGGAACTCTTTCATTCCTAGCACTAATTATTCTGTATTCTCTTGTTTACAACGGGCTATTGAGCCATAATTGGTTCCTTGCCGCCTGCATCTTCGGTGCACTTGATGCGTTATACTTCCTCTATCTTCAAACCTTCGTAATAAATGCCCTATGTTCAAACTGCCTCATCATTGACTTCGGAATGATACTAATTTTAATTATAGCACTAATAAACAAAAAAGATTATTAACATTCATTTTCAAACATAACTGCGCGCTGGTGGTCTAACGGTATGACTCGACCTTCCCAAGGTCGATGCCCGGGTTCAACTCCCGGCCGGCGCATCCTCGTTTCTCGCAGGGAGGAACCTCGCAGTAAAACGAGAAGGTCCGCAGCAAGAAGAAATCGAGGATAGCAAGAGTGAATCAAAGATAACAGCAAGAAGAAATCGAGGATAGCAAGAGTGAATCAAAGATAACGACAAGAGCAAATCGGAAATAAGAAAAAACAAAATGAAACTAAAGATAAACAAAGCAACAATAACATTTATAATAGTAGCAATCATTTTAGTTGCACTTATAGGATATAAAGTGACTTCAGCTTCAAATACAACAAGAGTAGAATTGCAAACAAACTATGGAAACATAGTAATACAACTTAGAGGAGACATGCCAATAACTGCGGGAAATTTCAAATCATTGGTAGAAAAAGGAACATACAATGGAGTAATATTCCACAGAATAATACCTGGTTTCATGATTCAGGGAGGAGACCCAACCGGAACTGGTTTTGGAGATAATTCTATTCCAAACATAAGAGATGAATTCCAAGGCACACAAAAGAACAATAGGGGAACAATCGCAATGGCAAATGCAGGCCCAAATACTGGAAGCAGCCAATTCTTCATCAATCTTGTCAATAACAACTTCCTAGACGGAAAACACCCTGTATTTGGTGATGTAGTTCAGGGAATGGACGTTGTTGATAAAATAGCTCAGGTGCAAACAGGAAGAAATGACAAACCCTTGCAAGATGTTAAGATAATAAAAGCAAGAATAATATAATAAAATAGATTATCAAATCCCATTTCAACAAATATATCTAATTATCTCCTAATATTAAATTCCATCCTAGATGAAATTAAACAGATTATAATATATTAAGTTAATGTTCAATTTATTATAATTTACAAATCTCAATTTTCATATCATTTAAAAACCCGTTTTCATATCAATAATCATGTCAATAAAAGAAGTCTCGACTAAATTCTGGAGATTCCTAAAAGAAGACTCTTGGCAGTCCTGGCTCGTTTCCCTTGTTTTAATAATTATATTCATAAAACTTATATTCTTCCCCGCACTCACATTTGTTACAGGTTCCCCATTACCATTAGTAGTAGTAGAATCCTGCTCCCTCTATCATGAATCAGGATTCGATGATTGGTGGGGAAAAAACTCTGCATACTATGAAGGAAAAGGTATAAACAAATCCCAATTTATGAGTTTCCAAAATAAAAATGGATTAAATAAAGGAGATATAATTCTAGTAACAAAGCCAAAGCAGTATAATTTGGGAGATATAATAATATTCCAACCAAATCCTGAATCTAGCGCCCCCTATCCTATAATTCACAGAATAATCACTCTAGACCCAAGAGGAACCAAAGGAGACCATAACTCTGACCAGCTGAAAAATGGGAATAATGCAAATAAAATAGACGAAACAAACATTCCAGATGATAGAATAATAGGAAAAGCGTCCGTAAGACTCATCCCCTACCTTGGATGGATAAAACTAATTTTCTTTGAGCCTCTTAAGTCTACAGACCAAAGAGGATTTTGCAAATAAATCCCTATAATAAACTAGTTCTCTCCAATCCTAAACAAATAAATAAATTGTTATCTTAATCGGATGAATTCTACTCATGAAGATAATAAGGGCTTATTCTATTTTTATTGGTAAAAACAACAAAAAGAAAGGCTTAAAAACTATAATTGGGTAAGTAGGAAATGCAATTTTGTGAAAAATGTGGTGGATTAATCGTAATAAGCGAAAATAAAAATGCTTGCGCTAGTTGCGGACATAAAGTAAAAAAAGTAAAGATAGAATCCTCTGAAAAAATGGACAATAAAGAACAGATTGCAGTCATAAACGAAGAAGCTGAAAACACCTATCCTGAAGTAGACATGCTCTGCCCAAAGTGCAAGAACAAGAAGGCCTTCTTTTGGACCATTCAAACACGAGCCGGCGACGAGTCAGAAACCAAATTCTACAAGTGTACCAAGTGTAAACACACATGGAGAAAATATAGGTAGTTTTGAGGGAATATATAACTTAAATAATTAATAAATTTTTAACTTTGAAGAAAATATAATTGTAATATATCTACTGAAAAAAGTTTAAATAAACAATTTTGCAATAATAAGTATGGAAAATTATATTCTAATAGGATTTAGTGCCTCTGGAAAAAGTACGGTTGGAAAAATATTGGCTAAAAAATTGAAATACGATTATGTCTCTACAGACGAACTTGTTGAAAAAAAGGTGGGAACTGACACTGCAGTTATTATAAAAAATAATGGAAAAGATTACTTCGCCACAATCGAAAAAGAAATTATTCAAAACTTAGTTTCAAAAAAGAAACTGGTTATTGATATAGGTAGTGGCGGGGCGGTTAGAAATCCAAATGATGTAAAAAAACTTGGAAAAATTATCTTCCTAAAAGCAGACATAAAAGAAATTGAAAGAAGAATATTAAATGCCCCTTACAAAAGAGATTATTTAATTAAAATAAAGAGACTAGCCAAATCACAAATATTAACCTACATTCGTGACAAGATGGCAAAAAGAGAACCCATTTATTCAAAGATTGCTGATTTGACGATTGATACTACAAATAAAACCCCTAAAGAAATAATTGAAATAATATTAAGGAAATAAGACTATTGAAAATTTACATAGTTTGGAGAAAATATAGGTAATTATAGTTTATATTTTTAATAAAAAACATAAGAATTATTTGTTATTTAACTTATGAAAAAGAGATAACTATATTATAATCTTACAACTCTCAGGTAATGGCTCAGCACATGCCAACAATACTTCAACTGGATCAAATTTCTTTGAAACTTTTCTCCAGTCTGCTGTCTTTTGAAGTTTGGCTTGAAGATCTCTTTCGATGGCTGCGATGGGTCCATTAATAATTTTTGCCAAATCTTGATTAGACTCAGGAAAAGAAGGAGTCATAGTATGCACACATATGATCCCATACTTATTTCTTGGTACCATCTGACCAAGACCGCCTGAATAATATTTAACCATATTAATTAACAGAAAATATCAAGTTTATAAATCTTCTTCAAACAATTTTACCTAGAAAAACATCGAAACAGGAACATCATAACTTCTATCAGGCATCCTATTCATATTCTTTCTAATGTAATAATCAACATCCTTAGCCTGCTCTCTCAATGGAGGTGCTTTTCCAGGTGCATATTGTGAAAAATGATAAAAGAAACCATCCTCTCCAAACCCTCTCTGTTCTTCTTTTTCAACCATAAACAATAGAGCAGGTACTGGTATAAAAAGATATCGTCAATGGATAAGTTATATCTATTAGTGCACTTCAAATCACTTCCAATGAAAATAAAGTGGCCCCGAAGGGATTTGAACCCTCGACACCTGGATTAAGAGTCCAGTGCTCTAGCCAGGCTGAGCTACGAGGCCACACAATAGACAGTAATTTAGGGCATTTTTAAAGTTATTGAACCTAAGAAATTAGCAATAAAATTAATTAATCTCACTCTCAATTAAAAAATAATAAATATATCTTGATGCTATGAATTATACTCAAATGAAGAATAATATTTTATTCTTCTTTATTTAAACAACATAAAAGGAGTCAGAATAATTAAGCTATTAATTTCCTTATGTTCTCAATATTCTCAGCAATATCCTGTCCTTTCTTTGTAAGCTTTATGAGCTTTATTCTTCCCTTCTTTTCAAATCCGACAAGTTCAAGCTTTTCCAATGCCTGTAAAATCTTTACCGCATGTGAATATGTACAATCAATTTCCTTTGCCAGAATGCTGCCATATCTTGCTCTTGACATTCTCTTCAATGCTACAAGCATCAAAGCAGGCTTTCTTCTAAAGAAGATGTCAAAGTTATCTTTTATGTCGCTTTTTTCCATGATATATGCTTTACAACCTATATATCTCAATCAGTATATTGCTTTTAAACCTTTCTGCAAATTTGTTATCTAAATCAGTAACAAAAGAAAATACCAAAAACACCGTTGATATTCTGTCACCGCAGCATTGTAATTTTATTTATTAACTTCAAAATATAATTTTCTTATTCCATTAATAAAATAAAAAGGATCAATTAAGAAATTAACAGTACTACCTTTCTTCTCTTCCCAATTAACTGGGACTTCAGATACTTTGTATCCTGCTTTCAGTGTCTTAACAATAAGTTCGCTATCAAAAAAGAAGTCGTTTGAATTTAACTTGGAAGCCACATTATCTCTCACATTTTTATTTATCATTTTCATACCGCACTGTATATCACTTAAACCCGTATGAAAAAAAGAATTAAATGTTTTTATATAAGTTAAAGAAGCTAATTTCCTGCCAATAATCCTTTTTGATTTTGAGTCTGGAAGATATCTCGAACCAACAACCAAATCATACCCTCTATCTATCTCTCTTTCCATCCTTGGTAAAACTTCAAGGTCTGTTGAAATATCTGCATCCATGAATGCATAAACCTTAGAGTCAAATTTAATCCAAGTATTTCTTACGCAAGCTCCTTTCCCAGGTTCATTTACTTCATGATAAATAAACCCTAGTTTTTTACACAAATCTTTTGCCATTCCTTCAGTTCCATCAGTAGAACAATTGTTAGATATAACTATTTTATAATCTAAATTATTCTTTCTTAGAAATGAATCTACCCTATTTGCACTATCCGTAAGTCTATTCTTCTCATTGAAACATGGAATAACTATCAAAACATCTGACATAACAAAGAATAAAGGAAGTAATATAAAAACATTGAGGTACTAGATTATTTTAATATGAAAACATCTTTATTACATTTCCAGTAATTCCCGAACCAGTTATCTCCCCATAAAGATTAAGATAACCTTTCGCCAATAGAATAGATTTGCTATTCATTATAACAATCTGAGAATTGCCGGAATTAAATGAAAGTTTAGCATAATCTTTATTATTCATCATTTTTATCATTTCATCAGGGGGTGTTCTTATTACAATGTCCATATTCTTAATTTCCCCTTTTGAAACAACTATCTCTCCGTTTTTTATAATTGCGTTATAGATTTCATCACCTACAATAATTTCAATCTTAGGATTATCTCGACTCAATGGAGGATTATGCAAGTTATATGCCTTAAAGCTATAAAGAAGATAATAAACAAAATCCTTATCTATATTATTTGATGCTTTTTCTATACTAAAACCAGTAATTGGATTCTTAACATCTGAATTAATATAACTCTGCTCTAATCCCGGAGCCTTATAAAAAGCAAAGAAAATAAAAATCCAAACAACAAATGCCAAAACTACAAAAAACGAAAACCCCAACGCAAAAGCCCCTCTTCTATCCATATCCATAAATATTATCTCTTCTTTATAAATATGCTGTCGTCTATAAATCATAAAAACTATCCCTACCTCATATTTATAAACCAAAGACTCATAAATTATAGATGGCAAAGGAAGCAAAAAAGAAGTTTAGAATTCTCGCAGTAGCAGACATACATGGAGAATCTAAACTAGCAAAAAGACTTGCGGAGAAGGCAGAAAAGGAAAATGTTGATCTCGTAGTTCTCTGTGGAGACATAACGGGATGGACAGAAACAAAGAACATTATCAAACCTTTCAAAGATAGAAAGCAAAAAGTTCTTTTACTTCCAGGAAACTGGGATTCATTCGCCACCGCAGACTTCCTAGCTGAAATGTATGGGGTAAGAAATTTACATGGATATTCAGTAAAATATGATGACATTGGATTTTTCGGAGCGGGGGGAGCAGAAGGCCCGGGCCCGGGAAGAGTCTCAAACAAAGAAATGATGGAAACACTAAAAAAGGCATACTCTGGATTAAAAGGAATAGAAAAAAAGATAATGGTAACCCATGAGCATCCCGCAGGCAGTCTTTCAGAGTTTTCTGGTATTCCTGGAAGCAAGTCAATAACAAAAGCGATAAAATACTTCAAACCCACTCTTTTAATTCATGGGCACATTCATGAAGGCGCAGGAGCAGATGAAATGATAGGCAAAACCCGTGTTATTAATGTAAGTAGAGAAGGTAGAATTATTGAAATTTAAGTTTCGATAATTCTATGCTAAATAATATAACTCCTAAAAAAATAATTATCTCTTTAATAACTGATTAATCATCAGACATTAGATATCTATTTTTTCATTAATTCATTAGTATTTCTATTCTGACACATAAAAATCTTTATACTTTATATCTGAATAATTACTCCTTAGAAACCTTTATATAACGCAATTTAGGCACTTTTCTATGGCAAAAGTAGACGATTCAAGAGAAGAGCACAGAATGCTTGTAAGATTAGATGATACTCATCCCCTACTGGCAAGACTAATAATTGGAGAAGAATACGGAAAAATAAAGAATAGTCAAGGAATGCTGAGACAAAAAGTGCATGATAAACCCTACACCATAACCTTGTATGTTTTACCAAAAGATTATGGAATGTTCGCAGTAAATAGAATAAAACCTAGGGTAAGATTCAGCAAAAGCCCATATGATGAAAAAGGAGCAGGCTCAACAGTTATTTTAGAAAACAACGCCACAGTTGACTTTGCGGAATTTAAATATAAAGATGAAAATGCAGAACCTGCTGAACCTGAATTGCTTAGAAAAATTTTCTCAGATGGACCAACAATAAAAAATATAGAAGATGATCAAGTAAGACTTCTGGTAGCGCAACATGACACTTTTCTAATGCAACCTCCAGTAAAAAGCAAATCAAAAGTAACTAGTTTTGAACAAGGAAAAGGAATACCTGTTGCAGAATTCCTTGAAGCATTAAACAATCCGAAAAAGACGGAAGCAATATTCAAAAAGTATAAAGGGGGAGATCAATTTGCAAAAGATTTAAGTGAAGCACTTGAACCATTCAAAGGATTAGAATTTGAATTTGGAATATATTCCAGATATCAAAGATGGGATTGTATATATTCAGATGATAAAGGATTAACAAGCGAAGGATATAGAACAACATTTGACCCATCAACAGTACTTGGATGGATAAAACATGAGAATGACAGACATTTGCTAGAACCTTTAATAAACGAAAGAATGGCAAGATGGGAAAATAAAGTAAATCCTGCCAGTTTATCTTCTAAAGTTCTAAGAAGAATAATGGACGAAATAGGAACTGCCAGAGAAAAATTCCTTATTCCAAGATGTTTATCAAAGAGTCAAACCGCATTAAATATTCTAGGTGAATCCAAAGAAGCACAGCTTTGTCTAATTGACGAGCTTTCCTATGAATTAAAGATTAAAACAGAAGTCTCTGGGAATAAATTCTCTGACATGAATGAAAGAAGAAGGCTTAGAAATGCTCTAGTTGGAAACTCCCAGTATTCTCTAGCAGAAAGCAGCATTGTAGAAAAACATCAAAACCTTGCAATAGGAACCGAAAATAAGGAGCAAGGAAAACTCGAATATGTACTAAACAACGCCTTATTTACTGTAAAACAAAAAGCACAGGAAAAAGACAAGGGAGATTTCAAAATAGTAACAAGAGCAAAAAGGAAATTCCCTCAGCAGCCCATTCGTTCAGCAAAAGACCTAAGATCACAAATATACTCCAGCATTGGTTCAAAAAGCTTTGATGATGTCTTTTCTCTAGATATACATGAATGTGGGTTCATAATAGAAAATAAAGAATCCGGAAGACACTACACAGTAAGTCTTGGAAAAAGACAAAAAGGTTCTGTATCATATCATGAAATTTCAAGAGATAAACCTGAAAATTATCTTTCAATCAAATACTTAGGGATAACCCCAAAAGCACATTCTGGAATATATGCTCCAGAGATAAAGCAAAAGGAAGTTCTTAAGGAAATGAAAACAATCCTTGCCCATTTGCAACATAAAGGCATTGTCTAAAATAGAGCCGAACATTAATATAATTTAAATATCCTCGAATTCTAACAATTTAACAATAAGATGGCAGTAGAATCATTCATCCCTATGGGTGATGTAAAACAAACAATAGAGAAAGAGGTTAGAAAAAAACCAAGCGTAGCCGAGCTTACAACAGTTGAAACGCCTGGAAGACCATCGCCCGCAGATATGCTTGAGGATGATAAACCAAAAGAAAAACCTTCCAAGAAGCTAAAGAGCAGAGAAGCAAAAAATCCTAAAACTGCAGAAGCAGAGGAAGTAAAAAAAGAATTCATTCTCATCATTACAGAAAAACCCCAAGCCGCAGCTAAGATTGCAGCAGCTCTTGGAAATGAAAGAAAATTAACAGACGATGGAGTCTCCTACTATCAGGTTGAAAGAAACGGTGAAAAGATAATCGTGGCAAGCGCAGTTGGTCATCTATTCAATCTAACTTATGTAAAAGGACAAAAAGGCTGGCCAATATTCAATTTGGAATGGACTCCCTCCTACGATAAAAAATCTGCCGCATTTACCAAGAAGTATTACCTAATGTTAAAGAAATTATCAAAAAGAGCAAAAGAATTTATTGTAGCAACAGACTTTGACAATGAGGGAGAAGTAATAGGTTGGAATGTCCTTCGTTTTATATGCAATAAAAAAACAGCAAAGAGAATGAAATTTTCCACATTAACCAAAGATGAACTAATTGCTTCCTATGAAAAACCACTAGAGAGCCTAGCCTGGGGAAATGCCTATGCGGGAGAGGCAAGGCACTTCGTTGATTGGTTATATGGTATTAACCTTTCCAGAGCTTTAATGTCTGCAATAAAGAAATCGGGAGTATTCAGAATACTTTCAATTGGAAGAGTTCAAGGCCCTGCACTAAAGATAATCGTAGATAAAGAAAAAGAAATTCAAGCATTCAAAGCAGAACCCTACTGGCAAATCTCTGCCCTTTCAAATGATCTAGAATTTTTCTTCCCAGATGACGTATTTGATAAAAAACTTCTTGAGAAATTTAAAGGAATAAAGGAAGCAGTTGCAGAAACAAAGAAATCTCAAGATAATTTAGTCCCCGGAACTCCATTTGATTTAACAACATTGCAAAGAGAAGCATACCGATTACACAAAATCTCTCCTTCAGATACCTTAAAGATAGCTCAAAAACTCTATCTTGATGGATATATCTCCTATCCTAGAACCTCCTCTCAGAAAATTCCAGAATCAATTGAACCAAAGAAAATACTAAAGAAACTAACAAAGCAATTCCCTGAAGTAAAAGAGGCAACAAGAAAGACCCCATTTGAAGGGAAAAAATCGGATCCTGCCCACCCGTCCATATTTCCAACAGGAGAATATGCAGATGTCACAGGACAGGAAGAGAAACTCTACAAATTAATTGTAAAGCGTTTTATCTCATGTTTCTGCCAAGATGCCATAACCGATAACAAAAAAATAATACTGACAACCGACAGAACAATCAAAATAGATAAAGATAAAAAAGAAAAACCAATCACTTTCACAACCTCCGGATTAGAAATAAAAGAGGCTGGCTGGACAAAAGTCTATCCAACAAAATTGGAAGAAATAAAACTTCCAGACTTAAATGGAAAAGTAAAGATAGATGAAATAAAAGAACATCAGAAAGAAACACAACCTCCAAACAGATACACTCCTACCTCACTAATCACTCTTTTAGAAAAAAAGAACCTTGGAACAAAATCTACCCGTTCTAGTATAGTAGATACCCTATTCGAAAGAGGATACCTTGAAGGCACTTCAATAAAAGCAACCCAATTAGGGGAGCAATTAATAAAATCCCTTGAAAAATATTCTCCAATAATTGTAGATGAAAATCTCACACGTCAATTGGAAGAAGAAATGGAAAAAATACAAGAAGGTAATAATCCAGAAAAACTTGAAAAAGAAGAAAAAGCCATTGTAGAAAAAGCTCAAAGACTTATAACTGATATCTCCAAGGAGTTTAAAGCAAAAGAAGAAGAAATAGGCAAATCTCTCGGAGAGGGATTGAAAGAACTAAGACAATCACAGCAGGAAGCAAATGCCCTGCAATTATGCCCAACCTGCAAAAAAGGAAATCTAAGAATAATGTACAATAGAATGTCCAGACGTTATTTCGTTTCCTGCAATGCCTATCCTGCATGTAGACAAACCTACTCCTTGCCTCCAAATTCGCTTGTAAAGAAAGCAGATAACAAAGTCTGTGAATTTGACCAATTTCCAAAGCTTCTAGCAATAAGAAAAGGTAAACGCCCTTGGGAATTCTGCTTTAATCCCGAATGTAAGATAGAAAAAGAAAAAAGAGAAGCCTGGGAAGCCAAGAAAACTGGAAAAGCCCTTGGTGATGAAGACGAACCCGAAGCCCCGGTTACAGAAAAGGAAGAAAGGGAATAATTAAGGTCATTCTAAAAAATTAAAACATTATTTTGTACGTAGACGTTTTTTTATTTCATCTGATTTTCTTGCCAAACAGCTAAGCATTGCAAATGAAAGATAATTCTGCACTTTTTCAAGGTCGCTTGCACTGAACCTTCTTGTATAGTTATATCTTCCATATGAAGTCGTAGTGTTGTCAAAGCACCTATAAGTTGATGTTCTCACCCCTCTTTTAATTTCAAATTGATATCTTTCAGGAGAATATGTAACTTTTTTTGTTTTATATTTGCAAATTGAATCAGAATACCACCTCCCACTCCAAGCCTCCCAAGGTCTATCCTCTTTATGAGAAACGCTACCTGTATAATGTGAAACTTCAACCCCATTATTCTTCAAAATTTCTATTAATTCTGGTGTTTTCTTTAACTGCTCTCTCTTTTTCTGTTCCCTTTCTGCTTTCAGTCTAGTTTGCAACTCCTTTTTTAGAGATTTGATTTTATTTTTTGCGTTTTCTATTTGCTGTGTGATATGTTTTGATGTCATTTTCTTGTCCATTCCTGAAAGTTTTGAAAGTAAGAGGTATATAAGCTTATGTTGTAATTATAATAGCAACATTTTTATACTTACATAAACTTGTAGTAGTATGAACTCAGAAGACCTCCAAGAATTTGGACTATCCAATACAGAAGCCAAAGTCTATTTGGCATTAATTCAATTAAATAAGAGCCAAGCAGGAAATATAACTAAAAAATCAAGCGTAAATAGAACAAATGTCTATGATGCCCTAGAAAGATTGATAGAAAAAGGACTTGTTTCATACGTAACAGAAAATAATAGGAAAGTTTTTGAAGCAGTCTCACCAGATAGATTAAAGATAACAATAGAAGAGAAGCAGAAGAAGCTACTAAATGTAATAAAAGAACTTAATGAAAAATATTCCACGGATAAAACGGAAGAAGATGCATCAATATATAGAGATAAGAATGGAATTAAAACAATTTTTGAAGATATCCTAAAAGAAAAAAAGGAATTGTTTATCTATGGGGGAGAGGGAAAATTTGGAGAGATGTTCCCATTTTATTACTTACAATGGAGCGAAAGAAGAGCCAAATTGGGGATAAGACAAAAAATTATCTGGACAGAAAAAGTTAGGGGGAAAAGAAAGGAGCTAAGATTAATAGAAATGAAATTTCTGCCAGAGTCCTATCAATTTCCATCAATGATTCTTATATATGGAGATAAAGTTGTTACGATTGTTTGGACAGAAACCCCCTTCGCTTTTGTAATAAAGAGCAAAGAAGCTGTAAAAAGCAATATGCATTTCTTCAATCTCCTTTGGGATATCGCAAAGGAATAACTACTTCTTTCCATGATGCACAGGCTTATGTGCCGATGAATGATGCTCTTCCTTCTTCCCTGGAGCTTCGGCAACCTTATCCTTTTTTATAATTTCTGCAGCATTCAAAACAGGTTTCTCCTTCTTTGTAAACTTAGCTATTTCCGCGTCACTAAGTTTGAATGGAGAGTGTAACAAAGGCCTGAACTCTACAAAGTAAGGCGCGCCGTGGTTATAGCTAGGACATTCTACAATTCCAAGTCCAACTGGCATCTTCGATACCAATCTGCTAATCTTAGAACCACTTCTTTCCCTAACTCTCTTTATATCTCCTTCATATCTTGTCTGCAATTGCACTTCAGTTCCAATGTTCCCTCTAATCGCTCCCTTGAAGTCAGTAAGCACCTGTGAAATCATCAAAAGTCCAACCCCCCACTTTCTAAATTCTCTAACTGCCTGCTCAAGTCTAACATAAGCCTTCTTTCCCCCATACTTTGGAAGAATTCTGTGAACTTCATCAAGTACAATCATATTCCTCAATGAAGAAGTCTCAGAGAGATTCAAAGTATATACTCTTCTAAGACACTGCTCCACAAACGAGTCTATATCCTTAGGAGAAAGTTTGTTCATATTAAATACCACAAGTCCCTTTCTATTCATATAGGCACTTATATCCAAGTTCAAACATTCTTTAGTTATTGGAATTACTGAAATAGGGAATGCCTTTGGAGATGAAATTCCAAATTTCTTATACTTATTACTCATTATTTTATCATTATTCTTATTAGCAAATCCTGTCCATTGCCCCACGGGGTCCAAGACAATTACATTCGTTCCTCTCTTTACCAACTCCTCTACAACTACCATTCCAGCAACCGTCTTCCCAGAACCTGTTCCTCCAGCAATCAATGTATGCCTATTCAACTGCGTGTAATCTAAGTATGTCTTCACATCGGTATCTGCAACCAATCCAATATACGCAAACTTAGACTGTGGAAGCAACTTGAAGTCTGGGAATACATATATGCTGTTCTTCTTTATCTCTTCCATCTTCTTCTCAAATAATTTTTGTCTTATTGTAACAAAGTAATATATAGAACCACCAACTAATACAATAAGCAAAGCTAATGCAGATATAATTGATAGATAACTGGAAAGAGTAGAACCTCCTACACCCAATACCCCTTCCTTGCCAACTTTAAAGTTAGCGGAAGCAATTGCAGTCTGATCATCCCCATAACTCGCCTTAAGTATTAATACATAATCTCCATTCTTTGTGCTACTTGGGATATTTAACTTTCTAGCTAGAGACAAAGAAGTTTCAATTGCAAATGATTCTCCATTACCTGCAATAGTTGCATTGCTATCTTTCTTCTGAACCGAATAATCTAACATTATGTCATATCTCTGTAACTTTCCAAGATTAAATGCAGATATTGTGAAGTCCAAATCATCTCCAGCATTTACAGATTTCTGTCCGAGAACAATATTCAAATCCAATAGCCTATCAGACTTCCCAGTTACCAATATTGTAACTGGAATTGTATAATTCTTTGTTCTCGTCTCCAAACTAATATCTCCCATATAAACCCCTGAAGTAGTGCCTATAATCAAAATTGGAATAGTGGCGCTGCTAGCTGCTTTAACAACCGCAGTTTCATTAACAAAAATTAAACTCTTCAAGGAATCGCTAACTTTTAGAGTAACAGTCATATCGCTTCCAAGAGTATTATCAATATTAAGATTCTCAGTCACACTGTCTCCCATTGCTACTTGTCTTTCTATCTTTAACATACTAAACTGAAGTCCTGCAGAAGTCTTAACAGTAGTCGCTCCACCACCGCCTCCACCACCACTGCTAGAACTAGGAGTTGAGGGTGTTGAACCAGGAGTACAATCTCCAGGGCAAGTTGCGAGAGTCTCCCCATAAGATGCTTGACATAGACTATTGCCACACGTTCTTTCCGAAAGAATATATGAGGAAAAGCTACTAACATTTACTATGGCTCTATCATTGGCAGAATCAATTGTATAATTGGAATAATTCTCATAATCCCCGCTGCAAGTTCTACTGGAATAACTCCAATTACTGCACTTATACACTTGCAATTGAGATTCATTTATGGCAGATATCTCTGCATTGAACAACCCAATATAACTAATATTCAAAAATCCAGTCCCTTGGAATGTAGAGTTTATTCCCAAACCAATGAGTACTTTATTATTTGTTAGACTTGCTGAAGAAAAGTTATCAATCTGCACAGGAATAGTAGACTGATTCATTGTTAAATTATAAAGAACTATTTTATGCGAATTATCTGTTGTTATAATGACATCATATTCTCTTAAATGCAATTCTGATGAAGAATAATTACTTCCAGTAAAGTTATACTTAGGCGTACTCGTTCCGGGAGAATAAAATGCAAAAGTGTAATTTCTCAAATTACCTAATGCATCGACTATACTTCCAGAAATATTAAGTGGGATATAAACTTCAAAACTAGTTGAAGCATTTGCAATATTTCCAGCACTATCATTAACATAACCTCTAGCAATATAATCCCCAATCACTGTAAGATTTATGGATAAATTATATAATCCATTAGAAGAAGAAGGAGTATAATTCAAAGCAGTCCCATTTGGATAAACTAATTCAAATACCCCCACACTCAAACCAGAAGTTGCGTCTGAAGCATTAAGCGTAATATTAGCAATTGAACTATTGAGAACATTTGCAGTTGAATTAAATAAGCTTATGTTTGGAGCAGTTGCATCAAGTATAATCTTCCTAGTTTCAGTTGAATTCATCTTATTAACTAAATCAGTTATAGTTGCGTTATAATAATAAACCCCATCTGAGAGACTTGTCCAATTCATAATCTTTTGTCCAGTAAATACTGAAGAATTAATTAATGCCTCAGTAGAGTTATAAAGATTGAAGCTCGTATTTGCTTCATTTGTCTCAATAACACTTAAATTCGCAAATATCCAATTTCTAGAAACATTTGCAACATTCACTTCAACATTAGAACCATAACTTATTAATGGAGTAGTTGTATCAATAGTAATGTTTCTAGTTTCAGTCCAATTTACATTTACAGATAAATCAACCGCACTGGCATTTAGATAATATCTTCCATCTGGAAGATTTGTATAATTCAGTGCATATACCCCATTAGTTAAGAATAATGTTGTATTAACTATAGATGTCGAATTAAACAATAAAATTGTCAAGTTTGCCAAATGCTTGTCATTAACACTCACATTAACATTAATATTATTCCTATCTTGATATCCGGTATCATCTGTTAGACCTGTAAAGTTAATCGAAGGAGGAACGTAATCAAGAACCACATTTAAAGTTCTAGGCTGAGAATCGTTTCTATTACCTGCCAAATCAAATACTGTTGCGTTGAAGTAATAAGTTTGGTCATCTAGTCCGGTAAAGTTAGCAAAATGACTTACAACTCCTAGAGACGAAGTTGAACTAGATAGTAAGGAAGTATCATTGTACAACCTTATTGTTATGTTCTTTGGATATAAATCACTAATAGTTACATTAACGACAATATTACCTCTAAACAGATTACTCCCATTCGCATCAGATAATGCATCATAATCTATTCCCGGATTAACTGTGTCTATAATTATCTTCCTTGTTTCACTGCTATTCATATTATTAAGCAAGTCAGTAACTGTTGAATTAAAGGTGTAATTTCCATCACTTAGTTCTGTATAATTAACAAAGTAACTCAATGCTCCAGTTGTAGAGACATTTGTATACATTAATCCAGATAAATTATAAAATCTTATAGTTATATTAGCGGGATTTGCATCGCTAATTGTCGCGTTTACTTGAATATTATTTCTATTTAGATAAGTCCCATTTGTTTCCGTTGGATTAGTAAAGTTAACTCCTGGAATTAATGTATCTACAAAGAATTGCACACTTGAAGAGTTAAGGTTTCCTGCTGTATCATTTGCATATATTATCCAATTGTTAGTTCCCTGGGTTGAACTTAATCCAGTTACATTATGTCCACAGATAACTGAAGTGTTTGTAATCCCATTATCTGTTGAATAACCGCAACTCTGTATATTCAAATCGAATGTTGTATAATTCAATTGATCTATTACATAACTGTATGTCAAATTCAGTGGATAAACTGTCGAAATCGTTGGATATACTGAGTCTACAAAGAATTGCACAGATGTAGTATTTAAATTATTGGCAGAGTCATTGCTGTAGAATATGAAAGTGTTTGTTCCTTCTCCAACTATCTGATAAACAACATCAGTATAAGTGGTGTTTCCAGTTCCGTTGAAGAACCACTTTCCATCAATTGAACTTAGTGCATCTGAAGACGTAAAATTAATTGTAATATTATTTATGTTGTATGTCTGATTCAATGGAGAAGTAATATTTATTATTGGAGCGATTGTATCTATAAGAATATTTCTAGTTTCAGTTTGATTTTTGTTTCCTGCCATGTCTACAGCATAGCCTATAAAAGTATGATTAGTAGAAGATAACGAAGTAAAGTTATTTGAATATTGATTTGCTTGTGCATTATACAAACTTGCAACTTCCCCCGCAGATAATATTCTGTTAAATATCAGTACATCATCAATACTTCCATTAAAGTTATTCACATAAGAACTATCTGAACCTATTTTTAAAGAATCTGAAGATAAAATCATACCCTTAAATAAGCCAGAATAATTCAGCAAACCATTATAATAGATATTTCCAGCTCCAGTACTGAAATTATAAGTGATAACTGCATGTTCCCAAACATCCTTGATAACAAGAAAAGTAGTTGTTCCAACCCCTGCATTAGCGGTACCATTCCCCATAGCAAATATAAGGGTCCCAGGGTTGCTTGCTCCAAGCCTAATCTGCCAGCTATTGTTTATCTCACCAGTATGGTATCCATTATTCAAAATATTGGCACTAGCTTTTAGAGAACTCGCCTTAAACCAAACACCTACAGAAAATGAACTCGAATTTATCACATTAGAAGTATTGACATAATCATTTACTCCGTCAAATGAAAATGATTTTCCAAACACTCCTGAGATATTTTGAACTGCTCCATTAAATGCAATCCCATTATTAGAATACACACTCAAATCAATAGGATTTCCAGAACCATCAACATCATCCATCCTATACCACGACATCAATGAATTATCAAAGTCAACAAATGAATAATGCTGATTTGTATCATTGGATGAGAGATTTGCATATATTGAATTCGCAGATTGTGTACTACCACTTGCAGGAGTTGGATTAGTAAAGTTAACTCCTGGAATTAATGTATCTGTGAAGAACTGCATATATGAAGAGTTTAGATTTCCAGTAGTATCATTAGAATAAACCAACCAATTATTTGTTCCCTGAGTCGAACTTAATCCAGTTATATTCTGCCCACAAGCAACCGAAGTGTTTGTGATTCCATTATCTGTTGAATATCCGCAACTCTGTATATTCAAATCGAATGTTGTATAATTCAATTGATCTATTACATAACTGTATGTCAAATTTAGTGGATAAACTGTTGAAATTGTTGGATACACTGAATCTATAAAGAATTGCACAGATGTAGTATTCAAATTATTGGCAGAGTCATTGCTGTAGAATATGAAAGTGTTTGTTCCCTCTCCAACTATCTGATAAACAACATCAGTATAAGTGGTGTTTCCAGTTCCGTTGAAGAACCACTTTCCATCAATTGAACTTAGTGCATCCGAAGAAGTAAAGTTGATGGTAATATTATTCATATTATAGGTTTGATTTATTGGAGAAGTAATGTTTATTATTGGAGCGATTGTATCTACAATAGCACTTATTGATGTTGAATTTAGATTTCCAGCTATATCTACCGCATATCCTTTAAGTGTATGATTTGCAGAAGATAACAAAGTGAAGTTATTTTCATATTGTATTATTTGCGCATTATATAAAGAAGATATTTCTCCAGCACTTAGACTTCTGTTAAATATCAATACTTCATCTATCAGTCCATTAAAATAATCATTTCCCTGACATGCTCCAGAAACTCTAGAGCATGCAATTGTAATGGGCAAACTAGTTGAATATATCCCTGAAGTTGCAGTAGCGCTATTGTTTAAAGCACCATCAACATATAAGAAATTATAAGTTCCATTATGAATTCCACAAACTTGATGCCAATTTCCGTCAAATAGTGACGAGCTAGTCGACAATGTATTCCCTGCTATATATGCCCCAGTAGGAGATGTTGTAAATGTGACAACGTTTGTATTTATAGTTTGCCACAATCCAAATACTCTTTTTGCAACCCCTCCATCATATTTGGAAACAATCATATTATTACTATTTACAGTATTACTTGCGCCAATGTTTATCCATGCACAAAGAGTAAGTCTGCTCAGAGAAATGGTGCTACTATCAGTTAATATGTAATCATTTGAACCATCAAACTGCATAGCTTTCCCAAACTTCCCGCTGTCATTTTGTACTGATCCGTTGTATGAACTTCCATTATTACTATACGAACTCAAATCAGTCACACCCAATGAACCATTAATATCATCCATTCTATACCACAACATCAAAGAATTATCAAAGTCAACAAAAGAATAATGTTGATTTGTATCCGAAGTTGAAAGGTTTGCATATATCGAATTACCTGATTGCAAACTTCCGCTACTAGGGGTAGGATATGTAAATGAAATACTTGGATATGTTGTGTCAACTGTAAATATATTCGCCGTTGAATTTATATTTCCCACAGAATCGTTGCTGTAGAATATGAATGTATTTGTTCCTTCTCCGACTATCTGATAAACAACATCAGTATAAGTTGTATTTCCTGTTCCATTAGAGAACCACCTCGAACTAATTGAACTTAGTGCATCTGAAGAAGTAAAGTTGATGGTAATATTATTCATATTATAGGTTTGATTTATTGGAGAAGTTAGGTTTATTACTGGAGGAGTTATGTCTACGAAGAACTGCACAGAAGTTGTATTCAAATTATTGGCAGAGTCATTGCTGTAGAATATGAATGTATTTGTTCCTTCTCCGACTATCTGATAAACAACATCAGTATAAGTTGTATTTCCTGTTCCATTAGAGAACCATCTTGCAGATACAGCAAAAGTATCACTTGAGGTGAAATTGATAGTAATATTATTAGTTGCATAGGTTGTATTTGCCGGACTTGTGATATTTATTGTTGGGGGAGTAGAATGTATTGAAACACTTCTAGATTCGGTATTATTAAAGTTTCCAGCCAAATCATATGCAGTCGCATTGAATGTATAATTCCCATCTCCTAATCCGGTATAATTAATGAAATAACTTTCTACGCCATTACTAGAATAGTTACTGTATATTATCCCCGACAAATTGTAAAGTCTTATAGTTATATTTCCAGGGTTAGTATCAGTCATGGAAACATTAACTTGTATGTTGCTTCTCGTGTAAACACTTCCATTTAATTCAACAGGATCAGTAAAGTTAACTCCAGGATTAATCAAATCAGTAATGAGTATTTTCAATCCAGTATCATTTCTCTGATTAGCTGCATCAACAACAAATCCTTGCAGGGTATGCGTTCCTGAACTTAAGTCAGTAAAGTTATTCTGATACTTATACGTCCCAGAATTAAATAAAGATTGTATTTCCTGAACTGAAAGCGAACGATTGAATATTATAAACTCATCCAATGCCCCATTGAGAGAATTCGCACCAGCAGTAAGGAAGTCTCCTATTCTCACAATAGGATAACTCTTATAACCATCGGTTGCACTCGTAGAACCAATTAAAGTCGCATTCATATAAAGGCTTATATTTACATTTAAACCAGAGATATTATAGACTATAGAATAATGCTGCCAAGTATTAACTGGAGCTTGATTATATGAAACTAACCAAGACTTTGAACTTCCCGCAGCATTTCTCCAATACATAATCATTCCATTTCCTGCAGAACGGAATCCGGTAAAGTCATCATTCGCATCATTAAATATAGTATCATAGTCTTTATACGCAGAAACATTTGCCCAAAATGAAAATGTCTTGCTTGTCATATTAAGTGTTGGATTTTGTGCAAAACTTATTCCATCTCCAGTTCCATCAAATGCAAATCCTTTTCCAAATGCCCCAGAAGTTATCTGTGCCGCATTTCCGATATTGCTTCCATTAATGCTATAACTACTAATATCTGTCGACCCTCCAGAAGAATTAACATCATCCATTCTCAACCAAAGAACAACAGATCTATCAAAATCAACAAAAGTATAGTATGAATTTATTCCCACAACAGAAAGATTTGCATATGCCCAATTTCTATTTATATAAGTTGTAGCATCATAAGAAGGAGAAGCGAAACTAACAGTTACATTCCCGCTATAAATAGTAACCATTCTCGTTTCAGAATCCTCCACATTTCCTGCCAAATCATATGCTGTTGCATTGAAATAATAAGCCCCATCGCTTAACCCAGTATAATTTATGAAATAACTAGTTGCAGGATTTGCAGAATAATTAGTATACAACAATTGAGTTGCATTATACAATCTTACTGTAATATTTGCAGGATTTGTATCTGTAATTGTTGCATTAATTACAATATCGGTTTTTGCAAAAAATGCGTTATTCGAATCCGTTTGTGAAGTGAAACCTGCAACGGGATTAGTTGCATCAACTGTAAACACCCTTATCTCTGTAGTATTCAAATTATTTGAACTATCATTACATGTAGCACTGTAAGAGAAAGAAGTATCTGCTAATCCCAACAAGGTATAATTCGCCCAGGTATTCGCGTCCCCATTATTAACCTGCATAACATAATTAATTGTACTTCCTCCTCCCGAATTGATAGTTGAATTATATGACGCAGGGTTTGTCGCTCCCGTACTAACATTAAAGTCTATTCTTATTCTTCCACTTCCTCCTGTTCCTCCAATATCTCCATTACTATTCGCTGTACTCCAAGTATTACTCCCTCCTGTTGCTCCACTAGCCGCAACAACACTACTGCCCAAAGTAAGATTATCTCCGTACAATAATATCGAACCTCCTGCTCCGCCTCCTCCTCCTGCCTCTTCTCCACTCCCTGCACCATTAGCCCCTTTTTGTCCATTAGAAGTTACAGAACCTGATACAATCACATTCGAACCATACAAATAAATTAATCCTCCTCCTGCTCCGCCTACTCCGGCAGTATTAACTCCTGCATTATCCGCTCCTCCTGCTCCTCCTCCTGAACCCAGATATATTTGAGTTAGGTTTGCTGAGCCATAAGCAGAACCTAAAAGTCCACACTTTGAAGTATATGCAGTATAAGAACAATTAGTACCATTTGTTCCATATCCTCCTCCGCCTCCTCCTCCACCAACAGTATCTGTAGGATTATTTGCAGTTGCTCCTCCGCCTCCTCCTCCTCCTATAGGATTAGCATTCCAAATGGAAGTATCATCTTGAGTATTTGTTGTTTCGGGCCCCTTCCCCCATCCAGAAGTAGATTCTCCCTGCTGCCCCGATGTAGAAACCGCAATACTTGCACCAGCCCCGCCTCTATATCCTTTAGCAGTTGCATTTACAGAACCTGTGACATTTATCATTCCAGTCGCTCTAAATGAAACTATTCCGCCCTTATATCCATCCCAAGCTGCGGGAACTATGCTTGCCGCAGAGTTTACGCTTATATTAGTATATTGAGGAACCTTTACAATTTGCGTTGACAATGCGTTTGTACTATTGAAAACTCCCGAGAAATAACTATTTGTAAGTCCCGAAGCTAAAACCAAATTATTCCCATTTACAGAAGAAATAGTCGCAAATTCATAATCTCCTGCATTTCCAGCACTATAATTTTGCATCTGCACAATTAATATTTGATTTCCAGCAGAAAATGCGCTTGTGCTGTTCACAGTTATAGTTGTACTTCCAGAAGTAACATTTGTGCTTAAGAAAGTATAATTATTAACAATAGTATTTGCTGCAGTTATAGTTATATTTCCATCTGCTCCCGTCCCGTACACAGAGGTTGTTGGCCAATTCAATAAACATGCAGAGACATTCATATCAGAGCTTACATTTATCTGGGCAGTTGCGCTATTATAATAAGAAGCATTCACAGGAGTAGGAGATACAAAATAAATTGAAGGCCCTGCAGGATCAACAACATAATCAAAATCAACTGAACCGCTAACTCTCAAATCAAACGTATCTTGACTCCCATTTAGACTTGTCAGATACACTTTGTAAAACTTGCTGCTCGTTATGTTTTCGAATCTCGCAACACTAACATTCCCATTTATTTCATATACTTCCACATTAGACAAAGAATAATTTGACTTTGCATAAATAGTAATATCTCTACTGCTATCAATTGGAATCTCAAATCTTACTCTTAAATAATCTCCCGAGGGAATATTTACGCTAACATTATCTTGTGCCTTTACCTGCTCATAAACATCTTCAATTAATGTTCTATTTTCATCAAGATGCTCTGCCTTCACAATGAGTATAATGTAAAATGTTTGGTTACTGAGATGAGGAGTTATCCACTCAATATAATCAATCTTCCCATTATCATTCAAGTCATAGGCATCAAATGGAACATAGCTCTGATTCTCCGCCCAATATATCTTTATCCCTCCTTCATCGCCCACATCTACCATCTCACTAACATTTACAAAAGACAAAACATTAGTATAATTCAAATCGAGTCCAGAGATTACAACTTTCTTTCCATAACTCGTATTTTCCTCACTAGCAATAGGAGCATCAGTATAGTATTCTATACTATAATTCCGAGAAATATTCAAAACCAAATCCAAAGATTCATTTCCAGCGTTTAAGTTAATTTCCTGAATTGATTCTTCAGTTTCATAAACAGATTCATTTACCAAAATAACTTCAACATCTGAGACATTAGTTAATTCAGTTATCACCTCATTTATAATTTCGCTTTCATTATTCACAGAAGAGGTATTTTCGATTATGTTATCTGTAACATTTTGTACACTTTCATTCAAAACCACTTCAGAATCTTCATTTTGTTTATCTTTCTCTTTATCTGCACCATTCTGCTTTTCTCCGTCTTTATTATTGTCCTTATCAGCATCATCAACAACATTTCCGGTAAGTCTAAGCATTCCCAACCACTCAAACAATCTAGTCAATAATCCCTTCCCATTATTGGCAAAATCATCAATTACATTTCCTGTTAATCCAAATCCAGAATCCTGAACTACTATAACTTCTCCAGTTGCCTCATCAACTATCATTTCGATATCGTTAACTGTAATATTCTCAGCTTCTTTTGGAAACTTAACAACTGCGCTTTCATTTGACTCCAAGGAAACATCCGCAGTCCACTTAACTCGCTCTCCAAGAGTAATATTCCCATGACTTACATCAAATTTAATCCCTCCAACAAGAATATTAAATTGATTACTTTCCCTGCTTTCATTCCCAGAATACGCGATAACTATTCCTTTCCTGCTACCTCTAAAGTCTGCATCAGGAGTAATAGTCAAAACACCTTTGTCAACAATTCCCGTGATATTACTTGCAAAAAATTCATATCTCTCTGCATTATCAAAGTATCTCCCCAAGCTCAATTCATAACTTCCATTAACCTGTATTCTTATGCTTGGGATATTCCCAACAAAAGCTAGATTTGTAATATTGGTTATTATCGTCTCATTGACAATTGTCTGGTTTGCAATTGTCTCATTAGTAAAAGTTTCATTAATTATTGTTTCGTTGTTAATTGTTTCATTAACAATTATTAAATTAGTTTCATTTAATGCATTGCTTTCATTGGAAACAATTATTTCTTTTTCTAATACGTTTTCCCTTTCATCCCCTCTTACTAAAACGGCAGTTAAAACCCCATTTTCAGCAGCCAAATTCAAAGCAGATAAATCAATTTCAACAGTAATCTCATCTGCCAAGGTAGAATAAACTGTTGATACAACTGCATTATCTTCATTCACATTCAAACTAATCTTATCATCCCCTATCTCTTGTCCATTATACTTAACGCTTCCAACTTCAATCGCTGCACTTTTACCATTTAATGAATAAGTAAAATCACTTCCTTTTTTCGCACTTCCAGAAACAATATTTTGATTATCTCCAAGAACTACATTTCCAGTTATTCCCCCATATCCCGTTTGCTCAGCTTCTCCAGAACCTCCTCCCAAAGATTCATTCTCTGTAGTAGAACCAGGGAGAGTTTCATTGCTCACTAAAGAAGTTAATATCAAATTAAAATCAACATCTGGATAAATTAATGAAGAACTAGAATCAACAAGAGAATTAACGCTAATTTCCTTTGTTTGCGAACCAATATTAATACTAAGAACGGAAGAACTAATCAAATTTTTTTGAATACTAAAACTAAAATGTCCTGCCAAATTTTGTCCAAGAACATAATTTTGATTTACCTCATCCAAATTCAAAATAACATTTCCAGTAATCCCTTTATTTATAACAAAAATAGCAAGTAGTACAACCAGCAAAAGAGAAATAATAATTAAAATATTCCAATTGAATCCATTTGAGCCATTTTCAGATTCATCAGATTTACCAACGTAGTGACTTACAACTTTACCTCCAACTCTCTTATTTTCATAGAGATATGGACCATATATTTTCCCTTTTTTCTTTGTATATCTATAGTGTGCCAACGTGTAGTACAACTCCCCTTTTTTACAAAATATAGAGGCAAAAAATACTATATAAGGGTTTCTATACTAGTTATACTACAAAAAATCCAAGGAAAATTGGTTCTACTACACTCCTATTCTCTTCTCAACCTCTTCCACAAGCCTCTCAGCAAGATTATACTCGCTAACTTCACTTACTTCCCCCTCAGAAACAAACAACAAATCTCTTCTGGCAAAACTCCCTGCATATAAGCTATTTGCAACAGTCAAATCTGCCCCATTTTTCCTATTTGCTTCCTGCGCGACTCTTATCAGCTCGTCCTTTGGAACATTGGAAAGAAGCTTAAACCCAACAAGATAAACCTCAGGTTTCCATTCCTTTATCTTTGATATTACCTTTGGATTTTTCTTCATCTTTATATTAAATTCATCCATTTCCGAACTTATCTTTCCTTCCTGTTTAACTGCAGAATAATCCGATACCGCAGCAGCAAGAATTGCAACATCTATCTTCTTTTTCGCAAATAAACTTTCAAGAGCACCATAATAATCATCAAACGTCTGAATCTGATATTCCTCCAACCTATCTTTATTATCATAATACTCAACATATGCTTTCCTCAATCTCTCCACTTCCTCATCAAACGGCTTTCCAGGATTCATCTTTAACTTCTCCCTTAGAGGTCTTTTGCTCCCTTTTCCATAAACATACATCACTTTATGCCCTGCCTTTAGAAAAGCTTCTGCAAGATACATTCCTGTAGTTCCCGAACTAAAATTACCTACATGTCTAACATCGTCCACTTTTGATATTGTTCCTCCCGAAGTTATAAGCACTTCAAGTTGTTTTTTCATCTTTCTTTTCCTCCTTTCCCTTGAATCCTTTTACAACCATATTAACTATAGTCATTGTGTTTGCTATTTTAGCTTTTCCCTCTGAGAATCTTGGTTGTATTATCTGTATTCCATACCTATATACTTCCATCAAATTCTTTTGGAATATAGGATTATTATATAATGATTCATGCATTGTTGGAGCTATGTACACCGGAGTCTTCCTTCCAAGTGCGCTTGCTATCAATGTAGTCACAGGATTATCTGCTATTCCAGCCATTATTTTGTTTATAGTATTCAATGTGGCAGGCGCAACAACAACTGCATCATGATAGGATATATGTTCTGCTCTCCCAGATAATTTATCCACAACCTCCTGTTCAGTCGCCCACTCAAGAGCAGATTTTCCTATGAAATCATAAGCACTCGGAGTAACATATACTTTCACACTCGCTCCGTATCTTCTAAGATGTCTAGCTATCTTTGGTGTTTCTATCGCGGCTATTCCTCCGGTTACACAAAGCGCAATAGATTTCCCTTCAAGATAATTCTCCACCCTATCCACTTGTAAATCTTCATTCCCGTTTCTACTCGTCATAGTCTAAGTAACCTCCTTGCATTATTATAATAAACATCTCCCTTTTCCTTCTCTGAAAATCCTTTCATTCCCTCTTCCACAAAATAAACGCTATCCTCATGTGTTTGTACCGGAAAATCAGTTCCAAAAAGCATCTTCCCTGGCCCCACTTGCTCAAGGAAACTTCTTACCGCATTTACTCCATCAGGTATCTCCTCCCTATCATGTCTTGAAGCTATCAATCCAGACATATCAGTATAAACATTGCTGTTATTTTTCGCAACCCTTTCCATGTCTTTGAAATATGGCTTTGACATGTGACTAAATACAAAATTCAAATCTCTATTTTCTCTAGCCAAATGTTCAAGCTCATTAGCTCCTCTCATCTCAGATATACTATGCTTTCCAACTGTTCTCATGGCAGAATATGAATATCCTGTATGCATCATCACTGGCATTTCATGTTCCCTAGCCACCTGAAGAACTTTCTTTATCTTATCTCCTCTTAAGTCTATTTCCTGATAGCAGGTGTAAACTTTTATCCCTTTTATCTTACCTTGCTCAGCTAATTCGTTCAATTCATTATATCCCTGATAGAAATAATGTTCAAAATCAAGGCTTCCAAACATCATAAATCTTTCATCATTATTCATCCAACTTAAAAGCCTGTAATTCGAAACTCCCGAACCTCTATGAGGAAAGTAAGTTGCAAGAAGCACACTCTTCTCAACATCCCATTTATTCATCTCACTCTTTAGAACATCAAGAGTTGCATATGGTTGCATCGTTGCTTTCATCATTCTATTGGTAGTATGTGCATGTATGTCTATTTTCTTTGTCATATTGCTAAAAGGTCCTCCTCTTCCAATTTTGAATTATGATAAATATATCGAAATTCACATTTTTTACATTCTATTAAAACAACTTCAAGATTATGAGATTGACCTGGTCTTGATACCTTGCTTGATTGACAGTTCGGGCAATAATATAACGGGTCTTTCTTCAACTTACTGCCTTCATAATAATGTTCGTTTTCCATACCCTCTCAAGCCTAGAGTTTAATATAAAGATTTTCTATAAATCTTTAAAGATGTTTATACTTTAGTAAAATTTAAATAATCCTTAAAACACCTAGAATTGTGGAAATAACAGAAAGAAACGCACAGGAGATAGGAAAGTCCCTTCTCATAACCCTCCCAAAGAGTTGGACCAATGCTCTAAAGGTAAAAAAGGGTTCAAAGCTTAAGATAATCACCTCTGAGAACGGACAGCTTATAATAGCTCCAGAGTTTGTAAAACAAGAAACAAAAAAAGAATCCTCTTTTAGTTATGATACAAATTTCAAAAGAAAATTCTTTCAAGAATACTTTAATGGATATGAAAAAATAAATATCCAATTCCCTTCGTCCATAACTGAAAAAGAAAGAAAAGAACTCTACTTGTTTTTCAAAAGATTCATGAACATACAGATAATAGAAGAGTCAAAATCAGAAATAAAGATAAAATCATTCAGAATAGAAGAACTCTCCATTGAAGAATGCCTAAAAAGAATGCATTCTCTTTCACTTTCAATGCTTGAAGAAGTCTATGAGCAGAATGATAAGACAAAAATTCAAGAGATGAGAGATACTATGACAAGGTTTTATTATATGCTCGTAATGCAAATCCGCAGATTTCTTTCAGAAGGAAAATATGCAGATGAAAATCAAATCTCATTGATAAGAGCAATGGACATAAGGATGGTAGCGGAAAAAATACAAAGAATCGCAGAAATAATACAAACTCTTCAAAAATCTCCTAAAACATTGCAAATATTAAAGGAAACAGACGAATACTACTCCAAATCATTTAATTACTTCATGAGAGAAGATTTCGAAAAAGCTCTTCCTCTTTGGAACGAAGGTAAATCCCTTCAGAACAAATCAGAAAAAATAAACAAAGATATAATGCAGATAGTAAGATATTCTAGAGAAATTACAATGTTGGTACGCTAGCTACCATAATAGTATGATTATAAACTCCCATCTTCTTAGCAGTTTCAATTAAAGTCTCATAAACCAATTTATTGTTTCCCATATAACTTCCATTTGCAGATTTTCCATCCCAACCAAGAGTAAATATTTCATTCAGAGCCCTTGCAACTGCAGGCCCTCTGCTCTTCCCCTTATGACAATGAATAAGAAGTCTCTCACATCCATCCCTTCCTTCAATAAAATCCTTAATTATTTTTTCAGCTATATCCTCATCAAATCTTTTAACATTGATCCACCAATTTGGTTCATACCAACTCTCCTGTCGTTCTCCATTTTTTCCAATATCATCAAATACATATTCCCTTACAATTTTATAATCTCCTCTTATGGGCACAGAACGCTCAGCAAAAGATGTCCAAAAAGAAGAAATTCTAATGGCATATGTTGGTTTATCGGTAATGTAATCAAATGCGTCACGGAGACCCATTACTTTTATTTCCATTTTTTTCCTCAGAAAATTACTTTCCTTGTCTATTCCAAGCTCTTCCGCTTGGTCTTACCTTCATGTTATGACTTTTAGTTCTTAATCCCCTGCTCTTTTTGCCTGCACTTGTCAATCCTCTTTTAACTCTATTTCTATTATTAGCATTGCATATCCAATTTATATCTTTATCATTCTTTATTTCAGGCTTGTCAGGATCAACCATTATAACTTCAAAGAAATAATGCTTTCCATCCTTAGCAAGAGGATATGAATTCAAGACTTCAAGATTAGGATATTTATTAGCTGCTCTCATTTCAGCAACCCATCTGTAATTCATCTTCAATATCTTAGAAACGTGCTGTTTTCTCGACTTTCTTCCGTGCTTATGTCTTGTTCTCTGTCTTCCGCCCCTCTTTACTCTTATTCTTATGACAACAAAACCCTTCTTTGCCTTATATCCAAGCATTCTGGCCTTGTCCAATCTCATAGGTTTATCGACTACAACTGCAGCATCGCTTGCTCTCCAAGCTATTAATCTGCTCTGTAACATCTCTCTTCCTGGTTTCAACCAAGCTCTTCCAAGATAGTGATATAATCCTTTAGCCATGTTTAACTTTAACAAAAGTGGTTTTTAAAGCTTCCGTTCTGCGCAGTATCTCCGAAACTGAACACAAATCAAGATAGTTCCTTCTATCTTGCTTAAACAGAAAAACATAATGAGCTCTATTTTAATGAGTATCACAGGCTCAT
>Ga0208373_1001105_pt1 | contig 38465 bp, 31 predicted proteins | sample RifOxyC2_FD_184036 | JGI IMG/M metagenome (GOLD analysis project Ga0208373, IMG submission 184036) | Soil microbial communities from Rifle, Colorado - Rifle Oxygen_injection C2 (SPAdes) | ecosystem: Environmental > Terrestrial > Deep subsurface > Rock core/Sediment | place: Rifle, Colorado...
AGATTAACAATCAAAAATTTACCAGTTGTACTTGAGAATATTAGGTCGAATTGGAATTAACCTCCTATACTTCTTATTCTTCGGTTAATATGTTTTTTTGGTTTTTCGGAAAAAAGACTTGCAAAAATAAATCTACTCTGTTATGGTAGCTTCCTTTAGTTTTTTACATATATTTATATGAATAGAATTCAACTCATTGTTCAAAAGCTTTTTAAACAAACCCACATTAAGTCAGTTTTAGGGGTTATTATGGCGGTTCTTTTTATTACAGGCGTTTTTACATATAAAAGCTTGAGAGCAGATAGTTATTTATCTGATCAATTTAATTTTGGTACGGTTACGGCAGATGGCATTTTAATGGAAGATACAGACGTAATTGATTTTGGAGAAATGACTTTAAATGGTAGTAAAGCCGCTTCTGTAAATGTTAATACTTTAATTAATATTGTTGCCGCTAATCCGGTTACGTTTAATGTTAGATTGATAGGGGAAAATGGAGAAATGTATCTTTTTGATTTACTAAATTTTAGTTCATTTAATACGGATAATATTAGAATATATGATTATGAAGGTACGCTTGAGGAATCTAGATCAGCAACTATTGAAGTTTCTTCAGGAGTAAATTTATCTTCTAATATTCAAGTGCTGTTTAGACCTACGCAGTCAGGACGTTTTGAGAATGCTATTTTGGAGTTGGTTGATAGCAATGGAGCCACAGATCAAATACAACTTTTCGGTACTGGTTTGGAAATTGTTGAATTTAATGATTTTACCCTTGAGCAAATTGTGCGTGATGCGATTGGTAAAGCCAATGGTCCAATTTATAATACTGATTTAGAAAGTTTAACTTTTTTAAGCTCTTTAGAATATGCAAACTTGCCTGAGATTACAGATCTAACAGGCCTTGAATATGCTACGAATCTTGAGGAGTTATATTTGCCTTATAATAATATTATAGATTTAACCGCGCTTTCTAATCTTACAAATCTTAAAATATTATCTTTAGCTAATAATGAGGTTTCAAATCTTTCTTCTTTATCTGGTCTTCAGAATTTGAGTAAGCTTTATGTTGGATCTAATAAAGTTGAAAATGTTGATGGACTTTTAAATTTGAATTCTCTTTCAGTATTTGATTTATCATATAATTCTTTAAGTAATATAGATGCGCTTTATCGTTTTGAGAATCTTCATGAGTTATATTTAATATCAAACGGCTTGATAAATGTTGATTCAATTGGAGATCTTATTAATTTGGAGATCTTAAATTTAGATAATAATGCGATAGATAATCTCAGTTCTCTTTCAAATCTTGTTAATTTAAAACAGCTTTATTTAATTAATAATAAGTTAAGCGATATTAGTCCATTGCAAAATCTTTTAAGTCTAGAAATATTAAAGTTAAGTCGTAATGGCTTAACAAATATAAATACTGTTTCTAATTTAATTAATTTGAAAGAATTGTATTTGGATTATAATGATATATATTTGATTGATAATTTTTCTAATTTAAGTCTTCTTGAAACACTTAATTTAAGCAATAATCATCTTTCTAATTTAACTGCGCTTTTAAATTTTAGTACAAATATTAAGAATTTAAATTTATCATCGAATGAAATTGAAAATATTAGCGCTATTTCATCGTTGAGTTCTCTTGAAATTCTTGATTTAAGCAATAATGTAATAAAAAACATAAATGAATTTATAAGTTTTACAAATTTAAGAGATTTTTATTTAGCTAATAATCAAATCTCTGATATTAGCTCGATTGGAAATTTTTTAAATCTTGAAATTCTTGATGTCAGTTATAATTATAATATTCAAGATATTTCTGCTCTTTCTAATCTTGAAAAATTACAAGATATTTATCTTCAATTTAATAGTATTAATGATCTTCAAGCTCTTGTTGATAATTTAAATATTGCTGAAAATGATATATTAGACATTAGTAGTAATCCACTAAGAGATACTGCGGCTTGTTCTGACATTGTAACTTTGGAAGCTAGGGGAGTTAATGTCATTTACGATCTTTATGTTTGCGAAGATGCTGATTTTGATGGAGTAGCTGATTATATAGATAATTGTGTTAATGATATTAATGAAGATCAAGCTAATTTTGATAATGATGAACAGGGAGATATTTGCGATATAGATATTGATGGAGACTCTGTTCCTAATTCTATTGATCATTGTTCAACAACAAGACCTTTGCAAGAAGGGGAGGCAGTTGATGGTATAGGATGTTTGGCAGAAGAAAAAGATACGGATTCTGATGGCGTAACTGATAATATAGATAATTGCTTGGAAATAGAAAATTCTTTACAAATAGATACCGATTTAGACGGATTAGGAGATATCTGCGATATGGATTTAGATGGAGACTCTGTTCCTAATTCAATTGATCATTGTCAAGATCCTACTTTTGGTAGTGATGAGGTTAATGGAGTTGGATGTCCTCTTGTTGCAAATGATAATGATGGAGATGGCATATCAGATGATATAGATAATTGTTTGGCATATATGAATCCTGGACAAGAAGATTATGATGGTGACGGAATTGGTGATGGTTGTGATATAGATGGATTCCCTGATGTCGATTCAGATGGAATAAATGATGCTACAGATAATTGTCAGATAATTTATAATCCTGATCAATTGGATTTTGATAATGATGGTCAGGGTGATGCTTGTGAGACAGGAACGCTTGAAGGAGATTTTGACGGAGATGGGATTTTGGATAATTTGGATAATTGCGTTGATTTAGCAAATACAGATCAAATTGATACTGATTCAGACGGAGAAGGTGATGCTTGCGACCTAGATTTAGATGGTGATGGTTTAATAAATATATATGAAGTTGGATATGTCTGTTTAGATCAATATGTTGTTGATTCGAATTTAGATCCTGATAATGATGGAGTTGTTAGTCTAGCTGAATACAATTCAGGTACTGATCCTTGCACCTATAATGGAGGAGGAACAGTTGATAATGATAGTGATGATGATGGAGTTTTAAATAATAATGATAACTGTCCAAGTATTGCTAATTTTGATCAGTTAGATAGTGATAATGATGGAATAGGGGATGCTTGCGATGAAGGAGGAACAATTGATAACGATAGCGATGATGATGGGGTTTTAGATACGGAAGATAATTGCGTTCTTATTGCTAATTCAGATCAATTAGACAGTGATAATGATGGAATAGGGGATGCTTGCGAGAATGATGTGGATGGAGATGGAATTACGGATGTTATTGATAATTGTCCATTAGTTATTAATCCAGATCAGAACGATACAGATTTAGATGGCATAGGTGATGCTTGTGAAAATGATTATGACGGTGATGGGATATTGGATGCGGAAGATAATTGTCCTGATGTGCAAAATCATGATCAATTAGATAGTGATAATGATGGGATAGGGGACGTCTGTGATGGAGGAGGAACAGTTGATAATGATAGCGATGATGATGGAGTTTTAAATGAAAACGATAATTGTCCGAGTGTTGCCAATCTTAATCAATTAAATTTGGATGGAGATTCTTTTGGAGATGCTTGTGATGATGATTTAGATGGGGATATTTTGCCAAATTATTACGAAGAAGCAAATAATTGTTTAGATCCATATGTTATTGATTCTGATTTAGATCCTGATAATGATGGAGTTATTAGTTTGGATGAATTTATAAGAGATACAGATCCTTGTAATAAAGATGGAGAAGTTGGCGGACACGCAGTTTTTACATTTTATAGCAATGCTTCTCAAATTACTGAATTGTACTTTGGATCAGTTTTAATAAATTCATTTGCAGAAAAAGTTATAGAGATAAAAAATACAGGCGATATTTCAGCTACACCTGAATTAAATATAAATAATAGTGTATTTACAATTAGTTCAGCAAATAATTCTTGTTTAGGACGAGAATTAGGAGTTAATAGTGTTTGCTCGTTAACATTAGTATTCACTCCAACTACGGCGATCAGCTATCAAGGCATTTTGACGGCAAGTAGTTTAGCTACTTTAGATTCAGCAATTTTGAATTTAAGTGGATCTGGTACATCTTCTGTTTCTAATCCTAGACATACTGGTGGAAGTGGAGCTGATTATGATTTATTAGATAAATTATTACATCCGGAAAAATATGCTGAAGAAACTGATGAAGATATAATTGAAGATATAATTAAAGATACAACTAAAGATGACCAAGAAGAAGGAGATACAGCGCAGAAAGTGCGAAGGACTTTATATAATAGCGGAAGACTTAGATATGAACCAAGAGATAATTTTAGATTTATAGATATAGCTGAACATTGGGGTGAAGATTATATAAATCTTTTAAAATCATATAAAAACCGTTTAAATCAATATGCAATTAGCGGAGAAACAAAAGAAGGTGGAAATTCTGTTGGCTATGCTGAATTTCAACCAGATAATTATGCTACAAGGTTGGCTGTTATGAAAGTTACGTTGATAATGAATGGTTATGATATAACCAATCAAGTCAGAAGGACTGGACCATTATTTATGGATATTGTCGCTAGCACTTCACTTGATAGTCCAGATTTGGCATGGATTAGATCTGTAGTTTATAGCGCATACAGGGCTGATATAATTGATGGCAATAGCGAACTTTCTCGATATTCAGATTTTGTAACAAGAGACGAATTGGTAGCTATGTCTGCGAGAGGAGCACATTTGTTTGATGGAGGAGAATATATTGTTGATAAATTTAAAGACGTTACTGGTTGGTCAAAAGATTTAATAGGATTTATGGAAGAATTAATTCCGTTAAATGGAAGAGCAAAAGGATTATTTGCGCCAAATTCATATGCTACAAAAGCGGAAATGGCAAAAATATTAATAGAGGTTGCAAAAGTTAATCCATTTATAATGAAAGCGCCAGAATTAGCCGAACCTTTAGAGGCTATTCAATAATTTTGGATTAAGGGAGGAGTTTTGTAAATATAAAAAAGCGTTATGAAAACAATCATAGCGCTTTTTTTAAATAAAAATTTATTCCTAGATATGTTCTAAGGAAATCTATATTCAGGCGTAGTATTTCCGGAGGCTCTATATAGTTTTTTATCATCAAAAAATAAACCCACTACACCACTTCTACTAGTATGTAATATTTCAACAAGTTTAAGTAGCCATAACACATCTAACTGTCGCTCTCTAAATGTCTTCCGGAAGCGGGGGAATCCATTACTCCCGCTCTTGTTTCATTGATTCTTGCTAAAATCTCTTTTTTTGTTAAAAATTTGTTTGTTGTTAACGCGCCTTCTGCTTCACAGATTGTTGTTGGAGTTCTCATTTTAGTTATTTTTTTAAAATTTTTAATATATATTTCCAAATTTTTTCTTGAGTTTCATCTCTATTTTTTTCTGATCCGGCATCAATCACATGCCAATTATATTGTTTTGCTAGAAATTCATATTGTTTTAAGCATTTTTCTATTAAATGATCATTTTGTTCGTGAATATGGTTTTTTTCTTTAGCTGAAATTGATCTTTCTCCTTTTAAATATATAGACAGATCTTCTTTGATTAAATTTTTATTTAAATTTTCTAGCCAATTTAGATCCGCTCCTTTTGCAGATCCCCAGGCTAAACCTGTTCCTATATAATCTTCTGCTATGATAATTTTTTTTTCTTTTAAATACTTTTTTAAAGTTGGTTCAAATTGATGTCTATTTAAAGTGAACCATAGTTGTAATTCTTCTTCAGATATTTTTTGTTGGCTATTGGAGCGTAAAATTTGATTTAAAAGAGATCCAGTCGGTTTTATGTCGTAAATAGGATATTTAATGTAAACCGCCTTAAATCCTTCTTTTTGCAAACGTTTTACGATTTTTTGAGCATGAGTAGTTTTTCCAATATTATTAATGCCATAGATGGTGATGAACATAAATAGGATAAAAGATAAGAAATAATTTAGGAATTGGTAATTGGTAATTGGTAACCCGTCTTCGTTTCATCGCAGACTGGCAAGTTGGGGATTTGGTACTTAGTAATTGAGAATGAAGAATAGGTTATGAGTTATGTATAATGAATCACTTTTCTTCGCCTGTTAATTCTATTAAATTTGGATCAAAATTTGCTTTTAGGATTTCTTCTTCTGTAGGTAAATTTTCCATGTCCACATCTCTAGCGCCTTTTTCTTTTTCATTGCTTAATTTGAGAAAAGTTATTACCCAAACTCCCATTGCCCAAACATCAGCAACAGCATTTATATATGAGGCAAATATAAAAGATATGCCACCTAAAATACATCCGATAATTAATCCTATTCTTTCAGCTGTAATTGCGGCTAAATAAGTTGTTGATACTATAATAATAGCAGGAATTGCTAGTACGAATATGGCATTTAAGATAATTCTAGCTCCGATAAATATCATTAATACTATAAGTAGTAACGTATGTTCCCAATAATAAAGAACCATTTTCACACTACTCCACATAGATTTTGCTACTTTTAAGTTGTCTATGACTATAAAATATTGAGTGTAGGTGAGAAGAATGCCAATTATCCAAGTTATAAAAAGGACAATAAGAAATGGTATTATTAATATTTTTAATACATTTACGTTTGTGCTCCTAACGACAAACGCAAAAATTGAAAAGATTAATATAAAACTGCAAAATTTAATTGCGGCGGCATATCCAAGCATTCTAAAAAACGAATCAACACCATATTTTACTCCATCTCGAAGTAATATTTTTTGTCCATTATATATTCTAGCAATCAATTGAATGCTGGCGGCTTTTGCAAAAGGAGGAAATAAAATTTCTAAAAAAATTATTATAATTATAAAAGGAATAATTATAAAACTTGCTGAATGGTGATTCTCAAAAAAACTACCGGCGAATTTAACAAGATCATAAGCAAAACTTTCGCCGTGTTCACCAGAAAAAACACCAGACTTCTTAAAAGCCATTATTTGATATAAAACCTCAAGTATCCCTAGTCCCGTTGCAATCATAGCTGGTATAAACGCATACCATTTTATAATACGCTTATTCCCCTGTGTAATATGCCAAGCGGTTGCAATGATGTGCCGATAATTCATTTGCAGATTTTTATTAATTTCCTTGCGTATGTTACAATTTTAACTTATTTCTGGCAAGGCGGGGCATTAATTTTTTTTTAATTTGACTCTTTCTAAATAAAAAATTAAGCTTCGTAACGGTTCATTTAGTTAAAATTTTCATCACATGAATATTGAAAGAAAAGTAAAATACAAAAATATTTACTGGAACGATGTTCAAGATCCTGACGATGAATTTATTAAACATTTAGGCGATAAATATAAATTTCATGAACTTGATTTGGAAGATTTACTTTCTGAAGATCAGAGAAGTAAAATTGATGATTATGATAAATATATTTTTATTGTTATTCATTTTCCAATTTATGATAAAAAAACAAAAGTAATTAAAGTATCTGAAATGCATCTTTTTGTCGGCAGAAATTATTTAATCACGCTTCATAAAGGAGATAATAAGTTAATTGAGGATTTTATGAATGAACTTAAGATTTTGAAAAATAAAAAAGAAAGTATGTCCAACGGTACAGGATATCTTTTGTATGAAATTGTGGCGCGAATATTCGAAAATTGTTTTCCGATTTTAGATAGTGTTGAAAAATTTTTAAATGGTATTGAAAAAGATGTCTTTGATGAAGTAAGTGAACAAAAAGACATGTTGAAAGATATTCTTCTTGCTAAAAAAAACATCAATATTTTTCGGCGTTTAATTGGTCCACAAAGGACAGTAATGGCATCATTAGAGCATAAAACGAAAAAATTATCAGGTAAGGATTTGGAGAATTATTTTGATGATGTGGTGGATGATATGGAGAAAATTTGGAATAATTTGGAAGAATTAAGAGAATTAGTAGGATTTTTGCAAGATACAAACGAGTCAGTTTTGACACATAAAACAAATAATACCATTACGATTTTAACGGCATTTTCAGTAACAATGCTTCCGTTGACTTTGATAACTGGTTTTTATGGAATGAACGTAAGTCTTCCTTTTGCCAGTCAAATGGTAGTGGTTTGGTGGATCTTAGGCGGTATGGCACTTTTAGTTTTTGTTATGCTGATTGTATTTAAGCTGAAAAAAATGATTTAACATCTTAGATTTTTCTCTTTTTATTTATGTTAGAAAAACTCCAGAAAATTGAAAAAGAATTTGAAGAAATTGAAAGCCAAATTTGTGATCCTGAAATTATTTCTAATCAAAAAAAATATGCAGAATTAATGAAAAAGAGGAAAGAGATTCAAAAAATAGTTGAACTATTTCAAGCTTTAAAAAAAATTGAAATTCAAATTAAAGATGCTGAGGAAATTTCAAGAACAGAAAAAGATAAAGATATGCTGGATTTAGCAAAAATTGAATTAACTGAAGGTAAAGATAAGAAAAAAGAACTTGAATCAGCTTTAAAAATAGAACTTTCGCCAAAGGATCCAAATGATATAAAAAATTGTATTATTGAAATACGTCCAGGTACTGGAGGTGATGAATCCAATCTTTTTGCGGAAGAATTAAGCAGAGCATATTTACGATTTCTTGCTAATAAAAATTTTCAGACAGAAATTATTGCAAAAACTGAAGGCGATCACGGAATTAAAGAGTTAATTTTTAGGGTAATTGGAGATGGAGCTTATGGTTTAATGAAATATGAATCAGGCGTTCATCGTGTGCAAAGAATTCCTATTACTGAAAACCAGGGTCGAGTTCATACTTCAGCTATTTCAGTTGTAGTTATGCCTGAAGTTGAAGAAGTGGAAATTAAAATTGATGAAAATGATTTAAGGATAGATGTTTTTCGAGCAGGCGGACATGGCGGACAATCGGTAAATACTACTGATTCAGCTGTGCGCATTACTCATATTCCAAGCGGTTTGGTGGTTATCTGCCAAGATGAAAAATCTCAATTGAAAAATAAACATAAAGCAATGTCAGTTTTAAGAGCGCGTCTGTTTGCGATTGAAGAAGAAAAAAGGCAAAAAGAACTCGGAGAAACGCGTTTAGCTTCAATTGGACACGGAGACAGAAGCGATAAGATTCGTACGTATAATTTTCCTCAAGATCGCGTGACGGATCACAGAATTCATAGAAATTGGAGCAACTTACCGGCGATTATGAATGGAGAATTTAATGATATTGTAGAGAGTTTAATGGTTGAGGAACAAATGAAAATAATAATTTAAGTTATGGATTTAACTGAAGAGATCAAATCTCGGATTTCTATTGAACAGCTTGTGGCTCAGTATGTTGTTTTAAAGCCTGCTGGACGTAATTTTAAGGGACTTTGCCCTTTTCATCAGGAAAAAACGCCTAGTTTTATGGTATCGAAAGAGAGACAAATCGCTTGGTGTTTTGGATGTCAGAAAGGTGGAGATATTTTTAATTTTGTGCAGGAGATTGAACATTGTGATTTTAAAGAAGCGATAAATATTTTGGCTGAGAAGGCTGGAATTGATGTTGCTAGTACTGATTTCAGTAAACCATCGGCGAATTTTAGTCAAACAAAAGAAAAAAAAGAGATTTTATCTGAAATTCATGAGGAAATTAATAAATTTTATGTTGATCAACTTTGGAATACCGAAGCTGGGAAAAAAGTTTTGCATTATGTAAAAAAACGTGGCGTTCAAGATGAACATATAAAAAAATTTTTACTTGGTTTTGCACCTGATTCTTTTGAAGATAGTTATAATTTTTTATTAAAGAAAAATTTTCAAAAAAAAGATATTATTTCTACAGGCTTGATTAATTCGAAAGATACGGAAGGTTTGAATATTTACGATAAATTTCGATGTCGGCTCATGTTTCCGATCAAAGATTCGCAAAATAAAATAGTGGCTTTCGGAGGCCGGGCGTTAAAAAAAGATCAAGAGCCAAAATACTTAAATTCTCCGGAAACTGAAATTTATCATAAAAGTAAAGTTTTATATGGTTTTAATTTAGCTAAAGATGAGATAAAAACAAAAGATGAAGTTGTTTTAGTTGAAGGATATATGGATGTCATTGCTAGTTATCAGGCTGGCGTTAAAAATGTTGTTGCTAGTTCAGGAACAGCGATTTCCGAATATCAAATTAAATTTTTGAAACGTTTTACTAATAATTTTGTTTTTTGTTTTGATACTGATTCCGCTGGTCAAGAGGCTACTTTTCGAGCAGTGGAAATTGCTCAAAATTTAGATTGCAATATTTTTATTGTTCAAGTTAGAGATGCTAAAGATCCAGGAGATTATGCGATTTCAAATCCTTCTGAGTTTGTTGATTTAATAAAAAATAAAATTCCTTATATCAATTTTTATTTAGATAAAATAAAAAAAGATTACGATTTGAATTCTTTAGATGATAATAAAAAAGCTCAAAAAATAATTATATCGCTTATTTCAGGCGTAAAAGATGATTGGGAAAAAGATGTATATATTGGTAAAGCAGTTTTAATTTTAAATATGGATAAAAAACATTTAAGCGGTAAAGTAGACAATTTTTTGGTTTCAAAAAAGAAATTACAACAAAATCCGCAAAAAAAAGAGGAGACTGAAGATAACTCGTTAAAAAGAAGAGCTAATATGGAAGCACTAGAATATATATTAGGTTTCGATGATATTTTAGCTCTAAATTTAGAATCTTTTATTGATGTTATAAAAGAAAATCCTGATTTAGATTTAGAAGAACATTTAAAAGGGATTTACAACAAAATAATAGAGTACTATAATTCTGGAGCTTTCGTCCATGAAATTTCTAAATTTTCTTTTTTAGATAGAGAACAAAATCAATATTTAAAAATAATACAGCTTAAACTTTCAGATAGTAGCTTTACGCAGTCTGAAAAAGAACAAATTTTTAAAAAAGCAATTTCTAAATTGCAAGATAGAGCCAATTCTAAAAAACGTTTAAATTTTAAACAGAATAAAGATTTCTCTTCTATTGAAGAGCTTGGTAATTATTGTAAAATTGTGCGCTACTAGATTCAAAATTTAAAAATCTTAAAATTTATATGGCTAAAAAGACTCGGAAATTTATTACGCTTCCGCCCGAAGAAGTATTGGCAAAGTTTCCTGTAAAGGCTAGGGATTTAATCAAAAAAGGGATTTCTCAGCGTTTTGTTACGCAAAATGAAATTATGGAAGCTTTTCCAGCTGAAGATTTTGACGAAGAAGATATAGAAAAAATCGATCAATTATATGATTTGCTTGATAATTTAGGTATTGAAGTTATAGATTCTAGTGAAAGAGCTTCATTAATTTGGGATAATAAGAAAACTGATATTTTAGAAAAAGTTTCGGCCTCAGATAAATCTCAAAAAAAAGAAAAAAGTAAAAAGAAGAGAGATAAAGGCGAAAATGCAAATGGAATAAATTTAAGTGAAATCTCTTCTGATTCTATTAGGTTATATCTTGTTGAAATTGGTGAAGTACCACTTTTGACTGCCAAAGAAGAAACTGCTCTTGCTAGAAGGATTCGCCAAGGAGATCAAGCGGCAAAGAGAAGATTAGCTGAAGCAAATTTACGTTTAGTAGTTAGCATCGTAAAGAAATATGTTGGTCGAGGGTTGTCATTCTTAGATTTAATTCAGGAAGGTAATATCGGTCTTTTTCGCGCAGTTGAAAAATTTGATCCAGATAGAGGATTTAAATTTTCTACATATGCAACATGGTGGATTCGTCAAGCGATTACTCGAGCCATCGCTGACCAAGCGAGAACAATTCGAATTCCAGTACATATGGTCGAAACAATCAATAAATTAACCCATAGCCATCGTCAATTAGTTCAAGAACTTGGACGCGAACCTCAAATTGCAGAATTAGCGGCTGAAATGGATATGGACGAGAAGAAAGTGCGTCATATTATGAAAATATCGCAAGATATCATTTCTTTAGAAGCGCCCGTTGGTTCAGAAGAGGACAGTAAATTATGTGATTTCATAGAAGATCCTGGTAATGGTCCTGGTGACGAAACACATTTAAGGCTTTTAAAAGAGTATATCAAAGAGATGTTGCAATATTTGACTCCAAGAGAAAGAAAAATTATAGAAATGCGTTTCGGATTAAAAGATGGTGTTAGTCATACTTTGGAAGAAGTTGGTAGTGAATTTGGAGTAACTAGAGAACGTATTCGTCAAATTGAGGCGAAAGTTTTGGAAAAATTGAGGCAACATCCAAGAAGTATTAAAATCAGACCTCATTAATACAATTATAAATTTTAAATTATAAATTTTAAATTATGGTTCTTAAAAAAATTAAAGTTAGTTCAAAAAAAGAAACAAAATCTGTAAAAAAAGCTATAAAAGAAGATAAAAAAGTCGTACAAGATGCTAAAATTAGTAAAGAAGATGAAATTAAATTAAATAAAAAACCTGAAGAAGAAAAAGTTTTGCTTACAAAAGATGGACTTAAGAAACTCCAAGAGGAGCTTGAATCTTTGAAGACTACTAAACGTAAAGAAATTGCTGAAAAGTTACAAAGTGCTATTTCCTACGGTGATTTATCTGAGAATGCGGAATATGACGAAGCTAAAAACGAACAAGCGCTTTTGGAAACTCGTATTATGGAATTACAGAGTATTATTGAAAAGGCGCAAATTATTTCAACTAGTCACACTACAGTTTCTCTTGTTGAGTTAGGATGTAAAGTTAGTGTGAATAATTTAACTTATAACAAAAAAGAAGAATATAAAATTGTTGGTTCTACAGAATCAGATCCGCTAAACGGTTTAATTTCTAACGAATCTCCTGTAGGTAAAGCTCTTTTGGGTTTACAGGCTGGAGATCTAGTTAAAATTGTTATTCCTAAAGGAGAAGTAGAATATAAGATTTTGAAAATAGAATAAAGACACTAAAAATCATAAATTAAATTCGCGTTTCGATTTGGTAAAAATTACAAAGCCTATCGTTCCTATAATCATTATAGTTATTATTTGATTTAATCTTACAGGTCCAATCATCAGAGTATTATCGCCTCTAAAAAATTCTTCTATAAAGCGACAAATAAAATAAATAAACATTGGATATAATCCAAGATATCCATCTTTATCAAGAAAATGATATTTTTTTGAGATGTAAATACTCAAAATAATTATTAGTACCGTGTAAATGAATTGGTAAATTTGCGTTGGATGAATCGGGACAGTGTAGGTTACATCTATATTTTCAAATGTTACTCCCCAAGGAAGATTAGTCGGTCTACCATATCCGCTTCCATCTAAGTATTTTCCTATATTAATAAATGTTAATCCGACAAGTACAGGTATTGATAAAACATCAAGCCAAGGAAGGAATGGTTCCTTTTTTTTGTGTAAAATCACTATCATTATTATAATAAATGCTACTAAAGCTCCCCAAAGAGAAAATTTCTGATCCCAGAATTTGAAAATTTGTAATACAGTCAAACTTGTTTGAGATTCAAATCGATTAAATAAATTTAATAGGACACCAATAAGTCGTCCAGCAATTAATGGTACAATAATAAATATTAAAGGATATTCAAAAAAAATATTTAACTTTAGTTTCCTTTTTTTAATCATTAATAAAGCCACTTGCACTCCAACTATCACTCCCATCACACTAAATAACCATAATGATGAAAGGGTAAAAGGGCCTATTTGTAAAATTACTGGATACATATTTGAATTATGAATGAAGGAATTAGTAATGGGTAATTGGGAATTGGTAATTAGGAATTTATAATTGTGATTATGATTTTTTAAAAATTATAGGTTGCTTATTATTAAAATAGTAAATATTAGACCCAAAAAAGCACCAGTCCATAAATATTTTGATTTAGAATTAAGCAGATTTTTTTGGATGCTCATCAAGCAATGCGTCATGAAAAGAAAAATCGTGATGTTTCTGATTATTGAAGAATTATAAGGGTTTGGCAGTTTAATATTAGAAATTATAGGCAAATTAATTTCTTTTGTGATGAGGTAGTAAGTAATGAAATAATAAAGCAAATAAAATAATAGCAACCATCCTGAAAAATAATAAAATTCCTGCCAAATACTCTTTTTCTCTATTTGCGTTTCTAAAAATTCTTTTTCGGGTTTTTGTCCATATAGCCTTAATTGTTTTTTTAATTTTTTGCGATTTTGTAATAACTCTTTGATTTCTTGTTTTAATACTTGTTTATTTTCTTTTGAACTTTTTAGCCAAAGGAAAATATCATTTTTAATTTTTTGAGTATTTTCTTTTAATTCTTTTCCTATATCGAAATCGTCTTTATTTTGTTTGTTATCCTCTTTTATTAATTTTTTTTCTGGTATTTCTGGCTGAGTTTCTTTGGTTGGCTTTTCTTTTTTACCTATTATTAAAGCAGACAGATCAGGAGACTCCGTGGCGGCTATTTGATTTAAATTAAGTAACATTCTTTGGCTCTCTAGAGAGATTTTATTATGATTTTCTTTATTAGCAGGATCAGGCTTGAGGGTTGATTCGTCTGTAAGCATATTTAACAGCTCTTTCGCTGTTTGTTTGAGATAATTAAGATTATAACTGCCTTTGATCCGAGTTAAAGTATTTGTAAATTCGTTAATTTTTTTCTTGCCTTCACTTGTAAAAGATGAGTTATACTTAGTTAATATTTCATTAGTATTCTTGATAATTTTATCAATTTCTTGTTTTAAATTTGTTTGTACGGCGTTCTGAGCGTTTGTCTCAGCGGATAATTTAGCTTCCGAGGAGGCTGAATTATTTTCTGCGCTAATTGATTCTAAATATTGAGCAAGTTCGGTTAAATCTTCTGGATGTTGAGGCGCTTTGGCATCAGCAATAGATTCTACTTTGAAATGATATTCTTGTATAAGGCGAACATACGCATGTTTAGTATCTTTTGAATTTATAGTCCCAATAATTTTTTTCCCGCTTGAATCAATAGCTGAAAATTTATATTTATTTAATTTCGCGTCTGTTTGCGCTAAAGTTCCTTTAATCTCATTTACAGATAATACTGAAAAGCCAAGTTTATTTAATTCTTTTCGAGCCGCCTCTTCATTATCGGCATGAATATTACCGCTTAACTGTTTATTTTCCGAGTTGATGGCGAGATAGTGGAATTGCATTTTAATTAATTGGGAATGAGTAATGAGTAAAGGGTAATTGGTAATTAATAAATTTTGTAAAGTGAAATGTTTTTTAATTACTCGTTACAAATTACCAATTACCAAATTTTAAATTTATAATTATTTCTGGCTGTCTATATAATCTTTTACAAAAATACTAATGATTGTGGCTGAAGGAATTGCCAAAATTAATCCTGGTATGCCTAAAAATTGATAAGCAACTAAAGCCGCTGTTATCACCGCAACCGGATTAAGATTTACTGCTCTTTTCATTACTATCGGAATAATTACATTACCTTCCATAAATTGTAACAAAACAAAGAAGATTATTACGGCGATCACTTGCCAGAAAGATTGATTTAAAGCTATTAAAATTGCGGCTACAGCGGTAATGGAAGGGCCTATCACCGGTAAAAATTCCGCTACCGCTTCAAAAAGTCCGAGCGTCAATGCAAATTCTATATTTAAAACTGACATACCTATAAAAGTTAAAGTTCCCATGATTAAAGAAAGAAGAAGTTGTCCTCTAAGCCAATTTCCCGTTTTATGTTTCACAGCATGGCTTTTTGCCACTATATAACGACCGTATTTGGATGGGAAAAGAGATTTAATAAAATTTTCTATATTTTGTTCTTCGACCGTCATAAAAAAAGTGAGCACCAATACCAAAATTAAATTAAAAATACCGTTGAAAAAGACAGAAAGGGCGGTAAATACGTTGCCAGCAACTCCACTTAATCGAGAAGCAATATTAGTTAAAGCTTTTTGTAAATTTTCTGTTAATACTTGTTGATTTTCACCTGACAAAAGATCTTTTAAATACGGTTCAATGTATGGATGAATTTTGTCATATAAAGGGATATCACTAAGTCCATTATTAGTGAGATTATAGATCATTACGCTGATTCTACCGGCTAATTCGCTTAACTGACTTACAACAAGAGGGATTAAGGTTGAAAGGAAACCAGCTAAAATTATTAAAGCCAGTAAATATATTAAAACAACGCCTAAGGCTCGGGGGACTCCTTTCCTTTGCAACCAGTCGATGGTTGGATCAAAAGTAGCTGAAAGAAGCAAAGCAATAAATAATAAAATAATTATTGTGCTTATCTGACCGACAAATTTCGAAAAAGCGATTAAAATTAGAATTACCAAAGTTGTTTTAACAACGCTTATAAGAGAAAACTCGACCATAATATGCTGAGATTCAGGTTTGTTTAATTTTGGTTTCTCGATATTTTGTTCTTTGTCTTGAGTACTTGCGTCTTTTTGCTGTTTTAATTTATGTTTGAAATGCTCAATAGTGTTATGAGCATTAATAATAAATTTTTTAATATGTTTTTTCATTTAAGATAAAGGACAAGGGATAAAAAAATATAACCAATTCTTTAAATTTTTTAGACAATTTAGTAGATATCTGACTGCTAAATAGTTATTGCTTTTATTTAAATGAAATTGTTACTGAAGCATCAGGTATATACAAATTGTAACTAAAATTTTTTAAACTTGTTATTAAATTTTAAATTTATTAATGGGGAATTTTTTAGACAATTTAGTATAATTATTGACTCACAAAGCCAAGGACGACGTTGACGATCACCCAGGCAAGAAAAGCGATGATCATTCCAATTAGTGCCCAAGTCATCATTTTTTTGCCTGCATCTTTTGAAATTGTTTCAATTAATCCTCCTCCAAGCATATAAGCTATACCACCAATTACAAACATTAGTACTGCTAGTATTCCTGAAAGTTGAATCAAAAATTCTATCCAATATACAAGAAAATAAGGGATCATCCAAAGGTGCATATCTCCGCTTCGAATAGCACATGACAAATATTTAGTTTGTAGTTCCTTGTCTTTATTGAAATTTTGTTCTTGGACGATTTCACTAAATTCTTTTGTTTTAGGATCATATCCTTTGTCTTCTAAAAATTTTTGGCAATCTTGTTCTTTATTATCTCCTGGCATGTCATATTCTGGCAAAATAGTACTGCCAGCGGCGAATAGAGAGGAAAAATGAAAAAGGAAAAAAGATAAAGAAAAAAGTAATTTAAGAAAAAATTTCATTTTTTGAAAAATTTAACTATTGTTATAATATAGAAAAAAGAATAAAGAATAAAGAAAAAAGAATAGACTTACTACACAATAATATAAAATATGATTAAAAATTTTAAAACTAGATTCATTTTAAAAAATCAATTAACAAATGATGTTTTTGAATTTATCTTTGAACTTATTGAGCCAGAAGAAATAGAATTTCAGTCTGGACAATTTATGATGCTTGACGTATTGACTGCAGATTCTTTTCCGCAAAAAAGAGCTTATTCAATTGCATCGCCATCTTTTTTGAGAAATAAGCTTAGATTTTGTATTAAATTAATTGAAGATGGAGTTGCTAGTACGTATTTTAAAAATTTAAAAATAGGCGATACAGCGAAATTTCAAGGACCATTTGGCAGATTTATATTAGATTTCGCTAGTAAAAAAAATTTGTTATTTATAGCAACAGGCACTGGAGTAGCACCATTTATTGGTATGCTCGAAGATATTTTTGAGAAAAAAGTTGATCGAAAAATTGAAATGTATTTTGGACTTAGATATGAAGAAGATATTTTTTATCAAGAAATTTTGGAGAAATTTGCTAAAGAGCATAATAATTTTAAATATCATTTAACCGTATCAAGAGCCAAAAATGATTTCAAAGGCTTAAAAGGCAGAATTACAGAATATTTAGATGTAAAAAAATATGATTTAAAAAATACGCAAATTTATTTATGCGGAGGAGGGGAGATGGTAAAAGAAGTACGGTCAAAATTTCTAAATGCAGGATTTGAAAAGGAAGAAATTTTTGGAGAGTTATTTTATGTGTAATGTCATCCCCGCAGAAATGAATATTTACGTTAATCCAAAAAAGTAGTGTGGGCGACTTAGTAGCTTAATGATTAATTAGTGATGTTATATCTTCTGAGCTTTTTCTTTCAAAACCGAGGCTTGTTGAAGCATCTTCTCAGCTTCTTTTTTTAATTCCTCAATTGTTTTCAAAAATTGAGTTTTTATTTCCGGGTCATTCTCTTGATTTGCTGTTATTTGTAATTGTTTTGCGTCGCTTTGATTTAGTTTTGCTAAAATTTCTAATCCTTGCGCTTCTGCTAAAATTTTGTCTCTTTTTTCTAATTTTTCAAGTTCTGGAGTTAAATCGACTGTTGGTCTGTTATCAGATTCAATTACTAAAGATCGTTGAGGATTAACCTCTTTTTCTTGTTGAACCATATCGATTCGTTTTGGCATGTATCTATTTGTCCAAGTTATTCTTTCATCGCGTTTTGTTTGGGTATTGTCTTGAAGAATTTGTGCAGGAGAAGTATTGATTAAATATTTTATTAAATTTGCTATTCTAATTTCTGGTCTTGTTTCGGATCTGTCATGTTTAAAAACTATATCCAAGGCATTTTTTGGAGTCTCGATGCTTAATGTTGAATATCCGCCAACATTAGAGGCATAAACACATTCTCCAAATGTAATTTTTATATCTCCAGATTTTAAATTTTCTGCTAATGCTTCTTTTGCTTTTTGATTTGTCCCTTCAAATGGAAATTCCATTAATTTTTGCATCTTTCGAGCGTGTACAGCAGTAAAAATATTATTTTGATCAATTAATGGATCAGTGGCTTCTGCGGAAATTTCCCAAGTGATTCTTGTATCGTAATGTATTTCTTTCTTTTCTTGATATTTTTTACAAGCATCTTTAGTTAATTCTGCAATTATCGTTTGCATCTTGGACGGATCCTCTCTCCAGTCTGGAGCAACATTTGTTTCAATTTTAACAAAACTATTATCAGTTTTATTTTTAAGTAAAAATACTAATTGCATATTTTTATCATCAATCGGCTTCTCAATCAAAGCTAAGCTAACATTTCCATATTCGCATCCTAAAGCTTGTTCAATGTCTGTAATTAAATTTTTTCTTTTTAAAATAGGATCGAGCTCAGGCTTTCTATTAACTGTTATTATTTGTCGTTCTTTTCTGTCTAATTCCGTATCAATTCTTCTTGAACCAACTACTTCTTTAGAAGTTTCCATTCTTGGTATGTTTGCACCTCCCATTCTGTAAAAATTTTAGAATTTTAAAATTATCAAAATATAATAGCATAAATTTAGTTTTTATACAATGAAAAGCTAATGTTTTTAACAAAGAGTTATGGTAAAATAATAAGATTTAATCTTTAAATTTTTTTGTTATGAATAAAGAAATTTCAGTTTTAAAAATCGGAATTCTTATGAGTTTATTGATGAGTTTTGGTTTTTTGTCTTCACTTTTTTCTGTAAGTGAAACAAGAGGAAACAGTTTCCAAGCTAATATTTTGCAAACATTAAATGTTCAAAAAGAACAAATTGTTGACGAGACGCAAGAAACAAAATTTCTATTACCGCAGACGGAAATAATTAAGAGAGCTGAGAACCAAAAGTTGACCAGCCCGACATCGTTCTGGCAGGGAACTGAGAATGAAGAAGATTATGATGTTGAAGGGGAATTTTTACAATTCCAAAAATATATTGAAGACAGAATTTTTGAAGATGTGAATATCCTTAGGAGCCGTAACGAAATAACCTTTATAGATAAGGTCTAAATAAGTGTTCAGATTTGATTTTTCCGATTGAGTAAAATTTGAGGTGTAGCCAAGTTACAGTGAAAATTTTACGATTGAAGAAAATTCAAAGATGAATGCTTAATTTGCCTTAGATGTGAAGGTTATTTTGTTACGGCGACTTATTACTTCCCGTTCTTTGTAATGATTTTATCAATTAATCCATATTTAAGAGCATCTTCAGCGCTCATAAATTTATCCCTATCCGTATCTTTTTCTACCTTTTTTAAATCTTGACCACTGTGTTTAGCGATAATGAGATTTAAGTTTTTCTTGGTTTTAATAATATGATCTGCGGCGATTTCAATATCGCTTGCTTGACCTTCTGCTCCTCCAAGGGGTTGATGAATCATAATTTCACTATATGGAAGTGCAAATCTTTTACCTTTTGCTCCTCCGGTCAAAATTACTGCTCCCATGGAAGCGGCCAGTCCAACGCAAATTGTTACCACATCGCAAGAAAGATATTGCATGGTATCGTAGATAGCCATACCAGCAGTTACATGACCTCCAGGGCTATTAACATATAAAGTAATATCTTTTTTCGGATCTTCTTTCTCAAGAAATAAAAGTTGAGCGATAATAATATTGGCAACGCCTGAGTCAATAGCCGTGCCAAGAAAAATCACTCGATCTTTAAGTAGTCTTGAATAAATATCATAAGCTCTTTCACCTTCGTGCGTTTTTTCAATCACGGTAGGAACTAAATAAGAAGCTTTATTTTGTTTGGTTGTATTATTTTGTTGCGTATCGTTTCTACTAAAAATGCTTTGTAAATACATTAGGATAAAGGAGAAAAAATAAAGGATAAAGGATAAAGGACGAAGAATTTTTTTTTGTACTGATTAAGTATATCATAAAATTATTTGTTGGTCCTTGGAAATGAGTTGTTTTATGCTTGGCTTTATTGCTCAGTATTATTTTATATAATGTTTAAGATTAAGATTAAGAATTAAGGAAAATTTATAAATAAATTTTGTCCATTCTTCGCTAAAGCTACGGAGGGCATTCTTCGCATTTTTTATTTATTAAAAGACTTTATGATATATAGGCTGTGCCATTCGTAGCTTTATGAAGCGTTAGCGTAATAAAGCGAAGAATGGTGGGTCAGCAGGGATTCGAACCCTGGACCAATAGGTTAAGAGCCTACTGCTCTACCAACTGAGCTACTGACCCGTATTAGACTTACTACACAATAATATTTCTACTGCAATTTTTAGATTTTATCGTACGCAAAAAATTTACAGATTTGAGCTGTTTTTATCAAGTTTTTTTTGAAGGATAAAAATCTCATTCGGCTCCAAATCTGTAACCTACACCTCTAATGGTATGAAGAACTTTTGAGGCACCGGGTAGTTCTATTTTTCTTCTTAAATTATTAATGTGAGTATCGATAGTATTTGATAAAACGAATCTTTCCCTTTCCCAAACATTTGTGATAATTTGTTGTCTTGGTAAAACAATTTCAGGATGTGTCATAAAGAATTCTAAAAGCTTAAATTCTCTTTTTCTTAAATTCACAAATTCATTATTGATTGTTAAAGTATGCCGTTTCCTATTTAGGATAATTGTTTGAAATTGTAAAATGTCTTTTTGATATTTTGTTTTATTTTCATGCCTTATCCAATCAATTAAAAAAGATATTTCGCCAAAATGAAAATAAGGAATTAAATAACAATAATTAAATTCAAAGGTTTTTTTGGTAGATTTTTGCGTATTTCTATGTAAAATTAATACTTTTAACTCAGGATAATGCTGTAAAATAAGATGAATTTCATAAATATCGCTTTTATTTAAAACGCTATCAATTAATATTAAGTCAGCATTTTTATATAAAAGCTGTATTGGTAATTTACTGATATCTGTTATTGAAATAATATTAATATCCTCTGTCTTTAACTTTTCTTTAATTCTATTTCGAAAAATATTATCGTTGCTAACAAGAATAGCATTCATTTGGTTGTGGTTTTTTAAAATTACATCAAAAATGTAACTTTTCGATTTTTTTAAAGCAAAATGTCGTTTAAAATAGACAGAGGAAATTTGTAAAAATTTGTAAAGAAATTTGATTTGTTAATTTATATCTTATCGTTTTGTAGAGATTATTTTCAAAATACGTCAAGGAAATATTGTTTTGTTGGAGGGATTTGACATTTAATGGTTTTATTTTGATAACTTTTAGTATAATTTTAAATTATGAAAATTATTTCTTGGAATGTTAACGGACTTCGAGCGATTGCCAAAAAGAAAGAATTTTGGAGTTTTTTGGATAATGTTTCTCCAGATATTCTGGCTCTGCAAGAAATAAAATCAAAAGAAAATCAACTGACTATGGATGTATGGAAGCCGCATGGTTATTTCAGTTATTTTAATTCTGCAAATAGGCCTGGATATAGCGGTACTGCGGTTTACTCTAAAAAAGAGCCGTTAAAAGTTTCTTATGGTTTGGGAATCGAAAAATTTGATAGCGAAGGAAGAATTATTGAAATGGAGTTTGAGGATTTTATATTTTTTAACGTATATTTTCCCAATGGTGGGCAAGGAGAAGAACGCTTGCAGTTTAAATTGGAATTTTATGAAGAATTTTTGAAATATTTAAAAATAAGAAGTCAAGAAAATGAGGGAATAAAAAAGGGGATTATTGTTACTGGAGATTTTAATACTGCCCATACAGAAATTGATTTAGCTAGGCCAAAAGAAAATGAAAATATTTCTGGATTTATGCCTTGTGAAAGAGTTTGGATAGATAAATATTTGGAAAATGGATTTGTAGATATTTATCGAAAATTTTATCCTGACAAGAAAGACGCATATAGCTGGTGGAGTCTTCGAACAGCGGCAAGGCAAAGAAATATAGGATGGAGAATAGATTATTTTTTAATTACAGAAAATTTGGTAAAAAATATACAGCAAGTAGAAATTCTGCAAAACATTATCGGATCGGATCATTGTCCTATCATGGTAGAAGTGGCAGAATCAAATAACAAAAAAGACCGTAGCATTTAAAATATTACGGTCTTTTTTAATTTTTTAAAATTTTTATGCAAAATAAGAGTAGTAGCCAAGTACAACTCCGAGCACAAGCGCAAAAACTGCACCGAAATATATGAATCCTTCTTTATTACAGGTTTTTAAAAGAGGTCTAATCCATGATCCTGGCGCAAGAAAATAAAATACACCTTTGAAAAGAGCAATCCATCCTATAATGGTAATTATTAACCAAACGTTCCATACCCACACATTATATATTTTAACAATTATCAGACCGATAAACATTTGTGCTAAAGCAATGGTAAACATGCTGTAATGATCCTGTTCCCATTTGTTTATTAGTTTTTGCCATGATTTTGTGTAGAACAAAATTGACAAACCAAGCACCAAATAAATTGGACTTAAAATGGAAGCTATAAATTTAGCTATCTCCATAAAAGAAAAGGTTAGGAAATAAATTCTGAGCGTATTGTATATTTTTTTTGTTCAGTTTGGAAGGGGGTCAGACTGGAAAACGTTTATTTGTCAAGGAAATTTTAAAAAAAATAGAGAAAAAAATAGAATTCAGTTATAATTTTTTTAGATATTTTTTAATTTTTCTCTATGTCGATACTAAAAAAGGATAAATGTGAAAAAGAGGTCCATTATATTATGACTCAGAAAACACCTTGGTATATGTGGATTAAGCTTGCGGTTGGAGCTTCTTTAATTTTATTTATTTTTGGCGGAGTTTTTATGTCTGCAGGAAACTTGGAATCAGAAATTAATATATATAAAGGCGGACTTAAAGAAAATTATTTAAATTCTGATTTTTTACAAAATGAAGCTTATGATCAATTAGCGACGAAAATCGGTTATTTGGATCTGAAAGGAACGATAATGAGTCAATCGACACAGAATTCACTTTTCGCTGAACAAGTCATCAGTCCTGAGAATGTTATCCCTCAGTTAAAAATGTTTATGAATAATGATGAAATTACAGCAGTTGTTTTACGAATCAATTCTCCTGGAGGAGCGATGGGACCATCTGAAATGATAGCGGATTATATTAAAATTTTAAGCAAAGAAAAACCAGTTTATGTTTATAGCGATGATTTATTAGCTAGTGGTGGATATTTGATCGCGGCTCCAGCTACTAAAATCTTTACTCATAAATCTGCTCTTGTCGGCAGTATTGGAGTGATCACCCAGTTTGTAAATGCAGAAAATCTTTTGGAAGATAAGTTAGGCATTGAAATCCAGACTTTTAAAGGTGGAAAATATAAAGATATTGGTAATCCAGCGCGCAGTATGAACGAAGAAGAAGAAAATTTAATTCAAGAAATGATTGATTTGTCTTATGATAAATTTATTTCTTGGGTAGCTGATAATCGCAATATGTCTTATGAAAATGTAGAAAATTTGGCAACAGGTTGGATATATTTGGGAGAGCAGGGGATTTCAAACGGACTTGTTGATGGAAATGGACTTTTTGAGGAATTCGTAGAGATGATGAAGGGAGATTTAGAAATTAATCAAGAAATTCAATTCGTAACTTATGAATTGCCAAAAACTTTTTTAGAAGAATTATTTGGCTCTGAATTTATCTCAACTAAATTTATGAAAAGTCCTTTAAGTCAATTAGAGCAAATGTATTTGCCTAGCGGAATTTATTATTTATGGAGATAAATTTTAATTTTTAAATTTTAATTATTCTTGAATTATGATAAAATATAGATGTAAGTAATTCTTTATTTTTTAAATTTTATTATTATGGCTGATGCACAAGCAAACCCTATGGGTTCGCAACAAAATATTAAAGTAGAAGAAGGTCAAAATATGGTCGATTTATATGTTAATGCTGTTTCAGCAAACATTACTACAAACGAAGTTACGCTTCAACTTGGCGTTACTAAACCAGGAGGAGGAGCAGGACAGCCTGTTGTTGTTAAACTTCTTGGTAATCTTTATTTGAGTCATGCAACAGCAATTTCTACCGTTAATTTATTACAAAATGCTTTAAAAGCTTATGAAGAAAAAGTAAAACAAGCGCAAACAAGTCAACAAAGTCCAATTCCTCAAGAGGGATCGGTTGAGTAAAATATTTTTAAAGATGCTTATTTAGAGATGCCCCATCGGGGCATCTCTACCATGCCCTACCGCAGGACATCCTTACTATGAAACAAAACATTTTCAAGTATTATCTATTTCAACTCTTCTATGCTTTGAGCTTCTCTTTTGTGCCTTTTTATATAGTATTTATGTATGAAAGAGGACTCAATTTTACTGAAATTGCTATTACGCAAAGTGTTTATTATTTCCTTTTTTTAATTTTCGAACTGCCAACAGGAATTCTTGCTGATAAAATCGGACGTAAAAATACCATTATTTTAGGGGTAATTACCAAATTTACTGCTTTAATTATTTCTGTATTTTCATTTTCTTTAATCCCTTTTATTTTTGCTGAAATATTATTCTCTTTAGCTAGAGCGCTTGAATCAGGGACCGGTAGTGCTTTTCTTTATGATTCGCTTTTATATGTCAAACAAGAAAATAATTATAAAAAAATTCAAGGTAAAGCCTATAGTATGCATTTGATAGGTAATACCTTAGGAGGAATATTTGGAGCTTTGATCGCGTATTTTTCAGCTATTAGTAACATTTATATCTTATCGGCTTTTATGGCTATAGGAGCTTTTTTTGTGGCAATTTCATTTAAAGAAAAGATACCTCAGCCTGAATATGCTGATATTTTATCGCAGGAATTGAAAACATGTAGCGGACATTTATTTTCAAGTATCAAAGATGTTATAAAAAGCCGATTAATAATTTGGATTATTCTGTATTCAAGTTTAGTTTTTGTGTTAATTAGAGCAAATTTAATATCTCTTCAACAGCCATTTTTATTATTTTTATTAATGCCGAAATTTATTTTTGGACTTGTGGATATTGTGATTAGTTTAGGAGGAGCTTTATTTTCGTATTTTGCAGAAAGTATTGAAAAATATTTTGGATTTGGAAAGACCTTGATTCTTATACCTTGCACTTTATTTATTTCATTTTTAGGCATGGGTATTTTTCAATCTAAATTTGCTTTGCTATTTTTATTTTTACAAATGATTGCTGTTGGTATTAATGTGCCAATTATTAGAGATTTTTTACAAAAACAAATTAAAGATTCAAGAAAAAGAGCGACTATTCTCTCTATTGAAAGTTTGATTGCGCGAGGAAGCTTTGCATTTTTTGCACTTTTGTTAGGATTTATTTTGGATAATTACGGCGTACAAAATGCATGTTTGCTAACGGCTGGACTAGCTTCAATGGGAATGTTTTTGTTATTTTTGTTTAGACCAGTGAGATGAAAGGAAAAAATGAACAGGCAAATTTTTCGCCTTTATTTCATTATGGACTGACGAGCAAATTGCGAATGCTATTAATCATTACTTCAATATATTCCTTAAATTTTCCATGACCAGAAATCTTGTAAACTTGATTACTGCTTCTTTCTGCGTACATTACTACTTCTTCATCGGAAATTTTAGTCATTGATTTGTATTCTTCGATGGTGCCATCAATGATTTGTAAAATAATTAATACGTTTGAATTATCATCGGCGATTTCAGTGTCGTTAAATCCATATGAAGCATTGCCAATATTGGCGTAATACCAGTTTTTTGGATATTGCATACCAAATTTATAAGGACTGCTTTCAAAATAAGCATAACCTTCTAAATCTTCCGCTTCCCCTTTATCAAGAGAGCTTTCAGGTTCGGATTCAGTTTTAATTTCCGTTTCATTTTGAGATGGGTTATTATTTTGCACGGGTTGGGGTGCGATTTCGGTCTCATTTTGTGTGTCAGATACGTTTTGAGTTATAATTTCATCATTAGATTCAGAATTTTGTAATTCAGTTTCTGTTTGGATTTCAGTTTCAGGACCTGAAATTTGTGTAATTTGGCTTTTAGCATCCTTGGTGATAGCGATAAATTGAAAATTATTAATTAAATTTAAAAAATCTGTTTTGGCAACAGCAAAATTTTCATTTATTGAAGTGGCAAATTCTATTGAATAAATATTTGTATTTCGTTTAATGTAAAAAATCGTTTTTGAATCTGAAAAATTAATTCTAACAGATTGAAGAGCATCAGGACCGATTTTGTTTTCATATAAAGCCGATGAAGGATATTTAGTTTCTGCCCATTGATATAAATCTGAAAATAAATTGGCTGTTTGACCTTCTTCATTTGGTTCGGAATTCTCTGTTAATTCTAAAGTTTCTTCTAATAAAGCAATTTTAATAGAAGGTAGGCTAATTAAATTTTCATTTTCTTCTTTAATGAAATTTTCATAACGAAGAACGACATTATCGTTAAGTTCATTTTTAATAACCCATGTTCCTAGAAATTTAAATTTTATTCCTAAATTTGCATTTAAATATTCGAATTTCTGTTCACTAAAATCAATTTCTTCTGTATTTTCATTTTGATTTTCTTCTTCAGATTCAATGATTTGAATACCCTCAATTTCAAAAACTGCTTTTTCGCCATTAGCATCATTTTTTTGTATATAATATCCAGTTACCGAGACTTTTTCACCTTTGTATTTGGCTAAATCAATATATTCACTTAAAACATAAATGATACTTTCATCTTCTCTTGATTCCATGAAATAATGACTGTCTTTATAAGCGACTGCACCGATATATTTGAGAGTCCCACTGATTGTTTGCATCTCTTTTTCGATTTCAGGTTCAAAAGATGTAGCACAACTAGAAAGGATAAAGGATAAAGGATAAAGGAAAAGGAAAATAATTAATAAAATTTTTTTCATAGATTTAAAATGTATTAGGGATTGGTAATTACTAAATTAGTTTAGATTCTTATTATGCTTTCTTCAAGCAACTTTGGAATTTTTGTAATTATTTCACAGCCATTTTTTGTTACGATTGCCATATCTTCAATTCTAATTCCGAATTTATTTGGCAAATAAATCCCTGGTTCGATGGTAATTACATCATTTTCTTTTAAAACATCTTTTGATTTTTGTGAAATTTTTGGTGATTGATGAATTTCAAGACCGACTCCATGACCAAGACCATGTTCAAAATTCTTTTCAAAACCAGCTTTTTTTATAATAATACGCGCAATTTTATCTAATTTTGAGCATTTAAGACCTAATTTGATTTTTGCAATAGCTGTTTTTTGCGCTTCTAAAACTAAATTATAAATATTTTTCTGTTCTTTAGTAGGATTTTTTGTAAAAATCATTCGCGTCATGTCAGAACAATAACCTTTATATTTGACACCCATATCAATCAAAATCATATCGCCTTTTTTCAATTTTTTATTAGTATTTTTATGATGTGGCGTTACAGAGTTTTTATTAATAGCGATAATTGGTTCGAAGGCAAGATTTTCGCAGTTTTTATTAAGAGCCATATCTTTTATTTTCAAAGCGATTTCTTTTTCTGACATGCCAATTTTAAGCATTTTCTTGAGATTTTGAAAAATCTCCTCATTAATTGCTTGAGATTTTTTGATAAGAGAAAGCTCAGCCAAAGTTTTTACTAATGAAACAGAATTTTTTTTAATAGATCGCATGAGTAAACTTAAAAATCAAACTTGGGTTAAAAACCATTTAATCATTTCTTCTGATTTAAGAATTTCTTTTTCTAAATTTTGAAAAGTTTTAACGATTTCATATCTTTTGTATCCAAGTGATTCCAAAGCTTCAATAGCTTCTTTTGTTTCGTTTGAGAATAGGGCGTTTGCAGATATGCCTTGACTTGTTTGATTATCCAAAATTTCCGGTTGAATTTTATTTTTTAATTCTAAAATTAATCTTTCAGCAGTTTTTTTGCCAAGACCGGGGATTTTGGTAAGCATCGTTATATCTTGGGTAAAGATAGCGGTTTTTGTGAATTCAATTGGCTGATTAAGGATTTCAAGAGCAGTTTTTGGACCAATGCCTGAAACTGAAATTAATTGTTTAAAAAATTGAAGTTCAGATAAGTTTTTCATGCCGAAAAGAGTAATTGAATCTTCTTTTACAGATGTATGTATAAAAAGTTTTAGTTCCTGATTTACTAAATTTTGACTTAGAATTTCATTAGTAGTAAAAACCTCATAGCCAACACCATTAACATCAAGAATTAAATTTTTGTTTTGGAGAGCGAGAACGATACCGGAAAGGAAGGAGATCATATTTAATTATAAATTATGAATGAGAGAATTAGTAATTAGTAATTAGTAATTACTAATGAATTATACATTTTTTTAAAAAAATATATTTTACACAACTTGCCCGTTCCAATTCAGACAAACGTATAACTCATCAAATTACTATTCTTATATTAAAGACAAATATCAGCTTCATCAAGTTAATTCAAAAAATTTTCAAAATCATAATCAAGCAAGGTTGCGTCATAAAAATTTTCGTTTGAATTTTGCCTGCCAGAACTTTGGGCTGGAACTTTGGAAAAGTTTTCGTATTCGATATTTTGGAAAACTGTATTTTTGAAATAATTGTATTGGGCTTGATTTCTCGTTTTAAGAAGTTCTGAATGCAAAATATATGTTAAAAAAGTTTCCGCAAAATGTTCGAAACAATCAGTTTGGCTATAACCTGAGATGAAATTTTTATCATTATCAAAAGTTTTGATTTGTTTTGACGTGATCCAATAATTTGAATAAAATTCAACACTTAAATCATCTTTAAAAGTTTTTGTACGACCATCAGGGAATCTGCTAACACCGCTTTTCGAATCTCCATTTAAAGCGCCTAAATCAGCAATATGGCCAAGTTCATGAATCAGAACTGATACAAATTCTTCATCTTCAATATTGATAATGCGCATTTTTATTTGCTTTGAACTAGCGGTTCCTCTAGCAATATTTTCCTCAAAACTAAAAGTAATTTTTGTAAGTGTTTGCCAAAGATTGTAAGGGATTTTTGTTAAAGTTTTTTGAAGCAGGCTTTGGAAATGAATAATTTGTTCTATTTGATTATTTTCTAAAATTTCCGCACCAGTAATAGCAAATTGCCCAAAACATTTGTTCGGACAGGGCAGAGCTATTATTTCAAAATTTATAGTATCTTTGTTTAAATTAGCAGAATTTATTTCTGATTGAGAACTTGATGATTCATGAAAATTTTCATAAGCATAAGAATAAGAAGCAACTTTTCCATTAATTTCTCTTTGAATTTCAAGAAGTTGATGAAGGAGAGGAAGAAGGAGTAATCCTAAGATTGAGATCTTGAGGAGGAATTGAGGCATTTTATTTAATTTTTAAAAGGAAATTAAAGTAGCATGAAAAAGATGATTTGTCAAAAAAATCAAGTAAAAATAAAATCCTCACTATCTCTCCTTTTGTAAAGGAGAGGGTTTGATTTATCTACTTTAGGAGCCCTCTTTGCGCCTGCTCGCCAAAAAGCTTAAGCGTCGAAGGGAAAGGGGAGGCAGAGAGGATTCTTTATCTCAATTCGTATTTATTTAAAAAAGAAAAATTATTGATGTGTTATATTTATTAATATGCTTCATCTCCATCGTCATCATCCTCATTAGGATTGCTGGAAGAAAAATGAGGGGTGGAGTGAGAGGGGGAAGAATCTTTTTTAACAAAACTTAATATTAAACTAAGTACTATAATTAAACTTGTGACCAAAAATGTTGGAATGCTTGCCAATCCTTCAAGAAGATATTCATATGTTTTGTCAAAACCTATATTTACTATAGAGGCTCCAGCGGCATACATTGAAGTTCCGGCAACGATACTATTTGTTACAAAACTTCTAACAACATTAATTATTCTAGAATTTCCTTGTAGGTGAAAAACTGCAATTGAGGCTAATAAAGTTAATCCTACCGTTGTAATGAATTGATTATTAGCAAATAATGTTGGGATAAATTCAGGAGCAAACCAGCCAGATGCCGCATCTATTCCTATTAAAGCTCCCGAAGCAATTAATGCCGGAAGATATTTTTTTGCCCATTCTGTTTCTTGAGAATTTGGATTAAATAATAATGAGCCAATAGCTAAAGCTCCAAATGCTGTAGCAATATGCGGACTTAAAAGTACATTTTCTGGAACGGTATGATACATTAATGCTCCAAACGGTGGTATGGCTCCACCAATAGCTTGAGCTATTCTTCTTTCTCTTGTTCCTTCTTGTCCCGCTTCTTCAAAACCAATTTTTTCAGCAATTTTCGGAGCTACCCAAGTTAAAAGAGGTATTGTTGCCGCTAATATGCCTGCTGTTATTGCGTGAGGTATATATTCCCAGCCTGTATTTGTTTGTAGAGTAGTAGTAATAGCCTCTGTCGCAACTTGAGTAGTTTCTCCTGTAAAATCCAATACCCCATTACTATTCATAGTTTGTCCTACACCATCTGCAAGTATTCTGGCTTCTTCTGCTTGCCTACTTAAAATTGTATGTCCAATAATACCTCCTCCCACAACCGCAGTTCCTATTGCTAATCCTGTTTTCAAACTACCAACTTCTCCTCTTGTTTCTGCACGTTGTTGATCTATAGGTTGTGTGCGTTCAGATGATTCAGTAAGCGCAAAATCATCAGCAGAAGCAGGTAGGTGATCGTCTTGATTTTGAGGTAAATTAATGATTTGATTATTTGTTGGCATTTTTTGATTTAAAAATTTAATTGGTTTTAATTACAGATTCCCGCCTACATACTTTAATTGAACTAACGTATTAATTTAACAAGTGCGGGAATGACATAAAAATTATTTATTTTTTACATCAAAAATTTCTTTTAATTCAGGGACTGAAGAAATGTTTAATTGCGCAAAAGGATATTGTATTAATTCATCTGGATTTGGATTTAGATATTGTTCTTTTCCATTTGCCGCATTTTCAATTGTTCTAATATAAACTTTAAATTGTTTTTTAGGATTTGAAGTTCCAGATGCGTCTTCTTTTAATATTTCAATACAATATTTTTTTTGATACAAAATGGCGATCCACCTATTTTTTGTAAGAGTTTTTAACTTATTAATAATAATATTTGCCGCTGTTTCAGGGGTATCAATTTTTGAATAAGATTCGTTTTGCAATAATTTTTCAATTCTTGCCGTTTGAGAAATTTTAGGCAAATTTTCTGTTAAAGCCTCATTTAATTTTTGAGTAGTTATCCACTTTGAAAATTCTGTTAACGTATCAGAATATTTATTAAATTTAAATCTTACTTTATCTGGATGAGCTTTGTCTATTTGAATTTCACCGATATTTTCTAATTTTACACCATTTATTGCCGAAGGATCGTCTAAAATATATATATCTAAACAATCATATTCTCGTTCTCGCGTCATATTTATATCAAAATTATTATTTTCGTTAGAACTTGTTTTTATTTCATAATTAAAATCTCCAATTATCATTTCCGCAGTATCATTGGAAAAGCTTTGTTTAATTTCTCTTTTGGTTCTTAAAAGTTGTTCTGGTCCGTGAGTATGGATTTTCAGAAGCCTCCAAGAATTTGATGTTCTATATCCAAGTAAATTTTCTTTATCAAATATTTCTCCTTCTCCACCTTCTTTATATTTATATTTTATTTCCCATTCTGATTCATTGCTAGTATTTGCTGTACAGATTACGTCTATAGCCTGATTATTGTTATTACGCGGATCAAGAATTGTCATTACATCTCCAGGTCGAAGTAAAGCTCGATTTTTAATTTGTTCTTGATTTTTATTTTTGAATTTATCTCCTAAAGGGACTTTGAATGTTTCTCCATTAAAGTTTTGGATTAAGATTTGGTCTTTTGTTAAAGCCGTTAAATAAATATATGGAGTTTCAAGTTTATCATCAGATGAAAAGAAAACTATATCGCCCGTAAAAAGTCCGGCATTTATTACTGCTTGATGTTCTGTTGCAACTCTTGGATCGTTTAAATTTATTTTATTAAATGGAATTTTTCGGCTAAAATTCAAATCATTTTGATCTAATGGTTGAAATTCTTCTAGCGCACTTGCCACCCCTTCTCCCGCCGCTTTTTCTGCTTCTGTCGCCTCTCTTACTGCTGGCGCTCTTAATTTATCATGCTCTTTTTTCGCTTCTTTTTCTAATCTTTCTTCTCTATCATCTTCATCTTCTTCATCTTCATCTCCCTTTTTATCAGTTTCCTTTGCCCATTTCTCTCCTTGCTTTACCGCTGATTCGAGATATCCTTTCGCATCATCTGTTGTTGCTCCAGTCCATATTCCCCCTATTGCCACAAATACACCTCTTACTAATTTACCAAGGGCTGATCCTGTCCATCTAAATGCTCCTTGTAGATAAGACGATATTGAATATTCATCTTTCCAAGACCATAGATCAAAATTTATCGGTAATTGGGCTACATCAGATGAATTATTAAGTAGACCTTGAAGATAAGCGACATTAAGTCCTTCTATTTTCTTTCTATAAGCATCTTTATCTATTGTAAATCCTGCTTTTAATTGATCTAATGTGTCCTGCCTTACTCTGATTGCCATAGCCCTAATCAAATTCCTTGCTGGTTTCCATAAACTATTTAACTTTTTCTTTTCAAACACCTCTTGTTCGAGATCAATTAATTCTTTGACTTGTTTGCCAGTATAATTTTTGCCTTCAAATGGTTGATTTTTATTAAAATCTTCAAAAGTTTGGATTGCTTTACCGCCTGGAGTAAATAAATCTTTCTTCTTTGAATAGATTTCGTCATTTCCAATTACCAATCCTAAATCATCATACATTCTGGTTAGATAATCGACATATGCTTTCTTTTCCTCCGAATCGGTAACGCCTTCTAATTGTGTTTTTAAAGCGTTATTGTATCTTGAAAAGACAATTTCTAAACGAGTTTCATTCTCAAAATCTTGATCTCTTAAACTTTCTCTTAAACCATTTATAGAATCAGCATATTCAGGACCTTCAAAAGTTCCAAGAACACCACTTAATTCTGTCAACCAATCTTTAACGGTTGCTTCTGCTGGTTTATCACCTTCTTTTGCTCCTCCTTCTTTATATTCGCTTAAATTTTCTTTTAATTCTCTTACTTTGCTTATTAGTTCTTCAACATATTTAGTTCTTGTATCTTCATCCATGGTTTTAAGTTGTGTTAAAGCATATAGAAGAGCGGCTTTGCTAATTTCCGACCATTCGTGCTTATCAGTTGCAAAGAATGATCCAAGTTGTTTCTCAATGAATCCTGGAATAGGAATTCCTTTTAATTTTCCTTGCACTTGATAGATTTCATCGCCAAGTTCTTTGAATATGAAACGCAAATATGCTGATTGATTTTCTATACTCTTATCAGCAAGTTCAGAAGACCAATTTGCACCGTCATAAGAAACTGTCATCTTAATTTCTTGATTATCATAAAGAACAGTAATTGGTAAACCTGTACCATCTTCTGAAGCTTTTAGTAAATCTCGATCTTCAATGTTAATGCTTGACTGAGGCACAGCAAGTTTTTCTGCGATCGGTTTGGTGATTTTGTCTCTTCTGTAATTAGCGATTATTTCATTATCATCTTCATAAGGTTTTGAATCGAAAACTTTTTCACCATTTTCAATCTTAACATCATGAACTCTCATGTGATACATATTATCAAAATCATTAGATTCAACCTTTCCAAAATGCCCTGAAATATTTAAAGCAACAGTTCTTTCAGTTGCTGGAACAGACATAAAAGCAGGAATTGTAATATCCATTGTCCATTTTTGCAGTTTCGGATCCCATTCAAGATTTTTATAGTTTCTTATATTTTTATTAGCTAATTTTTTTTCTACAATTATTTTAGCGTAACCTTCTAATTCATGTGGTTCAGGGCTTTCTTCTTGAAATCTTTTGTCATGAAAAAGTTCAAATCTTGCCCAAGCCGCATTTCGATTTGGTAAATAATAAAATCTTGCTCCGACTGAATTAGGCGCGTCAAATACTTTTGCTTCTTGATTACCAGGGCTTTCTACCCAGCCCTCCATTCTGAACGGCACGCCATAAGCTGTAACCATATGCTCATACGGATTCATTTCTATATCAGGCATATCTTTTTTATAAAGTCTTCTAATCGCCGCGCATCTACCTGCGTATTGTTGCATAAATAATGTACCATTACGTATGACGCTATCTACCACTTCTATGGAATTTTGTTTGAAAATGCTTCCTACATGCTCTACAAAACCAGTTAGATTTCCTTTTTTTGTGAAAGTTTGAACTATTTGACCGACAATATTGAAATCCATTTTTTTGAAAGCATCCCAACCATTAATTTCTTTTCCATCTCTATCTTTAAAAGTTTGCGCTTTAAAATCATCAATTAAATGATTTGCTGAAAGCATTGTGTACAAAGTATCCATTGCTTCAAATGAGGTTTCTTGATCTTCACCAGAAATAAATTTTGATAAACCTAAAGGCGGTATATCTTTTGATCGTAAAGGTTTCTTTTCATTAGCTCGTTGTCTTTTTATTTCATCATAATTGCCATTTTGTTTAGCTGTTTCATATTGATCAAATATTTCTCCAAATGATAAATTCCCGACCTGTCCACTTACCATTGCTTCGAGTCTTGATATCGTTTTTTCACGTTTTGAAACACGAGGAACATACAATCCAAATACATCAAGATATTGCTCGCTTACTGATTCGTCTTTTTCAGGCACTTCAACACTCGCCGCAAAAACAGCCGCGGCACTGCCAAATATTAAAGCCAAACCTTTATCTCGATGTTTTTCAAGCAAGGAAAGTCCTATGCCAACAAGAAACGCTCCGCCAGCTATATAAGGATTAGCATTAACAATATCTCTTATCGAACCATGCAATTGTCTTAAACCTTCTTTTGCTCCTTTCACCGCAAAATGCTCATTGCCGACTTGAATATCTCGTACTGCTTCTTCTCTTTGAATTCTTTGCAAAGCAATTTTTGCTTGCGATTTGATACGATTAAAGAGTACAAAAGCGATATTTATCTCTTGTTGTAACTTCTTAGGATCGCTATCAACTAATGTATTTATACTTTTATCTATCTCATTTCCTGATTGTGCAATATCTATAAATTTTTCATTTCGAAAATCTCGCACCCACGTGCCGAAATCTGTTCTTTGCGTGTTTGGAGGAAGTTCATTATTATAAGTTTGCCAGCCTTTGATTATTTCTGTGAAAAATTGAGACTTAAAATAAGGTAAAATCTTTTCTTCTTCAGGTTGAAAAATCGGTGGAACAGAATTAGATGAAGACATGAGTTTTAAAGTCTGTTTATGCGTACTTTCTATCTCATTTAATTCATCTACTAAATCTTTTAATTTCATGAAGTCATCAATATCAGATTTTTTTGTAATGCCTACATTCTCAAAAGCAAGCCTATAGGGATCTGATAAACTTCGCTGTACAGCTTCTCTTAAAGGCAATAAAGCTCTTTGAGTTGTGTCTCGCGCCGCAGTTGGTGTTTCGTGAGCTCTCGATAAAGCCATAAATATATATTTAATTAATCTTTATATTATATCAAAAAAAAAGAGTTTAGAGAACTTAAGAACTGAAAACTAAGAGGTTAAAAAAGGATTTTTGATAGATTTTTTGGAAAAACATGGTGCAAATGATAATTATTCTTGAATTTTATTCTTGAATTTTATATAATATTTACATAAAAATAATATAAAATATCATGAATACAACTATTTCTATAGATAAAGAACTTTGTCAACGAGCATATAAAAGAGCAAAAATTAATAAATTGCCTATTAGTGCTGTGGTTCGGATATTACTTGCTGAATATGCTGAAGGTAAAATTCAGATTGGAGCTAAATTTGTTGAAGATTTTGAAGTTAAAAAAATTGAAGTTGATGAAGAAACGCAAAATTTAATGGATGATGTAATATCTGTATGGCGTAAAAATTAAAAATGAAAGTTATATTTGCCAAAGCAATTTTAAAAAAAGAAAATATTAATGCTCAAGAAAAAGAATTGATTTTAAAAGCATTTAAAAAAGGTATTTTTATTATTATTAAAGGAAATAATTTGCCATCAAATTCAGAGCTAATAAAAATTTATATGACAACTATATGGGGAGCAAGAAGAATCGTTTTTTTAATAGATACTTTAACAAAAAATGGATTTTTTCTTTTTTACAGATCAAAAAATGATTTGCTTGGTGAGAATATAAGTATTAAAAATAATCTTTTTAAAGAAATACTTAAAAAATATCTTTTATTATTAAACTCGGCTTTAAGAAATAAAGAATATGAAATAATTGAAATTTAATTTCCTACGCATACGCTACTTCCATTGGATTAAATATGTCATCTAAGCTCATTCTTGTATTTTCTACAATTTCTCTTGCTCGCTCTGAGGAAGAAAATAAACCTGCAAAAGCTTCTTTGTATCTTGCTAATTGTTCTTGGTCAATATGAGGAATTAAATTTACTACTGTTCCTACTATCGGCAGTTTTTTTACGAATTCGCCAGGACTTAAATGTAGCATGAAATCAGCTACTGCTGATCTTCTTGTCTCTAATAATCCGCTTTGAATCATACCTTTTGCTGATCCATTTTTCAAAGTTTCTTCTTGTTTTTTAGCTAATATTTCCGTTTCGGTAATTTTGGTTTGTAATTTAGCAATTCTTGCTGTAAGCCAAGTTTTTCTTCTTCCATCTGCCATATTTTTAAGTTTTTCTTGTTTTTGAGCTAATGAAGCCTGTCTATCTTTCAAAGACTGGCTAGTATGATCATGTTTTCTTTCTAATTCTGATTTTAACGATCCATCAGCTCGTCTTTCTTCACTGCCAAGCCCTAAGCACGCTAATCTCGTAATTGATCTAAATGTTGAAACTTCATTATATTTTGGCGGTTCGAGTTTTTGTAAAGAAGCGCTAAAGAGTTCGGCGCGTTTTTTGAGTCTACTAGCTTCACCTGATAAGGTATAACTTACATTTAAAGCTGTGAAACTGCTAGGAAAAGTTAAAGGCTCAACATATTCATTACATTTATTAATATAATCAGCCCAAATTGCTGGTTCTCGACCTGTAATATTAAATTGAGAAGAAATTTTTCTGATTGCCTGAATATGCGTTCGCCATTCAATATTTGGGATTTTTCCATGAACTTCTTTTAAGCGCAGTAAATCGCGTACATGCCCCATTAACATTTCTTCATGAGCTTCGGAGCTAAATAAAGCATCTAAATCCTTACCGAATCTCTCTAATTTTGCCGGATTATCTCCAAATTTAGCAATCGCAAATTCTTTGACTTCTTTAAGTGATTTTGCAAATGTTTCTTGTGTTGTCCTTACCTGATCAACTGTTTGTGCCGAAACTTTCATAGCTTTAAAAGCTTTCTGAACTGCTCTAAATTTACTAGTAAATTCACTATTAACAGGTCCTTCTTTTGCTTCTTTTTTAAGTTGTTCATTTAAAGAGCTTAAATTTTCTCGTGCTGTTTTAAATCTAGTAATCGCTACTTGTCTTTCAGGGGGATTAGCACTTTCTATAATTGTTTTTCTTTGTTCTCTTAATAATGAAAGTTGAGCGCTAGTTGCTTTCACATCTGCTTCTGATGCGCCAGCAGGAATTACTAAAGCTTTAATTTGCTCATCAATAGTTTGAACTCCATTTGGAAGAGATTGTATCAAAGCTGGTTCTACTTGTGGAATAACTGTATTTTCTAAATATGCTATTTGTTGGCTTTCTGTTCCGCTTGCTGGATAATTTGTTTGTAAATCTTTAGCTTTTTCGCCAAGCAAAAATATCGCTGATTCCCAAATAGCAGTGGCACTGGTTTTTAAAGTTTTTGCTTTACCTG
>Ga0208373_1001106_pt1 | contig 38415 bp, 34 predicted proteins | sample RifOxyC2_FD_184036 | JGI IMG/M metagenome (GOLD analysis project Ga0208373, IMG submission 184036) | Soil microbial communities from Rifle, Colorado - Rifle Oxygen_injection C2 (SPAdes) | ecosystem: Environmental > Terrestrial > Deep subsurface > Rock core/Sediment | place: Rifle, Colorado...
TCTCATCCTTTTGTCGTCCCGGAAGTCGCGACAGCGGCTATCCGGGACTCAGAAGCAAAAAAGATTGGGATTGTCTTCTGGATCCCGGATAGACCTCGCCTTGCTCGGTCTTCCGGGATGACAGATTGAGAAGGAATGCGATACTGGAATAACAAAAAGTGGGAATAGCAAATAAAATGTTGTCGTCCCGGCCTCTGAGCCGCAATCTCATCCTTTTGTCGTCCCGGAAGTCGCGACAGCGGCTATCCGGGACTCAGAAGCAAAAAAGATTGGGATTGTCTTCTGGATCCCGGATAGACCTCGCCTTGCTCGGTCTTCCGGGATGACAGATTAAGCGGAAACAAAGGTCCGAAATAACGAGGATTTTCTGAAGGCCAAAAGCCAAGATTTGACCCCAAAAACACAAAAGAGTCACATCTTGCCTTGTGCTTTTGACCATCCAAATTTTTATCTTGGACAAAAATACCTTATTTTCTACCACCAAAAAAACAACCGCCGATTGGCGGTTGCTTAGAAGCTCTATTAAAGAAGGAGGAGACGAGGGCTGTAGACTATTGTCCTACTCCCTCGACAACCAGGCGATAGGCCGCGGCTTTCTCCTCCCGACTCCCGTCTCGCCGATCCACTACGGCAAAATATGCGCTGAGATAAAACTGTGTGGTGAGGAAACCACGGTCGATGCCGAAGTCCCGACTGGCCGTCAATGCGCCGAACCTTCTCCAGTCATAATGATTGCAGGCGTCGATGGTCTGCTCTAGGTCAGCGTTCAACGGAACCCTGCCGAGGACATAATGAATCATGCGATCCAATTCCCCGCTGGAGTAATGATCCAGAATTTCCCCTCCAGCCGCATGCGTCTCCACTTCCTCGAGACTACGGCCGTTCTCTTCGCTCCACTCTCGACACCCTCGTTCCTGGTACCTAATAAAGTGGCCCAGCTCGTGAATCAGGACCGCACTCAGGAGCGCATCCGTCATCCTATAGGACGGCAGACTGATGAAGTTGCGTGACGGCAACAGCCTCGGAAGTGGGAACGATCGCTGCGGGCGTGACCAGTCCACCCCCAACTGACTGGGGGGCAGAACATCCAATACCACTCTAGCCGGAAACTCCTGACAGGAAGAGTTCCAGGGCTGCCGGTCGGCGACGAGCACAACGATATTGCCGGGCCCTGCCAAACCGACACTGAGGCGGCCGATCTTCTCGTTAACCTCGGTCGCGAGCGGCGTCAGGCCGTTACTCCTCTTGATTAAAGACCAGGCATGATCCTGCCAATCGCGGACCAAATGAACCTGCTCCTCCGGTAGCTCTTTCCCAGTCAGCCAATAATGGTGAAACACCTTCGTCAACTGACCATCTTCCGACCTCAGAAAGCTGAACTCTGGTGTCCCGTCAGGGGTATACCCGACCATCGGAACGCTGGCCCTAGCAGAATCGCTGCCACGATTTTTAGCTCCAGCTGTTCTTCGTTCCGTGGTGCTCACGGACGGTCCAGAGATACGGGCGTTACCGCGGCCGAAGACCGCGAACGCCACGACTGCCGCCACCGCCATCACGAGCACGACGGCCACGGCCAGCTTCTTCGTAGGCCTCTTCTCGGCTTTCTTGGCGGCCGCACGACCACCCTTCCTCGAACCTCTTCTTCTACTCATTGCTTCTCCTCCTTCTATCCTTCTATCGAAGGACGACTCAAAAACATACCAAAAAAGAACCGCTTTGTCAATGACAAAGGGGGCCACATAACAGGCGAAGAACCGGCTTAGTCCACCAAAGCTTTAGCGAAGGTAGGTGCCCAAAAGCAAAAAGATCGGCTTCTGGATCCCGGATAGACCTCGCCTTGCTCGGCCTTCCGGGATGACAAATTAAGGAGAGTTGCAATTCCGGTATGACAAATTAAAAAGTGAGGATGACAAATACGTAAGAAGGATTGAGATAACAAAAGAATGTTGTCGTCCCGGAACCGCGAACACAGTGAGTGGTATCCGGGACCCAGGAGCAGAAAGATTGGGATTAGCTTCTGGATCCCGGATAGACCTCGCCTTGCTCGGTCTTCCGGGATGACAGATTGAGAAAAAAAACGAGAATTGACAAATAGAGGAGGATGACGGCAAAGGCTAAAAGTCAAGATTTGACCCCAACAAACACAGAAAAACTCGAATCGTGTCTCAGTACGATCATGCAATCATTCGATTCAATACCGCTGAATCCATCACTTGAGGAAAAAGCTGCTGCACTGTTCTATCTCTTGATCAAAAACCACCCATTTCAGAACGGTAACAAGCGTGTCGCTGTAACCACTCTATTGGTATTTCTTAGTTTAAACGAAAAATGGATGACATTAGACATGCGTCGTTTATATAATTTTGCTGTCTGGGTTGCGGAAAGCGATCCTTCTTTAAACGAAGAGACAATCGCAGCTACAGTTGCTTTCGTTGGGAAACATCAGACCGAACTCTAATAAGAAGCCAACCTAATTTCAAATGGTCGTATCAAAAAACTGCCATTGGCAGTTTTTTAATTAATGTCTCTCTGATCAGAGTTAAACTACTCCCCGTCCGCATCCCCCACCATTAGTTCATAACCGGTTCCTTCGATAATCAGACGAAGTAACTTAGTGGCATCGTCGCGCGCATCCTCGAACAATTGTGAATCCTGTCGGACCGACTCCTTAGCCGCAGCAATCAACTGCTCGAGTGCTCGATTGTGATCCTCGTTGGGATCATTGTCGAGCACGTACCTGAGCACACCCTGTTGTGACTCGACCTCAATGTCACCATGCTGGCTAGCATTCAGAATGTCGGCCGGCGGCACGTCGACCCGCACCGTCTTAGCTTCTTGATCGACCACAATATCCTTTTCCGTCAGTTGAGACATGTCGACACCTACATCAACCCGAATCACACCATCGGCCTTAACGGTCTGCCCCCAAAAAAAGTTGGACCACTTCGATCCGGTATCAACCACAATCTCCGATTTCTGATCGATATAAATTGATTTGGTGACTACGAAATATTGATCGGAAATGCGCTCCAGGATGGCCAGCGAGGTGATGGCTATCTGTTCCTCTTGAACCGGCTTAGAGAAATCCAATTTAACGACGGCGACCAGTGCGGCGGTGGCTAGCAGCACGAAGCCAAAAAGCAGTAAGGTTTTCCTGAATCCGGACATAGACGAAATTCTATTAAGTAAATCTGTCCTCATTCTGTCTGACTCCACCCGGTCCGGCAAGTGAGAGCGGTAGAATTAAGAAGGATAGAAAATCAAAATCTGACCCCCTACCACCCTGCAATGTTGCCCCGCAGTCCAATCATCCGTATTATAACCGCGTTATCATCTAATCTCTGACCATATGCTGACCATTCTAGAAAACATGCGCCTAATGGTGATCGGTCATAACACTGCCTACGATTATCTCCTAGCGGTTGGTATCTTCCTCGGAGTCATCGTCGGACTAAAATTAATTCAGACTTTAGTACTAATTCACCTTCGACGACTGGCCAAAAAAACCAAGATTCAGGTTGATGATGCGATCATTGAGGTCTTTGAACGTATCAAGCCACCGTTCTATGTATTATTCGCACTCTATCTGGCCACTCGTACTCTGACACTACCGCCGATTATAGAAACGGTCGTCGGGTTAGCGTTCGGTATCGTGTTGGCGGTTGAAATCGCCATTGCCATCGGCCGACTAATCGACCGATTACTCGAAATTCGAGTGAAAGAGACCGACGGCTCCGAGAACGACAAAGCACAGCTTTCCTCTGTACTCCAAACGATCGGCCGCATTGCCAAAGCGCTAGTCTGGATTGTGGCTGCGCTCATGCTGCTAGCCAACCTGGGCGTCAATGTCACTTCACTGGTGGCTAGTCTGGGTATTGGCGGCATCGCCATCGCCCTCGCACTCCAAAACGTTCTCGGTGATTTGTTCAGTTCAGTCTCAATTCTGATCGACAAACCGTTCGTGGTTGGTGACCTAATCATGATTGGCGAGCATAGTGGCAAGATCGAACGTATCGGCCTCAAGAGTACACGACTCCGAACCCCACTCGGTGAGGAGTTGATCATCTCAAACCGTGAATTAACCAACGTTCGTGTCCAAAACTTTGGTCGTCTCCAGCGCCGCCGGGCCTTGTTCACGTTAGGTGTCACTTACAACACTTCATCAGAAAAACTTCGTCGGATTCCGGAGATGATGCGTAAAATTATCGCTGCTGAAACGACCGCTGAATATGATCGTTGCCATTTTGTCCGCTACAACGATTCGAGTCTGGACTTCGAAATCGCTTTCTATGCGAACACCTCTGACTACAACGAATATCTCGATCTACTCCAAAACGTGAACCTCGCTGTCTACGACGTGTTCGCTGCTGAAGGAATAAAATTCGCCTTCCCGACCAGGACGGTCGTCATGGAGAAGTAGCTGGGCTCGCCCGACGAATCCCCGGATCTCGTCCGGGGATTTTGTTTCGCTAAAAGAGTAAATGAGCGATCGGCGAAACATAAGAAATAACGCCAACCTCATCAAGAGCGACCATATAGCTACCAATTCTATGGGAAAACGTCTCTCCGCTATCTTCGTCCTCAACTCGCACAATCGAACCAATGACCACCTCCTCGCCACCTAGCTCTGGCTTCGGCAGCACCTCCGCCTGACTCATGACCTCAGCTAGCTTCTCTAACTGCCGACCATACATCATAATCTGACGCTAACCATCTTCAAAACCAAAATTATCATGCCAGGTCTCAGAACTCTGGTCAGTACTATCAGCTGCGTCGCGAAAGGCTTCCTGAATTTTTTCTTTCAGATTGGCAATCTGTGCGACTAGACGGTTATAATCTTCCTAAAAAAATAATAAGACATAGATCTTAACAGCCGATAATGTCATTAAACTCAAAACGCGAAATATCTTATAAAGGCTGAAGGTTGGTGTCAATCGTACGCACTACAATCAATGACCAAACATATTATGATATGCAAAATCCGGCTCGCGCCGGACTCTGTCTTTTGGGGTCTCGAAGTTCGTATCGGCTATAACTGCGTTACTGAATCCTAAATCGAATCTTCCGGACCTGTGCTTTCCGTATGTGTTATCTTCCCCAAATCAATTGATCAATTGCACAAGACCTGAACTATAGCACCGAACCGCCAAAAGGTCAAGCGTTGGGGACTGTTTTGGAGGCAGAAGGCGCATTCTTAGCCAAGAAACCAACAAAAGACGGAGCCTGAACCATGGGCTGAAACCAAAAACCGCCTCCGGTAAGAGACGGCTTTCTTTCTGATTACTAGAACCGACGGCGGGGCGGGCCTCGACGGCCAGCTGACTGCGCCGAAGGTCCGGCTACTGACGGACGCGGTCGGCGACTGGCCGATGGTCCTCCAGCCGAACGACCACGATTCGGACGACGTCGGTTATTGGACGACTGACTCAAAGATTTGATCGAAACGCTCGGTTCAAACGGCAGATTAAGCATGGATAACCGCTTCTGAATCAATAACTCAATGTCAGTAACTATCTGACCTTGATTCGGCTCAGCAAAAGAAATCGATTTACCAGTCCGCTCAGCTCGTCCAGTCCGACCAATACGATGCACATAATCCTCGGCTTGCTCCGGTAGATCAAAATTAATGACCATCGAAATACCAGTGACATCAATACCACGAGCTGCAATGTCGGTTGCTACCAACACTCGGAATTTACCATTCTTAAATCCACCGAGTGCGGCGCGGCGCTGGGCCAATGTCCGATTACTGTGAATCTCAGCCGCCTTTTCGTTATCGCGACATAACTCATGCGTAATACGCTTAGCGCCATACTTAGTGCGAGAAAAAACCAGTACTGTTCCCCGCTCCTCCTTAAGAAGATGGCGAAGCAAACGTAACTTATCCTGCTTAGGAACTACACAAAGTTGCTGTTCAACTAGTTCGGACGAAGAACCAGAACGAGCTACCTCGATTCGCTCCGGGTCACGCATATACTGCTGAGCTAGACGGGCGATTTCGTCTGGCATAGTGGCCGAAAAAAGCATGGTCTGACGTTCGGTTGGTACAGTCTGCATGATCTTTCTGATCTGCGGAGCAAAACCCATGTCGAACATACGGTCAGCCTCATCCAACACAACAACACTTACTCCATCAAGCGAGGCGGTTTTGCGCTGCAGGTGATCAATGAGTCGACCAGGTGTAACTACAATAACATGCGGCTTCCGTCTCAACTCTTCAATCTGACGACCCATCGATGCTCCGCCGATCAGCACTGACGTACGCAATCCAAACCGCTTGGCAATCTTAATTAATTCCTCTTCAACTTGAAGTGCCAACTCACGGGTCGGTAACACCACCAATCCTTGACCTCCCTCATGCGCAATACGCTGCAACATGGGAATAGAAAAAGCCATGGTCTTACCAGTACCAGTCTGAGCAATACCCACGATATCCCGACCTTGAATACAAATCGGAATAGCCTTGGATTGAATTGGTGTTGGATTCTTAAAACCGGAACCCAATAAAGCGGCTAATAACTTGGGGGCAATTCCTAACCCGTCAAACCCAACGGTCCCCTCTTCGCTGTTCTGTTCTTTATTGTTCATACTTAAAAACGTGACCCGATATCTGCAGAGTCACGTTTTTGGACTGTCTAGGAAGATCCTTGTTAGGTCCAGTCGTACGAATCTCTGAGCTCGAGTCCATCACCGCTTGATTAGCTTTTTTGCGATGACGCTCTGACAAGTGCCAATTAAATCACAAAACAGCAAAAGTGTCAACCTGTTCCTGCCTAAAATTAGGCAATCTAAGGCAAAAAAGACGCCCAAGCGGACGTCAGAAGACTCGATTGCCGTTTGTTGATGGAAGCGGAAGGGTTAAGAGTTCCGCCTGTTCACCTCGAAACGAGAGTACCAAGAATGATCCGGCCCGATGCAAAACATCAACCTTTGAGTCCAGATGCGGATTAGCATCAAGCAACTGCTGACGAAACCAGTCAGGGCAGATTCCAACTAGAACAGGAAACCTTGTTTCGTTGTACCGCGACCAATCATGATCTGGATATAACAGAGCAGTGTAGTCTTTAGCCTGCCTACTAGTTTGGGGATCCAGCACCAGACCCAACAGTCTACGGGACTGACAACCCGATTCGAGCGCCAGGGTCGCTTCGATCAAGAGCTGTCGCCAGATGCCATCATCTCTCCTTAACTCGATTACACTTTCGGACATCTATCGACTCCTCCATCAAGAAACAAGATTACCAAAAATCCGGCGCCAGATGAAATTAGACACCGGATTCAAAAACTTTTTCTTAGAAGTACAACGATAGTCCCAACGATCCGTGAAGTAAGACTAATGCCACTGTTAGGTAGGCCAAACGTACATGAGTCTGGTACGACATTAATCGTTTGCCTTTCCAGGTAAGCTTAGACGCAACAGCAGTCAATAATAGGAATAATAAACTTACAATACCGCCGTACATAATTAGCGGTTTGCCGAAGATAGAAAAATAAGCGATATCAATCAGCATAAAAATTATTTCAATGCTCCGATCAAATAGTTAGCTAGATCAGCATTGGCTCGTGACGAGTGTGGTGGACCGGATTCACCGCGATCTTTAGTAGCAAAAAGTTGTGAAGCCTCCTTGCCACAACCAGCCAGCATCGCTTGACCTCCCAGATGTCCGGCAATAGCCCCGGTCACATCATAAACTAAACCATTGATAGCCATCCAACAATCTCCAATAGAAGCGTGTAGAGCCAGATCGTCGAGAGTATAAATCTGTTCTGGAGTTGTAACTGACGTAGGTGTGTTTACTGTGCTGTTCTGTGTCTGTCTAGAACAGCCAGCACCGGTCAGTAGTAATGCGGCAAAGGCCAATACCACAAGCGAAATCATCCTAGTCTTTCTCATAACGAGAGGTGTATTAAGTTTCTAGCGGTAAAACAAGGCCAAAAGTTGAACCACTATCACGTCCATTTGATTCGACAATCATTCTTCCGTTATGAGCGTCAACAATCTGCTTGGCGATGAATACACCCAATCCCTCACCACGTGACTCCAACTTAACCGCTGACATACCACTCTTAAAGATACGTAGAATGGACTTAATTTCCTCGTCGGTCATGCCGATTCCGGTGTCCGTGACTCGAATCTCGACGGTACTACCAACAACAGAAGCAGTGACAACTATTTCTCCATGCTCGGTGTACTTAATAGCGTTGTCGACCAAATTCATAAGGGCATGGTAAATGGCCCCGGAGTCACATGATACCAGTGGTAAATTAGATGGCACAACAGTTTTAAAGGTTAGACCTTTTCGCTGAATCAAAGGATCTACCTCAGCAGCTAAACGTACAATCACAGAACCGAGACCTGTGTCCGATTTATAAATTTTGAGTTCGCCAGTCTCGATCCGTCCAACATCCAAAAAGGTCTTACTGGTACCCATCAACCGATCTAGAGTCTCAATGTTCGACTGTAATACCTCTCGCATACGCTCCGGCAGCTTACCAAACTCGCCCTTGAGTGCTAACTCAGTGTAACTATGCAGTGAAGTCAGTGGTGAATGCAGTTGATCGGCCACGAGCGAAACGAACTTAGTTTTGAGACGATCAGCCTCGACTAACTTACGATTCATGACAATGACCTGCTCCTGCATTACTTCATTACGTCGCTGCTGTCTAATTTCACGTACAAAAATTCTAGTAGTCATCGCTCCGTACGAAAGAAGGAAAAAGAGAACTGCTAATCGAGAACCGAAATCAAAAATGGTTTCCGACGAAACGACCATGTCAGAAATGAAGACGAAAAGTGCGATCAAAATCAGAACCTCAACACCAACCAATCTCAAATCCACCAGCAACCTTCGCTGAACAACGAAGGGCATAATAATCAGTACACCACCGACTAATGACACGATAGTGAATAGAAAATTAAAATCACGACCTAAATAAGAACTAAAAATTACACCAGACACTGCATAAAAAACGAACACTGCACCAGCAATGACTGAAAGCAACTCCTTGGAGCCCATTCTATGTTTGGCTCGCGCAGCATAGATCATCACAGCCAATGATGCAGCCACAAACAATACGAAATGTAGTGCCAACAATTTCAGACCGGTTCCTTGTAGTGAAAAGCTGTGGCCACTTTCCCTAACCAGCATATCGGAAAAGAAAACAAACCAACCGATAACCAAGTTAGGCAACAACGCAATCAGCCAAACCAATCGAGGTAACTTTCGATCAAATAGATAGGTCAGACCAAAAAGATAAAAGAAACCCGGTACTAGAGGGCCTACAAAACACAGCAGCTGAATCCAGAATAACGTCTGTCCAACCAAAGTCGGTAGTCGCCAGAAAGCCAAAGCCATCAACCACAACGCCGCCGAAACCATAATGCCAGAAAAAGCCAAGTGACGATGATTTTGCTGACCACTAAAACTAATCCAGGTTCCCAAACCCATCAACAACAAAACTACAATCAGTGATGTATAGGCCATCATCTGCTGTAATAAAATTGAGTTCATAGTTAATCAGTTATCCAACTTGATTGATGCACGAATTTCATTTTCTGACAGACTACTTTAACTGTAATACAAAATTATGATACCACAGCTACAACACTCGAACATCGGACTAATCCAGAAACAATGCGACACTAACTCGAACAGACTCGCTTATGGTGAATCTATACTCTTAAGTAAAACCGCCGACGGTAATCTTTATAATGCGCACCAATCCAGCGTCGGAATACTCTAACAGTATGGATACTGAAAATTCCTGCGACTAAATTCTAAAACGAATTAAAAACGACTTTCCATTGACCGTTCGACTCAACTAATGCCCTCCTCCTTAAGAAACTCCAGACCAGTCTCACTACCCAATGTCCTGATTATTTTGACAATATCTTTCTTAGTATCAGCGTCGATCGAGTCCCAAGCCCGACCCATGAGCAGATTCAGGCCAACCTCGCCACCGTACTCTGCAACAACCCGGGCAATATCATTCTTGGTGTTGGCGTCGACCGAGTCCCAGACCTCGTCAAACCTATCTATAAACAAACGAGTGCCAACCTCGCCACCGTACTCTACGATGGCCCGGGCAATAATATTCTTGGTGTTGGCGTCGACCAAGTCCCAGACATCGTCAAACCTATCTATAAACAAACGGATGCCAACCTCGCCACCGTACTCTACGATGGCCAGGGCAATTTTATTCTTGGTGTCGACGGCTGCCGAGTCCCAGACCTGGCCCATGAGCAGATTCAGGCCATCTTCGCCACCGTACTCTACGATGGCCCAGGCAATAATATTCTTAGTGTCAACGTCAGCCGAGTCCCAGATCTCGTCAAACCTATCTATAAACAAACGGATGCCAACCTCGCCAATGTGCCATACGATGGCCCGGGCAATATTATTCTTGGTGTTAGCGTCGACCGAGTCCCAGACCTCGTCAAACCTATCTATAAACAAACGGGTGCCAACCTCGCCACCGTACTCTACGATGGCCCAGGCAATAATATTCTTGGTGTTAGCGTCAGCCGAGTCCCAAACCCGACCCATGAGCAAATTCAGGTCAACCTCACCACCGTACCCTACGATGGCCCGGGCAATAATATTCTTGGTGTTAGTGTCAGCCGAGTCCCAGACATCGTCAAACCTATCTATAAACAAACGGGTGCCAACCTCGCCACTGTACTCTACGATGGCCTGAGCAATAATATTCTTGGTGTTAGCGTCAGCCGAGTCCCTGACCCGGCCCATGAGCAGATTCAGGCCAACCTCGCCACCGTACTCTACGATGGCCCGGGTGATATTACCTAGTTCCTTCCCGTATCCAATCTTCAGCAGTCCGGAATAAGCATCCCCCATCCCACCCTCCGACATCCACGAGCGGACCGCATGGACAGCCAAACCGTAGTCAACAAACAGCGGCGAGGTGTACACCGCGTAGACAGCAGCAGCCCTCTGCTCCGGCGAGCTACCCATAAGCGACAAGGTCAAGGCCTTCCGTACTGCGTCGGCCGGTCCAAGGCTGTCGAAGTTGCCACTCCCAGGGGCCACGTCCTCCGGCACCTCGGCGGCCCGGGCGGCGAACGTCGCCAGCCAGCCCAAGCGGACCGGATCGATCCGATGCTTCCTGCCGCGCCGTTCGCGGCCGTCGTCCACCGTCAGCGTGGGTGGGGGCAGAGAACGCACTTCAGTCGTGCCGTGATCATTGGTCTGGTCCCTGCTTTTGGCGAAGACCCTTTTTCCAACCTTTGGTGGCAGCGCGTCGGCGTCCACGTGGATGTGCAGCGAGGCCAGCCAGCCAGGACATGCGACCTCGGCGCGCCTGGCCTCCATGTGCAGCGAGGCGAGCGTCGCCAGATCGAGCGGCATGCCGCCCTTCCCGGTGCGCAGTTCGATGCATTCCTGGTCGATACTGACCTCAAGTAACGAACTACCATTCAGGACAGCCTCTACGTCGTTCCGAATTTCTTCCTTATTCCCAGAAAACGGAGCGTACTCCAACTCGAAGCCGATGTGGGGTAGACCCACGCCACTAGACTCCGGAACTGGAGGTCCGGCACGCATGACTCTGGCGACCAGAGCCGACCACTCGGCCGGAAAGTATTCGGCCAAATCGGCGACCGGCTTCGATAGCTCGGTGGACAGCCCGAGCCAGGCCTCGCCGTGCACGGCACGTAGCCGCTCCAACTCAGACGGTGCACCATGGGTACGGTCCGCGAGCAGGGATATCGACAGCGGCGACGAGAAATCCCCGGCATCGGCCATGGCGGCGGCGCAGTCGGCCTTGGCCTTACGAGGCAGCTGGTCGTACGGCAGCAGGTCGAGCGCGGCCCAAATCTCCCTCTTCAGCCCGCCGTCCGCACTGCGAGACAACTGAGCGAGGCGCAACGCCAGCTCTCCGGTGTGTGCCTTTTCCGGCTCTCTTATCCGATCCAGCAAAAACGCCAACGCACGCACCATGTCAAGTCTGGACTTGTCAGGCATGAGACTCCAGGCCTCGGGCAACAACAGTAAGGACAGTCGACCGTACTCCAGCTCCGCTCCTTTTTTTCTGAGATCAATCCGTTCCGAGAGATCTTCAATAGTCAACTCGCCGGACAAAAAACGCCGGAAGGTAGAGCGGACCTCACCCCGCCCATCGAAACCGGACGCCTCCAGCACTGCATCGACGTACGGCCTAAGCTGAGACTGCCCGACCAGCAGGTTGATCTTCATCGCCTCGTGCGCCTTCAGGGCCGCGGCGACGATCTTCGGCGGCAGGTCTGCGTACGATGTATCTTCCATCTCGTCCGACATTAATTCAGTCTCTGTTCGTTCTTGTCTTGGTAAATCCGTCTCTTTGAACAAAGATACGCCTTCATCTTCTGACACCGGCATCAACAGCCCAGAAGGACCGATCTCGAACTCCTTGCTGGAGGCCAGATCGACCCTCTTGGGCCGTACTACTTTCATGCCGTTGTTGACGGGCGGCGGCAAGCGCAGCTCCGGCGGTACACAGCAATCGTCGGGTGATGCGATCAACTCGGGAATGTCCGTATTGAACGGCCTGCCGGTCCGTGGGTCAATAATACGTCCGGACTCTTGATTCTTCATGTCTTTCAGCTTAGGTTACGGTCCCCTTCATTATATTGAAAATCCAGACATTGTTAAAATGACAGCTAGGATGAAATTAGAGTTAATGGACATTTTCAGTTGGTTTTTTGGCTATTTTGATGCTAGGTTGCGCATATATTCTTCATTTTGATTTTTTCGTGACCGAAGAGACGAATGCCGACTATCTTTCGGGGATCAGGAGGCTTGAAGATGATTTTGGGTATCGGGTTGTCGCCGCCGTCTGTGATGGCAAAAAATGGCTCTGTGAGCAGCTAAGGGCAGCCGGATACCCTGTCCAGCATTGCCAGTTCCACATGCTCAAGACCGTCACGAGACATCTCACGAGGCATCCCGTTCTTGAGGCCGGCATCGAGCTTCGACGGATCGCCATGACGCTGAAGCATGCCTCAGGCGCATCCTTCACGGGAGCGCTTCATGATTGGTTCGGGCGCTGGAGGGTATTTCTTAAAGAACACACGACCGATCCCGTGACCGGACGGTGGCAGTACACGCATCGGCGCATTCGAGGTGCCTATGCCTCCCTCATGCGCGCCCTCCCGTTTCTCTTTACCTTCGAGGGCTATCCTGACCTCGATATCCCAAAAACCACCAATACCTTAGACGGAACATTCTCTCATCTCAAGCAAAAAATCTACGTGCATCGAGGATTGAATGTCGAGACTCAAAAGAAGATGATCGGAACGATCCTAAATGCCCCCTCACAGACCAAAAGACCAACTGAAAATGTCCATTAAGCCGAAATTAAGACAAAAACTAAAAAAGACCTGATAGTAGACATCTCTTTAAATGACAGCCTGTTCCATCTCCAACTCGGACACTAACTCCTGCCAATGTTCACGATAGTAAGTATAACGTCGATCAAATTCCTCCCGTGAAGTTGGCTGAACTTTTAGTTCGTTCAATAATCCATACAATTTACGAAGAGCTACCTCACGTCCATCCGGTCCGACCAATTCTTCTAATTCCACAATCCGACCATAACCACGCGTGATATCGAGCGTCGCTTTGACCCCATGCCACCTAAAACGACGTCGCTCGCGGAACCACTTAACCTCGACTGTGTGTCCTAGGGTCATCATTAGTTCTGATAATCTAGGAAAATCCTCCCATCGACATCGTACTTCAAATTCCTCTCGAACAGTGTCATGTAATTCTCCACTTTTGAGCCATAGCTTAGCCTCACGATCGGAACGCTGGATACGAAGATCGTGTGCCCCACTCAAATAATGTGTCTCCTGAAAATCCTCACCTAACGGTTCACCCTCTCTGTTGAATCGCTCAAGAAGCTCATCAAACTTACGCCCATCCACAAAACTCCTAACCTCACATTCAAAAACTGACATAGTAAAACCAGATCAACCCACCTTGGCCACCAGTACGACATAATTACGACCATACTTTTTAGCGCACTTGGGGCAGGTGGTGTAATAAAAGAACAGCTTTTCTATCTTTTGTCCGCGAGACTCAACGAATCGACCCATCTCTCCAATCCACTGCCCAATATTACGATAGGGCCCCTCAAAAACCTTAGAGAGAAAAACACCGGAAAGCCTAACTATGTCAGCACCATCAACCTCTCGATCCATTTCAATTAGTAAATCCGCTCCCCAAGATGATCGCTCGTCCGACAACCAAATCGGATGGACCGGCATAGCACCAGCACGCTCTAACCGATCAAAACCTCTCTTAAAAACAGCGCCCATGTTGATGGGCATATGCAAAAAACTCCTGACCTTCTCTCGTAAAAACGGTTTATTGCTCCACGTCACTTCTTTTTCATCCCAAAGACTAGGATCAAAACGTGGACAACATTCATCCCCTTGTCCGACTCCTTCTCCATTAGTTTGGTTATTCATAGCATAAAGAAGTAATAAATGATGAAAAAACATAGAATCAACCCGCTCCACAATTTCAATATAACAAAAGCTGTTCTCAGACGCACTCTTGGTCAAAACACAACGACGAGGTAACATCCACCCATGCCAGAACCAATATTAAACAGTTTACTGATAGTCATCTTCGTCGTAGTGCTGACCGCCGGCTATGCTGGGTTATCCGCTGCGCCGTGGGTACCGACACGCAAAGGTGAGCGTGCCTCATTGGTCGCCAAATTAAAGTTAAAAGATGGCCAAACCGTCTACGACCTAGGAAGCGGTGATGGTTCGTTGTTGTTTGCATTGATCGAACGATTCCCTAACTGCCGATTGATTGGCTTAGAAATATCACTACTACCATTCCTAATCTCGCTGATACGTCGACTAACTGGGTGGTCGAGATATAAAAACGTCCGATTGCTCTTTCGTGACTTTTATCGAACCGATTTGTCTAAAGCTGACTTAGTATTCGCCTATTTAATGCCCGGTTGCTACACCAGAATCAGCGAAAAATTCTCGAAAGAACTCAAAAATGATTGCATTGTGGTGATTGAAGCCTGGCCAATTCCTGGAATAGAAGTCAAGGACAAGATCGTTGGAGACCGGCAGCTGCCGCTCTACGTCTACGAAGGACGGCAATTTAGGACCGGCAAGTAGCCAAAAAGCACCGAGCGTAATGCCCGGCGCTTTTTTCGCTGCTGTATTCGCCTACTCCTTCCTGGCGTCGACGATGGAATCCCAAGTCATGTAAGCCGAACTACCAGCCTCTCCGTCCTCTTCAATCACACACAGCTCCACATCACCTTCTTCGACGGACACGACAATTAAATTCGGGACAGTCTGTTCTATTCCATCTTTCCTTAGCTGCACGAAAGTCAGGCTACCCTCGAACAGAGACCGTTCCCTATCATTCCAGACTTCCAACGATCCTTGCAATAGGGTCTTCAGACGTTCCTTCTTCTGCTCGATTGTTTCTCTACCGCTCTCAAGGGTGAAATTGGGCTTTCTTTCTCTTTCTTCATCCATAATCTTAAAACGCAAGGTTAAGGCAAAACGACCGGCGACACCTCGGATTTACGATGTCCGTTCCAAGCTACAGTCGTCACCACGAAGATTAATATATAGAAGACCAATCCATAAACACAGGTCGGCAGGCCCAAGGTATAAAACGGACCTCCAGACAGGATGGAGATAATCTCCGGCACTGCAAACCAACCAGCAAACAAGATACCGAAGCCAGAAAGTGCCAAATTAATTTTAATCGGCCAGCCGGTCCGCACTTTCTTTAAGTTGGCGTAGAGTGAAACTAAAAATAACAGTGAAAAAATAACAAAGCCGTAGGCACAGGACGGCAAACCCCATAACGTTGGACATGATTCGTTGAACGCACACGCCCCACCAAACAACTTAATGCCAGTCAAATAACCGGCGAACAACACGCCAGCTAATGACAACCACGGAGCCGCCTTTAAATAACTTTCAATCTTCATGATGAATAGCTTATAAAATTATAGGAGGGCCGATTCAGCCCAGTAACTCATAGAATACACCAAATCATTACAGAAGTAATGATTGCACCCATCCAATCAACCGAACTGCTACAATATAAACAGTATCGAAAAATTCTCTCACCTATCAAACCATGGCTTACCTATCCGTCGTCCTCGCCCAATTCCTCTATACCCTATCCGATGTTTGGAAAAAATCGATCTTCGGCGAACAAGGTTTCAGTATTGGAACCTTTGTGCGACCAGCTTTCCTGTTGGCTCTGATTGTCGCTGCTGCTGGTTTCGCTTTTCAAATGCACGCCTTATCTAAACTCGACCTATCACGGACGATTGTTATGATGGGGCTGCTGGCGATCATTTTTTCCTCAACCGCCGGCGTGATTTTCTTCCGTGAACATCTCAATATCTGGAACGTTATCGGCCTAGCACTGGCCTGTGCAGCCATCGTACTAGTAAACGTAAAATAGGAAACGTTAGTAATAAAAAGACGTCCTGTTATGGACTCTTTTTATTTTGGTCGAGAAAAAAGTAACACGGTCGGGGAGAACTTGTTGGCTAGCCAAATGCCGTCGAGTCGCCAGCCATGATCGACGAACCAGCCCTGAACCGGATTCGCTGCTGGCTGAAACTCGCCAGTCACCAGGAAGACGCGTTCTGTCTCGCCGATGTCACGTTCCATTCGAGTCAGCATCTCTGACCCCGCGACCGCACTGCCCGAATAGCGCACCAGCCGCTCATTAAAATTTAGCGTCTCGTCGTAAGCGTAACCGGACGCGACTGGCAGCGACCCGCGGTAGTATTCTCGAATCGGCAACTCGGAAACGAACCATTCAGCGAAAATCATATCCCCGACATGTTCCTGCGTCTCAATGAAATGCATAGCCCCGTCCCAACGGATCCGGCGGACCGATACTAGCTGCCAAAGCGACGATAGGATCAGCGACAGAAAAACGACGACAATAATGAATCCGACGATCGTACGCCGAGACGAACGGAAGAACCGCACTAACACTGAGCCTCCAACTGCCGTGAGCGCCAGGACTGCCGGTAGCGCGACGAGATAATACTTGACCGTGGACCAACCCAACGGCGCGAAGACCACAAACGGCGCAATCGCCAATAACGTATACAGCTCGGCAATCCGCGGTCGATCTCCGGTCTGACGACGTAGCGACCTGAAAGCAACAATCATCAAAACGGCCGCGAACAAACCTATCAACCACAGACTGACTTCCGAAGTACCGTGAGCGAACAACTTCGAAAAGACTCCGACCGCCGCAAGAACTCCCCCGTTTGTCCCGAACTGCCACTCATTTCCGAAACCAGCAGATCTAAACTTAATGACTGGAACTAACCAAGCCAAAAACGGAATTATCATTCCAACTACAGCAATCACTAATCGACGTCGAGCAGGACCATTGGATCGCCAGAAGCCCCAAACAACCATGATTGCAAACGGCACAACTACAGTAAGATGTGTCAGCAACGCCGCGGCAGCCACTAAACTCCAAACTAGCAATGACCGACGACTAAAGTCACTTCGCCAAGCACGCACGAACAACCACAACGACAAAGAGACGAGCAAAGTTAGTAACGAATACATTCGTGCCTCGCCAGACAAGTAGATCAACACCGGAGAAATAGCCACTAACGTCGCAGCCACAGCCGCTGACCAACGCCCACCGATCTCCCTAGTCACCAACCAAACCGCCGGAACCACAGCTGTACCGCACAGCACCGACAATAATCGGGCAGCTGACAGCGAATCGCCTACAACCCACAACCAACTAGTCAAAACCAAATGAAAAAATGGTGGATGTACATCCCAAAAAGCCGGCAACCACGACTCTAACGTGGACGCCGACGCAAAATGTAGACTGAATAACTCATCAAGCCAGCCGGTCCCCTGCATCCTCAATGAGAGTAAGCGCAGGCCTAATGCCAACAATGTCGTCACAATCAAACTCATATCATTAGTCTGATGATACCTTATTGGGGATCGTTCATAAGTATCACCAAAAAATGCGCAGATAAACGTAACTAAATTTCACCGCACCAAACGGCCTATGTAACTTATAGCTCTCATTCCTGTACTGCCAACTTGACCAATGTTATACTTGCCCCATCTTCGACTGCAAAAAATGCCTATGTCTATAATGGTTTCACTCAAAAAAGAAAAAAAGACGGACGCTGGGGAAATGTTGCTATTTCCTGAAGCCATTGAACCAGAAAAAAGTCCGGATTGGATGTTCGCCGACAATGAGGAAGGGCAACTGGCGGTTGATGTCTTTGAAACGGATCGAGAGATAGTTCTTAAATCGGCTATTGCTGGTGTCTCATCCGATGATCTCGACGTCTTCCTGCACAATGACATGTTAACCGTGCGTGGCATTCGTCGTCACGTCTCAGAAGACTGCGCGCGTTATATGGTTCGAGAGTGTCACTGGGGACCCTTCTCTCGATCGGTCATCTTGCCGAAAGAGATTGAAGAGGACCGAATCTCCGCTGTCCTAAAGGATGGGGTACTAACTGTACGAATGCCTAAAACTGATCGCTCGCGCCGTATTGAGATTAGTGAAATCTAATCACAGTCGATAGTCACACCTCATAACGAACCGCCGGGGACACCCTGCATCAGTCCAGCTAGCACTATGACGAAAGAGAAGATCCGCAAACCTAGCGGCAAACCGACCGGAAAGAAACGAACACCAACCGACGGACAACGATCAAAGAGATCGACCATCGCCGTCAGATTGGCGGTGCTTTTTATACTTATTGCAATAATTCTAGCTGGGATTGCGTTGGTTCTATTAGGTAAGGCACCAGAGGGAGAAATCCGCTCTGGAGTCAGTGTTGGTCCAATCGATTTAGGTGGTAAAACCGCTGATCAGGCTGAGTCAGAGTTGGCTCGATTCATTGGTAACTATGAATTAACTTTCGTCCTACCTGAGACCCAATCGATTCTTGGTCCATTCAACAACGAAGTAAGTCCGGTTAAATTCGATTCAAACATTGCGATCGAATTAGCCTATGGTGTCGGGCGTTCCAAAAATCCTTTTGTCTCTTTAGTTCAACGTCTAAAGTCAGCAACTTTTGGTCTAAACATTTCAATCCCTTTCTCACTCGATGAGACTCTATTGTTAGACGAATTGACTACCGATTTAGGCACCGAGGTCAGACCGGCCGAAGACGCTAGCTTGCATATCGTAGTCGAGGATAATGGACAGTATGACATCTCAGTCCAACCCGAAAAGGCAGGTATCAACTTTGATCAATTATCGGCTATCGCTGAGACCCGCGACCGCCTACGTCAACTATCTGATAGGCCGATCGAACTAACGATTTCTACCGAACTTCCGCACTTCACCACTGCCGACTTGGAACCACTTGTACCGAGCGCTCGGACCAGTTTAGAGCTTGCTCCTCGAACAGTTCGCGCTAGAAGTCTAACTTGGACTGTATCACGACGACATATCGCTGATTGGCTGATGCCAACAGATGATGGTGGTCAAATTCATCTCACCCTCAACCAAGAAAAAGTTTTCAAACATCTCGAGACTTACGCTTCATCGATGGCAGTCAGTCCAACTGATGCAATCTTCGAGATGACTGACGGCCGGGTCACTAAATTCTCACCCAGTATTGACGGCGAAAAACTAGATCTAGAAAAATCATACGAAATTCTACTACAAGAATTATCTCCCGATGCCGAGCCAACCTCCGGTGCAATCGAACTACCGGTCACAGTTGCTTATCCCGATGTACCGACCGAAAAGTCTAATCCTTACGGCATCAAAGAAATCCTCGGCATTGGCTCGTCCAACTTCAAAGGTAGTCCGGCTAACCGCCGTCACAATATTGCACTAGGTTCCTCCTCATTGAACGGTTTACTGGTCGCACCTGATGATGTTTTCTCTTTAATAGGCGCTCTGGGTGAAATAGATGGCGAGCATGGCTACCTGCCAGAACTTGTCATTAAAGATAATAAGACCACACCCGAGTTTGGTGGTGGACTTTGTCAGATCGGCACTACCACCTTCCGTACGGTATTAGCTGCGGGATTACCGGTTACCGAACGACGTAATCACTCCTACCGTGTTTCCTATTATGAACGCGATGGTAATGGCGACTACATGGGACCGGGCAAAGACGCTACCATCTATGACCCATCGCCTGATTTTAAATTCACGAACGATACCGGACACTATATTCTCATCATGACCAACATTACCGGTGACAAGATTTCATTTACCTTCTGGGGAGTAAGTGATGGTCGTCGAGCTGAACAAACCGACGCAGTCATTCTGAGTCAAACTTCCCCACCACCCAAAAAGGTCATTCTAACCACCGATTTGCCTGTCGGACAGGAAAAGTGCACTGAGCACGCTCACGCTGGAGCCAAAGCCGTCTTCACTTATACAGTCACTATGGCCAACGGTGAAATTCGCGAAGAAGACATTTTCAGTCAATACAAACCATGGCAGGAAGTTTGTCTTCTTGGTGCCACAGCAGAAGATATTGTTGCCTCGCAAGAACAGGCAGTTCCGACTGATGGTGCGACAACATCTGATGAAACACCATCCTCTGATGCGCCAACTCCACCACCAGAGGGTTAAACAATAACTCGCTCAAAGCCCAAAAAGCTGATCTCAACGGAGATCGGCTTTTGCTTTTCTGGAGGTTTCAAGATGTAAAAAAGAAAACGCCCCAAGTGGAGCGTCTTTCGGAGAACAGACGAACTATTGTCAGTCCTCAACACTGACACCTAAATTGACAAACTCGTTCAACCGTATGAATGGTTGAGGAAGACTAATTTTCTGCAATCTAGTGTGACCAACAATCACACCCGCCTCTTCTGGAGTGACCAAGTCATCACCAAAAAAGATATTGGACTCAGTCGTTCCTTCAACCCCTAGCCACTCGACGATGTAGGCAAATCTAGCGTGTTGTAATACGCCGTTCACCGACGGACGTGGATATTTAGAATCAAGCCAAACTTCACGAGTCACCCGACCCATAACCACTTGACCTAACCGAATCAATCGTCGCGGACAAACCTCGTCACCTTCTTGCCAGGATCTAACAGACTTAGACGATTCCAATTTAGTCATTCCCCATCTCCCTATTTCCCTATCTAAAGAACTAAAGGTCCAAAGAACAAAAAACACCTCAGAGGTTCGCGCTCAAGAAGTTAGTTCATAGGAGACTTCGAGCCGGAGCCCGAAAATCCCTATAAACACACTCCATGCTTGTCGTGAGCGCGAAACACCAAGGTGTTTCATCGCCAAACGCAATAGACCGGTGTTGCACTGACGTGGAAATCTACCATGCTTCGAAAGGCCTGTCAAGTCAAAGTCTGATCTCTGTTACTAGAAGGTAGATTTTTCGCTAATTTCTAAGAAAAAACAGCTGCAGAAAAAATGCTCATCTATCTATCACTTAACTTCAAGTTATAAAAATCATGACTATAATCCAAATCTCCGCTTATTTATGCTAAAAATTAGACGAGATTGTCCAACGACCCTTGACAAGTTAAGATTAATATGCTATAAAGACTCATCAACGTTGTCATGCCAACTGGTGCACATGCGTCCAGAGATGGATGCGCGGGAGTAACATCTCGATGCGGCATGAGTTCCGGCGCGCAAGCGTGGGCATAGACCCCGTAAGCGGAAAGGGGGTTCGAATCCTCCCAACGTTGCTAAATTCCAGCTGTGAAGTCGAAACTCCGGAGAGCCCCTTCTGGGACCGAGAGGATCGTCCGCAGCTGGTCGGATAAGCTGTCAATGACGGCAGCCTATCTAAGGCCCCACCTTTCTTAAGGTAGGGCTTTTTACTTTTAGAAGCGATCAAATACGTTCCATTAATTAAACCTTCACTTTGTTGTACGAAAACGATATGCTGAAGCGGCCAATTGACTAAGCCTCAGCTTCAATATGAAAAATCCATATACGGTTTCATCTCAAATTCTAATTCCGACTGTCATTGAGAAGACCACACACGGCGAACGTGCCTACGACATTTACTCACGCCTGCTCAAAGATCGCATTATCTTTCTAGGCGACGGCATCGACGATCATGTCGCCAACATCATCATTGCCCAACTATTGTTCCTCGAAAGTCAGGACAAAACTAAGGACATCAAATTGTACGTCAACTCGCCGGGTGGTTCAGTGACTGCCGGACTCGCCATCTATGACACCATGCAATACATCAAGCCAGACGTAGCGACGATTTGTGTTGGCATGGCCGCCTCGATGGGTGCGGTACTACTCACGGCCGGAGCTAAAGGGAAACGTTTCGCCCTACCGAACGCTGAAGTCATGATTCATCAGGTTATGGGTGGTGCCGAAGGACAAGCAACAGATATTAAGATTCGTGCCGAACGTATTTTGAAAATGAAGGACTCGCTGAACTCGCTCCTGGCCAAGCATTGCGGACAAAAATTCGAGAAGGTCGAGAAGGATGCAGACCGTGATTACTTCATGTCAGCTGAGGAAGCGGTCAAATACGGACTAATCGATAAGATTATCAAGTAATTTTGCAGCTAAGACTGTATGAAAAGACCGCCTCACAAGGCGGCTTTTTCATTTGGAGTATCTGTCACCCTCCACCTCTACTATCACTTGTCGTCCCAGAACTGCGAACTGAACATTATTCCTTTTGTCGTCCCAGAACTGCGAGTGTAGCGAGCAGTATCCGGGACCCAGGAGTAAAATCGATCGGCTTCTGGATCCCGGATAATTGCTAACGCAATTTCCGGGATGACAGCTGGAAAGACTCGCAATTTTCGGGATGACAATTTAAAACACTGTCGTCCCGGAACTGCGAGCGAGTGTAGCGAGCAGTATCCGGGACCCAGGAGTAAAGAGATTGGGATTAGTTTCTGGATCCCGGATAATTGCTAACGCAATTTCCGGGATGACAGCTGGAAAGACTCGCAATTTCCGGGATGACAAAATAAAAAGTAAGGATGACAAATTAAGAAAGGTTGCGGTTTCAAGATGACATATTAAAAAGTAGGGATGACAAATACATAAGAAGAATTGAGATAACAAAAGAATATTGTCGTCCCGGAACTGCGAGTGTAGCGAGTAGTATCCGGGACCCAGAGGCAAAAAAAGATTGGGATTAGTTTCTGGATCCCGGATAGACCTCGCTCCGCTCGGCCTTCCGGGATGACATATTAAAACACTGTCGTCCCGGGCCGAGACCCGGGACCCAGAGGCAGAAACATAAACACTAAAAATCAAAATTTGACCCCGCCACTAAGTCCGTTCTACTCGCCAAACATCAGTTTCCTCCACAATCCGTCCGGCCATAGAAAAACCGGCGGCCTTGCAGTGCCCGCCGCCGCCCATCAGCTTGGCCACCCGAGATACGTCGACCCCCTCGACCGAGCGTAGCGAACCGCGCACTTGTCCATCCGGCATTTCGCGCAGCACCATAATCACATCAGCATCCAAAAAAGTATTCAAAAAATTCGACACACCTTCAACATGTTCATCAGTCGTCTCCTCGTTCAAGTCGTCGGCCAGAATGACTGTCGAAGCCACACCCAATTTTTCGTCATACTTCAGCCGGGCCAGCACCGCACCCCATAGACGCAATGACCCAACCGACTTGTTGCGAAACAAGTTACGTCCAACATCATGCATTCGTGCACCACTCTTTAAGAGTCCAGAAGCTGCCTCAATTGCATCCCGAGTAGTGGCTGGATTACTAAAATTGCCAGTGTCAGTTAGTAGTCCGGTCAGAAGTGAAGTTGCCATATCTCGACAAATCTCCACCTGATTATCAACGAAAAACCGATAAACCAATTCGCAGGTCGAGGAAGCGGCAGCATCGATAATATTCAAATGACCGTAACCTTCGTTCGTTGGATGATGATCAAAATTAATGACGGTAGCCCTCTTTTTAAGAGAGTCAATGTGACTGTCGATCCCAGCAAAACGCGAGTCGCCACAGTCGCAGACCACTACTACATCATGTTTACCATCATCAAAAACCGCTGGATCAGAGACATACTTTTCTGTGCCAGCTAAAAATAGATATTTCTGAGGTAGTGGATCGGTACAAAAATTGACGACTGCGATCCCCTCCCGTTCACACCAACGACGCAACGCCGAAGTGGCCCCGATCGTATCACCATCCGGACCACGATGCGACACCAAGAGTACGCTCTGTGCGCGCTTCATAATGTCGTAGACTGATTTGTTTCGCTGATCAAATTGCATAAGCAAATCAATCTACCCCCTACCGACTAAGGTGTCAACACACACAATTCGAACCAAGTAGACCTCAATATCGACTAACAGATGATCAGGCTTAACATGCTGCCGAAGAGACGCTAACGTCATCCGACGGATTGATCCAACCGTCATCAGCAACACGGAAGACAAAGATCTAGCAAAAATCTTTTGGTGGGAGGCAGAGATCTACCGTCAAGCAATCCTCTCTTACGAGCGACTGCTACAAAACATTTTCGTCGAGATTGATGGAAAAAGAGCTTACGGTATCTTGCTGATACGGTCAGTGAGCTGTAAGGAACGATGGATCCGAGCTATAGCTCAGCAGTACACAACTCCAGAAATCATGAAGGTCATTTATCTGCTTAGGACGAAAAAAGAATGACCCCCAACTTCCTAAACATGTCAGGCAGGCCATAAAAGACCTCTACTACTCTCTGTACTACTAAACGAAAGGGTGGTACCGAGTCTTCCACATACTCCCGCTCCGGCGGGGCTTTTTTTAGAGAAAACAAAAACCATTACCTAAAAAAGCAATGGCATGAAATCTCGAGAGTGACCTTCTACCACAACACCGAACATTGTTCGGAGCTCTGGTAGGAGGGCAGAACAAGAACGTTCTGCACCTTCTCGCGAGAATGCACTGAATACACTTCGTCCATTGTGCCGGCGGACGAAGGGAGGCTACTGCTTCCTCTGGGCTCACCACTTACGTCAGGTGACTACGCCATTCGTTTTGTGCGGTCAGGTTTTCACCGCAACCGATCCCCTATCGAGATGATCGGAATTTTCTTGGACCGGCTGGGGGCTAGACGACCGTCTCGTCACGCTCGACCAGGCGAGGATGCCGTCGACCAGCGTGACCGTCCCGAGCGATTCGGCGCTCCAGCCGCACCTCCTGACCCTCGCTCCGCTCGGCACCTCGGACGGCCTTCCGATCCCGCTTCTGCTTCCGCCGCCACTTACAGCAGTCCGAGCAAGGACAAGTCGGACGTGCCGGCTGCGTGTCACCCAACACGTAGACCGGCCCATCACCGAAGTCCTCCCCGGACTGCCGCTGCTTCTCCTGAGCCGACAGCAGCGACCGAGCCTCCGCCACCGGATAGAAACTATCCGACGACGGACTGTTGGTGTCGAACACCTCCACGAGATGATCCTCGTGAAAGGCGGCCAGCTCCTCCAAAAAATTCATGCTCTCCTCCTGCCGGAACCACCGACACAGGTCCGAAGTTCGGGCAGAATGTCCACGACCGCCAGTATGGCCTGGCCGTAAACGAAATGAATCTCTTGATAAGCCTCGCTTAAACCTTAATACAGGTTCATCGCATGATTTCATATTTTAAAGATTATGTCAAGTATGCCCTAGACATAATCAGCACACCATACATAAATTGACTGAAATAAGCTAAAAAACATAACTCAAGATGTCCATTAACCAGCTTCTTTCGTTAAAAACTGCCAATTACCTCATATCTTAATCTTGTATTTAGCAACTTAAACTTCAAGTGATATCTAGCGACCACCAAACTTAACACTGATTTCAATTAACCAATCTAACTGAAACTAACTCCAGCCCACTTAAAAACATCATTGAGTTCCACAGTCAGATGATTGCCATCCCGAGCTAAAACTGGCACGATTTGAACGTGTTTCGGCCGACTAGCGACAATGCTGTACCGGCCGACAGTGTAATCCGACCAGATCAACAGTTTATGATTCTCCAAAAGCTGGAAATGCACGGCTTCAAGTCCTTCGCCGATCGCAAAATCCTAGAATTCGTCCAGCCATCGGGTCGATCCCGTGGCATTACGGCCATCGTCGGACCGAATGGCTCGGGTAAATCCAACGTAGCCGACGCAGTCCGTTGGGTGCTAGGCGAACAAAGCACTAAACTACTCCGAGGCAAGAAGGCTGAAGATGTGATCTTCTCCGGCTCGGAGCGACGTGCTCGGTCGGGCTATGCCGAGGTGGTACTACACTTCAACAACGAGGCCGGAAAATTACCACTCGACATTAGCGAGGTCACTATCGCTCGTCGCATCTACCGCGATGGCGAGTCCGAATACCTAATCAACAAAAAGAAAGTGCGTTTAGCCGACGTGCAACTACTCCTGGCCCAGGCCAACTTTGGTGCGCGCTCATACTCAGTCATTGGTCAGGGTATGATCGACAACATTCTAGTTGCCTCGCCGCAGGAGCGTAAAGAATTTTTCGACGAAGCCGCCGGCGTCAAACAATACCAACTCAAACGTCATCAATCGACAATCAAGATGCAGGCGGCCAAAGAAAATTTGGGGCAGGCCGAGATGCTAGTAAACGAAATCGAACCACGTGTACGTTCACTCTCACGTCAGGTCAAACGTCTCGAGGAACGTGATGAATTGCAAAATGAATTACACGATTTACATCACCAGTACTACGGACAACTCTGGTTTGAATTACAACAAGATATTAATCACCGAACTACCGAACTAAATAAACGTGAGCAAGAATGGAAGGATCGTGAATCTACCCTCGAAGAGGCCAAACGCGAACTATCCAAACTTGAACGTGAGGAGACCGGTAATGATGCCTTCACTGAACTACAGTCCAAGTTTCAAAAGTTGATGTCCGAAAAAAGTGTGCTTAGAGAACGCGAACTTCGTGTTCGTAGTCGGATTGAAATTGCTGAACAGGTCAAGAAGCAGACTGCGACTGCTATGCCACTCTCTAAGATAATAGAAGGTGTGCGTGGTCTAGGTGACCGACAGGGTCAAGCGATCAAATCACTACAAACAGCTAAGGATCTCAAAGCGGCCCAGGCAGTAGTCCCCAACTTCAAGTCGGTACTCGACGACACTGTCACTTTAGCCGACCGACTAGAAAGACCGGCCCCAGAAATTGAAGCCAAAAAACCAGAAGCTGACCCAGCACTAGTCAAAGAACTTGAAGGGTTGCGACAAGAAATCGACACTCTCGAGACACAGCTCAAGGAAACACAAAAAACTCTTAGTACCTACAATGACAGCGAACGCAAAAAGAAAGAAAAATTTTTTTCATTGCAACGTACTCTCCAAGAAAAAATCTCATCAGCACATTTACTGGAGCGTGGGTTGGGTGACTTACGTATTGAACTAGCTCGACTGGAAACGCGACGTGATTCATTGGAGCAGGAAATGTCGGCTGAACTCGGCGAACGAGCTGAGAGAATAAAGAAAGAACTGATCACCGACAAAAAACCAACCATTTCAACTGAATCACTTCGACCGCGCATCGAGAAACTCCGCTATCAACTGCAAATGATCGGCGGTATCGATCCGGAAGTGGTCCGCGAGTATCAGGAAACCAATGAACGCTACACTTATCTTGTCGGACAAATCAGTGACTTAAATAAAGCCATAGCTGACCTGGAAAGAATCATTGTCGAACTTGATCAGACTATCAGAACGCATTCCGAGACCGCTTTTCGCAAACTGAACCGCGAGTTCGACCGCTACTTCAAACTATTGTTCGGCGGCGGCAAAGCCGAACTTATTCAACTCACCGCAGCTCGCGTACGCAAGGATGATCAGGCCGAAGCCGAGACCGAAAATCTGAATGGTGACGATGTGGAAGTGCCAGCAGATGATGGGCAGAGTGATACCTACATCGCCGGTGTCGACATCACAGCCACGCCACCTGGTAAAAAGATCAAGCACATTAATATGCTCTCCGGCGGCGAGCGGGCTCTGACGTCGATCGCGCTCATCTGTGCCATCATGATCTCCAACCCCAGCCCGTTCGTACTACTCGATGAGGTAGATGCTGCACTCGACGAATCAAACGCCGACAAATTCGCCAGCATTCTTGGAGAGCTAGCAGAGAAGACACAATTTATTGTCGTCTCGCACAACCGCTACACCATGCGCCGGGCCAACGTGCTCTATGGCGTGACCATGCGCGACGACGGCACTTCCGACCTACTATCTATTAATTTAGAGGAGGTAGATACCTTCAAAGAAGAAAGAAAGACGAAAGCCAAAAAAGCCGCCTGATTTATCTCGCGGCCGTCACTGTGATCACATGCGTTCCTATTTAAAATTCATCCTCCAAGAGCTCAAGCCGCATCACCGGCTAATTTTCGTTTGCATGCTGCTGGCGGCGGTTGGCGCAATTCTCGACACGCTCGGTCCGGTTGCTATGGGTCGTGGCTTCGACCTGGCCAACGAACACAGCTCTCCCTTGCTCTATGGCGGCGCGATCCTGGCCTGGTTGATCATGCGTTCGCTTGCCGACCTAATCAGGACCTGGGTCGCCAACAGCGGTGGGTTGGGTGTCGGTAATGACATTTCCACCTCGTTCACTGCCAAAGCCGCCGCCCGCATCATCGACAAGCCGCTCAAGTTCCACTACGGACAAAAAATTCAAGCGATCATGGAGCGCGTCAACAACTTCCGCTGGTCATTGGATAGCTTCCTTAATGCCGGACTGTTCGACCTGGTGCCGTCCTTACTGGCACTCTCGGGTATCCTAGTCTACCTGTTCATCATCAACTGGACGATCGGTCTGACCATCCTGATTGCACTCGCAGCTTACGTCGGCTTCACTCGCTTGGTGATCGACCACTCCTTCCAAACCCGCAAGGCTTGGAGCGAGGCCGACAGCTCGTTCATGCACGTCATTCACGACGCCATTCGCAACATCCTTCTGGTCAAGTCCACGACCAATGAGGCGGCAGTCGCCAAACGCGTGGCCAAGGAACGACGAGCGGTTATGGCGGCTGCAAACGAAGACATCCGCATCTCCAAAATCATGCTCAATGGCCAGAACTTGATCGTGGCTCTGGCCACAGCTGTGACCTTGTGGCTCTGTGTTCGGGGGCTGGCCGCTGACCGACTAACCATCGGACAAACCTCGACCCTGATCGCCTTCACCTTCACCGTCTTCGGCTACTTGCGTGCCATTCAATGGCAATTCAGAACTTATCTAAGGTCGATCGCCGACTGGCAGGCCATCATGCCGGAGCTGGAACTACCCGGTGAAGATCTGAAGTCCGGCCGTAAGATAGAGATCAAGGGCGAAGTTGAATTCCGCGACGTGCACTTCCGCTACATCGAGGATCGACCTGCTCTCGAGGGCATCGATTTCCGTGTACCGGCCGGAACGCGCGTGGCCGTGGTCGGCGAATCAGGTGAAGGTAAAACTACTCTTGTTGATTTACTTGGCCGTTACTTAACGCCACAAGCTGGGCAGGTGTTGATTGACGAGCAAGATCTGCAGCAAGTAAGTCTGTCGTCGCTCCGTTCGCAGATGGCCTATGTACCTCAGGATCTGACACTGTTCCATGAGTCGCTGATCGATAACATCCGTTTTGGTCGTCCCAAGGCTTCTGACAAAGAGGTGCTAAAGGCCGCCAAGCAGGCTGGACTAACCGACTTAATCAAGAAGCTGCCCGACGGTCTCGAAACTGTAGTTGGTGAGCGTGGTCTCAAACTCTCAGGTGGTGAGCGCCAACGTGTAGCTCTGGCTCGAGCTTTTCTGCGCGAGCCACGCATCTTGATCCTCGATGAACCGACCGCCCATCTCGACAGTAAAACCGAAGCAGCGCTCCATCTGTCACTTGGCAAACTAATGGCCGGACGAACGGTCTTTGTCATTGCTCATCGTCTACGTACTGTGACTGATGCAGACTTAATTTTAGTTTTACATCAGGGTCGTGTAGTCGAGGCTGGTACCCATAAACAATTAGCCGCTAAGCCGGACAGTATTTACGTCTCTTTGCTCCAGGCTCAGGGTTTGGCTTAGAATGGATCCTCATTAGCTGGGGGATTCCTCTCTCTCAGACCCCTTCTCTTTAACCTCCGAGATTGCCGCGGGAGGTATGCGCCGTGGAGATCGGATCGTGGATCCTGGGTCTCGGCCCGGGATGACATATTAAAGCACTGTCGTCCCGGAACTGTGAACTGAACATTATTCCTTTTGTCGTCCCGGAACTGTGAGCGAGCGTAGCGAGTCGAGCAGTATCCGGGACCCAGGAGTAAAATCGATCGGCTTCTGGATCCCGGATAGACCTCGCTCCGCTCGGCCTTCCGGGATGACAAAATAAAAAGTAAGGATGACAAATTAAGAAAGGTTGCGGTTTCGAGATGACAAATTAAAAAGTGAGGATGACAAATAAAATAATGTCATCCCGGGCCGAGACCCGGGATCCAGAGGCAAAAACATAAACACTAAAAATCAAAATTTGACCCAACTGCCAAACAATTGACAAAGTCACGCAAAATCGGCATTCTCTTTAGTCCAAACCGTTCTGTCCTCTTAAGGACAAGAAAGGAGGAGGAAATGAACTTCGTGAACGGATCAAGCTTGGTTCCGACCAACTTCGTCGGGTCAAAAGGTGAAAGAAAAATCGAACAACTCAAAAAGCTTCTCAAACAGCTGATCTCGAGCGATTCCTGGCTTAAAAGACTTGGAATTATCGAACGAGAGAAAGCTGCCAAGTTGCTAGGCAACTCCCTGCAGCACTTCCAACCTGGCCAGCCTCACGGCGACCACTTCTATCGCCTAATCGACGGTAAAAATGGTGATCTTATCATCAAAGTCATCTTCACGGTGACTAAACTACACCAGACGGTCCTGGGTGGAGAGGATTCGGGAGAGCCCATCGCTGTGCTGCTCGTCCATTTGATGAGTAATAATCGATGTGTGGGCTACCGGGCGATCTACGTCCACGCCGACGGTCGGGTAATCGACGTCCACTACGATCCGACCAACGCCCACCTCTCGGACAACTTAATTCGAGTAGAGTGAAATCTCACCTAACCAACTGAGTCCACTCAAACCACAACTCCCAACTTCGGGGGTTGTTTCTTTTCTCCTGGCCTTGACTTCCTGGTCTGTCCGAGGCACAATGCTCTCCGACTGAATCCCAATAAGCTGCAAGGACAGCGGGAAGTCTCTCACTCCCCCACCTGCCCGATCGATTCGTCACTAAATCCAACCATCCCAAGACAAATGCTAGTCATTAGACTTTCGCGCGTCGGCAAAAAGAAAAGACCATCCTACCGTGTCGTAGTCCAGGACCGTCAACGCGATCCGTGGGGCACATCGGTCGATATTGTCGGCAACTACAACCCACTGACCTCACCATCCACTGTTGTCTTCAAAGAAGACCGCATCAAGTATTGGCTCGAGAAGGGTGCCCAGCCTTCGGCTACAGTCCATAATCTGTTGGTAACAGCCGGTTTGATTAAAGGTCCCAAGGTCAAAGCTACAACTCATGACCGCCAGGACAAACCAGCTGCTCCAGAAGAATCAAAGAAAACCGAAGCTCCGATAAAGGAAGAAACAACTAAGCCGGAAGCCTAAAACGAGGAGGCTTCAACAGCGACCGAAAAGGCTCCTACCGAAACTCCAGCTACCGAAGAACCTAAGCCTGAGAGGTCAGCGCAATAAGCCAAACTAGATCGGTCTAGAAAGTAGATTAAAAGGACGGGCCTAAAGCTTGTCCTTTTTGATTGACGAAACTCCGCTCTCTAGCTATGATCGCAACAGTCCCGAGTTAATGGGGACGATGCTCTCTACACCAGAGACATCAGCTAACTACTGAAGGCAAGGTCCCACCGGGAGGGTAGCCGAGCCGAACTATCAGTTATGTCAGAAGAGTTCTTCGATCGTGAATTTGTAGAATACGTAGTTAAGGCCATCGTCAACCATCCAGAGGATGTCCGGGCCGAACGATCCATCGACGAGCGGGGCGTCTTGATCACGCTGTACGTGAACCCCGAAGATATGGGCTATGTCATCGGTAAGTCCGGACAGACCGCCCGTTCGATCCGCACTTTACTCAAGATTGTCGGTGCTAAGAACAACGCCCGAGTAAACCTCAAGATCTACGAACCAGAAGGCAGTCGCAAGTTCCCGTCCGCCGCCCCTGTCCAGTCGGCCCCAATGCCAGCTGTCGACGAGGACGAAGACATCGACACTTCGGCTGTCGATCTCAAGATCTAGTTTCAAAAAATTTTCCCGGATAAAAAGACTCCGCCCAGTGCGGGGTCTTTTGATTCGTTATCTCATTAATCAAACCATTGACGTCCAACTCCCCCACCGCTACCATGCCTTGAAGTCCAAACCTGCTATGATTTCATCATATGTCCAAAACTAAAAAGAAAATCCGCTTTGATATCATCTCCATCTTCCCTCAGATGTTTGAGGGTTATTTTAGCGAATCAATCATTGCTCGCGGACGCCAGCAGAAACTACTCGACATTCGTCTACATGACCTGCGTCGCTGGTCCGAAGGTCGGCATCGCCAAGTAGATGACCGCCCGTTCGGTGGTGGACCAGGCATGGTAATGATGGTTGGACCATTTTTCCGGGCCATCAAATCACTCCGACTTCTCAATCGCCAAAAGTCGCGCATAATTTTGATGTCGGCCAAAGGTCGGCGCTTCACCCATCGCGAGGCAGTTCGTCTAGCCAAGTATGATCGACTGGTACTGCTTTGTGGTCGCTATGAAGGCGTAGACGAAAGAGTTGCCAAACATATTGCCGATGAAGAATTATCAGTTGGCGACTTCGTACTTACCGGCGGTGAACTGGCCGCCATGATTGTGGTCGATGCGGTCTCGCGACAAATTCCCGGTGTACTAGGCAAGAAGGAATCTCTGAACCAGGAATCTCATGTCGAAGACGGTGTGACTGAGTACCCACAGTACACCCGACCAGCCGACTTCTCTCCAGTCCGCGGGCAACGCTGGCCAACTCCCAAAATTCTACTGTCCGGCGATCATCAAAAGATCGAAACCTGGCGCCAAAAAAAAGCACAAGAGACATCAAAAAAACTTCAAACGAAAACCAAATAATCACTGATCCTGACCCGGGTCGATCTGGTCGAATCTAATGATTTGCAAATCACACGATATCCACAACTATTTTTCCGACTAACTGTGTCAGTTCCAAAAACACCCAAAAACACATCACTAAAAAGGCACTTTTTAGGCCAAGATAAGCTATAAATAGACAAAAATGCTCCAACGGCTTACAGACCTCTTGACAGCCTAGCAAAAATCCATATACTTACGGACGGAATTCAACAATCGGATTCCTTAATAAAAACGCTTGAAATCGAGTCGTTTTTTTCTTCAGTCCGATTCTGAGTCCAGGAACTTTGACAATGTGAACGAGACAACCCAACACAGTTGGGTCCCGGACCTTCGGGTTCGGGGGAACTAGGAAAGTCTATTTCCTCACTTCAGTTGAGTAGTCCAACGTTTCGTTGGACAACTTTAATCTGAGAGTTTGATCCTGGCTCAGGATGAACGCTGGCGGCGTGTCTAAGGCATGCAAGTCGAACGAGTCGGTTCTCTTCGGAGAGCTTGATTAGTGGCAAACGGGTGCGTAACACATTGGTAACCTACCCCAAAGTTCGGCATAACAACTCGAAAGGGTTGCTAATTCCGGATGTGTCCGCGTATCGCAAGGTGCGCGAGTAAAGCCCAAAAGGCGCTTTGGGAGGGGCCTATGGCCTATCAGCTTGTTGGTAAGGTAAAAGCTTACCAAGGCTACGACGGGTAGCGGGTGTGAGAGCATGACCCGCCTCACTGGGACTGAGACACTGCCCAGACACCTACGGGTGGCTGCAGTCAAGAATATTCCACAATGGGGGAAACCCTGATGGAGCGACGCCGCGTGCAGGATTAAGGGCTTCGGCCTGTAAACTGCTTTTCCTTGGGAAGAAGCTTCGGCTGACGGTACCAAGGGAATAAGGGGTTGCTAACTCTGTGCCAGCAGCAGCGGTAATACAGAGACCTCAAGCGTTATCCGGATTTATTGGGCGTAAAGGGTCCGCAGGCGGCCTGTTAAGTTATTCGTTAAATCTCAGGGCTCAACCCTGAGGCCGCGGATAATACTGGCGGGCTAGAGGATGGGAGAGGTGAGCGGAATTGCCGGTGTAGTAGTAAAATGCGTTAATATCGGCAAGAACACCAAAGGCGAAGGCAGCTCACTGGAACATTCCTGACGCTCAGGGACGAAAGCGTGGGGAGCGAAGCGGATTAGATACCCGCGTAGTCCACGCCCTAAACGATGGATGCTGGGTATTGGGAGTATCGACCCTCTCAGTGCCGACGAAAAAAGCTAACGCGTTAAGCATCCCGCCTGGGGAGTACGGTCGCAAGACTAAAACTCAAAGGAATAGACGGGGACCCGCACAAGCGGTGGAACATGTGGTTTAATTCGACACAAAGCGAGGAACCTCACCTAGGTTTGACATGCAGCTGCAAACTCCGTGAAAGCGGAGCTTCTTCGAGAGTGCTGCACAGGTGCTGCATGGTTGTCGTCAGCTCGTGCCGTGAGGTGTACCCTTAAGTGGGATAACGAGCGCAACCCTCGTGCTGTGTTACTATGTCACAGCAGACTGCCTCGGATAACGGGGAGGAAGGTGGGGATGACGTCAAATCAGCATGGCTCTTACGCCTAGGGCTACACACGTGTTACAATGGACGGTTCAAAGGGTAGCCAAACCGCGAGGTGGAGCTAATCCCATCAATACCGTTCTCAGTTCGGATCGAGGTCTGCAATTCGACCTCGTGAAGCTGGAATCGCTAGTAAACGCGCATCAGCCTCGGCGCGTTGAATACGTTCTCGGGTCTTGTACTCACCGCCCGTCACGTCAAGAGAGTGGGTGGCGCCCGAAGTCATGCGATTGTGTGACGAAGGCGAAACTCATGATAGGGACGAAGTCGTAACAAGGCATCCGTAGCGGAAGCTGTGGATGGATCACCTCCTTTCTAAGGAGAACACTACATCCCGAACGGGGATGAAAGCTCCTAGGTCGAATCGGTCGCGCCTCAGAGCGCACCGAGGACAATGAAGTGGAAACTACCTAGTTCTGTCTCGTTCACATTGCCGAAAGTCAAAAAGACATCCTATGAACGGATGTCTTTTTGGCGAAAAACCTACGGCGACCTGAAGCTTGCGATCAAGCCTGACCATATTGACAATTTCCGTATATCTTGGTAAGACATGGATTCCGGGCCTACAATTTCAACCCCGGAGTTAGGAGGATGGATGTTAGCAAGATTACTCCTGTCCGCCGCCGTCATCATGACGACGGTCTCGATTCACGGATGTCTGGCCGACGAGCCAGACGAGATGTCGGACAACAGCACGGTCGAAAGGTCGGCCGTATTCACGACCGAACACATCTATTTGAGTGTCTGCGGCTCCGGCTACAGCACCTACGGCGCTATCGGCGGCTACACCACTCTCGGAGTCTGCTGCTGGGAGAGCGGAAGGTGGGTCCTTCGTGGATCCTCCAACAACCTCTCCTCGGTCGGTGGGCACGGTGATGTGGTCATCCGCGGAACCAGCCGGGGCGACAACATCCTAGTCTATCCTCACGGGGTGGACTGCAGCGTGCCTGGCGGAGGAAGCCGAACCCTGCACGTCGGCGGTGTCGACAGGACTTGGGTCAACATGCTGACAGTCGACGGACTGTCCGGTTCGGACTCAATCGATGGTCTGGACGTTTCAACCGCTGACCCGCGATTCAGACTGCACCTGTTCGGCGGAAACGGTGCAGACTACATATTCGTCGGCCCCGGCGGCGGTTATGCCAACGGCGATCGCGACGGGGATTACATCTCCGGCAGCGACCAAGGCGACCTGATCCAAGGGGGAGACGGTGCTGATAACATCGAGGCTAACGGCGGAGATGACTACGTCGACGGAGATAACGGCAATGATACTGTCCACGGCGGACCGGGCAACGACTACCTTCTAGGCGGACGCGGGGCCGATGTCCTGTTCGGGGAGGAAGGACGGGACATCCTTGGCGGCCTAGACGGCGGGGACGAGCTCGACGGCGGACCGGACGAGGACTGGCTGTTCGGCGATGACACGCCGTATTTGGCAGCCAATTCCCCGGACGACTGGTCAGATTGGCAGGACTGCGGCCAGTCGTGTTGGTTCGATACCCGAAATCTGTTCCTAGCGTGGGAACCGGGATCTGACTATCTGTACGGGGGGTCGGAGGACGACGCCCCAGACCATATTTGGGGTGGAGAGATGGACGATGTCGCCGACGGCGGCGACGGGTACGATCACGCCGACGGCGGCGACGGTAACGATACCTGCACCGCCGAGATCAGGATCGACTGCGAGCCGCACTGTGGCGACGGATCGTGCGAAGAGCTGGAGGACTGCGGAACCTGCGAGGCGGACTGCGGCTCCTGCCCGATCTGTGGCGACGGGCACTGCGACCCGACTAGCGAGACCAACGCATCCTGCGCGGTCGACTGTCCCGCCTACTGCGGCGACGGGGAATGCAACGGGGACGAATGGTGCCGTGGCTGCGAACGCGACTGCGGCGTATGCGCGAGCTGCGGCAACGGATACTGCGACGGCGACGACGACTGCACCACCTGTCCCGGCGACTGCGGAACCTGCGACGAGCGCTGCGGTGACGACTGGTGTACGGAGAGCGAATCCTGCACCACCTGTCCCGGCGACTGCGGAACCTGCCCGGGCTAGACCACTAAGGGCTAGACGCGGCCAGATTTTCTTTCCCCGACCGACTACATGTCGGTCGGGGTTTTTCGACCATGCAATCGATCAGCCCTCTACTTATCTTTTAGTCCGAAAATGGCCTAAACCTTGACAAAAAAGAGGAAAGGTTATATTTTTTACCGTTGTTGATTGACAACCCAAAAGGAGGAAAGGATGTTTATGTCTTGGCGGCGACCACTGGTCACCATTGCGTTCTTACTGCTGGTTGTCCTGACTTCGTGTGGGACGGGAGAGAGGAGACATGACGACGCTTGGCCACCGGAAGAGATCATCGACATCGCAGTCGGCGATTGCGTATTCCCCGAGGTGTCTACGGCACCGGACTGCGTTACGCCGGTCGATCCGGTGACCATCGAACCGACTAACTTCTGCGCCGGAGCGTCCATAGACGTATCGGGGGTGGAGATGATCTACGGACCCATCGACGGACACCGAGAGATGCTAGCCGTCTGCTGTCGTGACATCTCGGGTGTTATGAGACCCGTGGCAGTCACCGACAACCAGTCGTGGGGCGGCGACGTGACCATCCTCGGGACGGCAGGCGGCGACTCGATCCACTGGACTGGAGAGCTGGTCTCGTGCCGTACCGACGGCGGATATCTGATCGACGTCGGCGGGGAATCACCCAATTCGTGGGGAGGCACGCTCTCAATCCTGGCTGGTGACGGACCGGACGATATCGGCGGCATGAGCAGGAACGAGGGAACTGCACTGCTCATATCACTGGAAGGTGAGGGAGGCAATGACAGACTGTCCGGCTCGCCGTCTGAAGACACCCAAACCACCGTCTTCGTCGGCGGTCCAGGAGACGACACGGTACACGATGCGTCGTCCGGACGGCTACAAATCTACACGGACGGACAGACCATATTCGACGCCACTGTCGGTAACGATTCGGTCACGGTACTGAACGCGACCACAGCCCACATCACAACCGGAGCCGGTAACGATACGATCATCAGCCAAACTCACGGGTTGACCTTCATCGATCTGTCGTCCATGTCCAGTTCAGAGGACAGAAAAGTGGTCTCTACCGGCCCGGGAACCGATATCGTATCCGGAGGAATCGGCTACAACTCCGTCTCTCTGGGTGATGGGAATGACTTGTTCGAAGGAAACGGTGGCGACGATACGGTCGACGCCGGTGATGGCGACGACGTTGTCATAGCCGGTCGTCTTGACGGACATGTCACTGCTCACCTAGGCGATGGCGACGATCTAGCTTTCGGCGGCGCTGGAACCATTGTCGCCTATGGCGAAGGCGGTGACGACTTCATCCTAGGAGACCACTTCCCTGTCTGCGGCCCGATCGATGATGACGATTGGCCGTCGTCCTGCTTCAACCATGCCCGCCCCTCATCTAGCGTGGAGGACATCGACACGGCCAATGGCGGTCCAGGTGAGGACTACTGTATAGCCGAAGTCGAGGTCGACTGCGAGAACGGACCAAGCTGCGGGGATGGTCTTTGTCTCCCCGATGAGGACTGCACTTCCTGCCCTGGTGATTGCGGAGCTTGTCCCTTCTGCGGCGACGGCGAATGCAACGGCGACGAGGACTGCTTGACCTGCGAGGCGGACTGCGGCTGCGGCGACGGCGACCTGTGCTCCGACGGAGAGTGCGTGCCGGAGCCTATCTGCGGCGACG
>Ga0208373_1001110_pt1 | contig 38153 bp, 45 predicted proteins | sample RifOxyC2_FD_184036 | JGI IMG/M metagenome (GOLD analysis project Ga0208373, IMG submission 184036) | Soil microbial communities from Rifle, Colorado - Rifle Oxygen_injection C2 (SPAdes) | ecosystem: Environmental > Terrestrial > Deep subsurface > Rock core/Sediment | place: Rifle, Colorado...
AATAGATGGCAGACAATGATAAAAGTTGTAATGCCGGCTGCCGGTTCGGGTATTTCAACAGCAATTATTCTCGGTATAAGCAGGATAGCTGGCGAAACAATGACAGTGTTGATGGTTGCCGGTGGGGCTGCAATAATAACACCTTCTTTTTTGGTTCCTGTAAGACCTATGACTGCTACCATAGCTGCGGAAATGGGAGAGGCAGCAATGGGAAGTTCCCATTATCAGGCATTGTTTGCAATTGGGCTGGTTCTTTTTCTAATCACATTTATATTTAATTTAATCGCTGAAATAATCAGTCGTAAATACAGATTAAAACTTGGACTGAGCGTATGAAAAAAAATAAACAGAATCTCGGATTTTTATTAATATATTTATGTATAATCCTGACATTATTGGCTCTTGGTTTGATAATATATTTTATAACGATAAGGGGAATAAAAATTATATCGTGGGAGTTTCTTACTCAAGCCCCAAGAGCAGCAATGACAAAAGGTGGGGTTTTCCCCGTAATTTTTGGAACATTTTACCTTACATTTGGTTCAATTTTATTTTCATTACCCTTAGGAATTGCTTGTGCGATTTATCTTTGCGAATATAGTCCAAAAAATTTTATTATTAACATTATAAGAATAAGTATAAATAATCTTGCTGGAGTGCCTTCAGTTGTTTTTGGATTATTTGGATTAGCCGTATTTGTCAAATTTTTTAAATTGGGTGTTTCTATTTTGTCGGGAAGTTTGACATTGAGTATGCTTGCACTTCCAAGTATAATATCTGCTGCTCAAGAAGCGCTTATTGCGATTCCACAATCACAAAGAGAGGCCTCGTTGGCGTTAGGCGCGTCACATTGGGAAACAATTAAAAGAATTGTTATACCAACCGCCCTTCCCGGTATACTTACCGGAGTAATTCTAAGTGTAGGCAGAGTTGCAGGCGAGACAGCGCCCATTCTTTTTACTGCTGCTACATTTTATAAACGCGGTAATCCAAAATCGGTATTTTCCGAAGTTATGGCATTGCCATATCATATCTATGCATTAATGACGGAAGGTACGCATCCCGAACAGCAAACTGCAGTAGCATATGGTTGTGCGCTTATTCTTTTGTTTTTGGTTTTAATAATTTCGGCAATTGCAATTTACATCAGGCAAAAGCAAAGGAGCATTTATGAACATTAATGACTGTTTTAACTGTAGAATCAGAGTTGAAAATGTAAATTTTTATTATGCTAAATCGCAAGCTCTGAAAAATATTAATTTGGATATGTTTAATAATAACGCAACAGCAATAATCGGTCCTTCCGGTTGTGGCAAGTCCACGTTCATTCGTTTATTAAATCGTATGAACGAACTAATTCCCAATACTAATCTTGAAGGTAAAATACTTCTTGACGGTAAAGATATTAATGCTATAGATACGGATGTGGTTGAAATAAGACAATTAGTAGGTATGGTTTTTCAAAAACCAAATCCATTCCCTAAAAGTATTTATAATAATTTAAGTTATGGTCTTGAAGTAAAGGGTATAAAAGATAAACATTTGATTGAAAAAAGAATAATAGAATCATTGAAAAAATCTGTTTTATGGGATGAGGTAAAAGATAGATTACACGATAATGCGTTACGGCTTTCCGGGGGGCAGCAGCAGCGTCTCTGCATAGCAAGATGTCTTGCAGTTGAACCGGAGGTTATACTATTTGATGAGCCCTGTGCAAGTTTGGACCCTATATCTACTGCAAAAATTGAAGAACTCATCGTTGAATTGAAAAAAAATTATACAATTGTAATCGTTACCCATAATATGCAACAGGCAGCAAGGGTTTCAGATTTTACCGCTTTCTTTTTACTTGGCGAATTAATTGAATTTGGGACAACTGAAAAAATATTTACAAGTCCAAAAAACAAGAAGACAGAAGAATATTTAACCGGCAGATTTGGTTAAAGAAACGATATATCATACTCTTTGGAGGTTTAAGATGGAACGTCATTTTGATGAAGAATTAGAACAATTGAAGGCGAAACTTTTAAAAATGGCATCATTAGTGGAGAGCATAATAGCAAAGTCTATGGAGTCGCTTGAAGAACGGAATCCGGAACTTACGGAAAAAATATGGGACGAGGAAGACTCAATCAATATGCTGGAAATAGATATAGATGAATTATGCCATAAACTTCTAGCGTTAAGGCAGCCGATGGCAATTGATTTGAGGTTCATAACATCTGCAATGAAAATAAACAATGATTTAGAAAGAATGGGAGACCTTGCGGTAAACATAGTAGGCCGTACTAAAATTATCTTGCAGTATCCGCAGCTAAAACCGTTAAACAATATTCCTCAAATGGCGATACTTGCTCAGGAAATGGTAAAAGAAAGTTTGAACGCTTTAGTTAACCGCGATTCTAAGATAGCAAGAGAGATATGCAAAAAAGACAACAAAGTTGATGACATAAATGACGAACTGTTTAGAGAACTCTTAACATACATGATGCAGAACCCGAAAAATATCGAAGCCGCATTAGATTTGATACTTGTAGCAAGGAATATAGAACGGATTGCCGATCATGCCACTAATATAGCTGAAGACGTGATATATTTAGTAGAAGGTAAAACGATTAAACACCACATTGAGGAGCGAAAGGGCATCGAATAGAGAATAGCGTATAAGGGGTTAGTTCTCTAGTTCATGGAAAAGAATATATGTTAATAGAAAACATAATGAGTAGGTCGGTGCTCACAGCACAAAGAGATGCAACAATAACTGATATTTGCAAATTGATGAAAGAAAATCATATGGGCTCAGTAGTGATTCTTAATAATCAGAAACCAATGGGTATTATTACAGAAAGAGATATTGTTAATTCAGTGTCATCTATAGGTATATCTTTATTTAATCTTAAGGCATCGGATATTATGAAAAACCATTAATAACAATGTTACCAAAAAACGAAATAAAGTCACTTGCATATAAAACATTCCGCCGTGCACTACTTGCCTTAACAGAATCTTAACATTTCCTTAACACAATCTTAATATATTTATCTTAAGATAAACGTTTATATTGTAGATAATTTTCTATTGGGAGGATAAATATGAATAAAAGATTGTATGTGTACGTATTAATAATGATGTTAATTTATGCTATAGCAGGATGTTCAAGAAATTCCGGAAATGGCATTCAGGTAAAAGGTTCGGATACTATGGTCAATTTGGTTCAGGCATGGGCGGAAGAGTTCGACAAAGAAAATCCCGGCGAAAATATTTCGGTTACCGGCGGCGGATCAGGCACCGGTATTTCTTCTTTAGTTAATAACAGCTGCGATATAGTTTCTTCTTCAAGACAAATGACTGCAGAAGAGACCTCGCTTGCTGTAAAGAATGGGATAACTCCCAAAGAATATGCCGTTGCACTCGATGGAATAGTTGTTGTAGTAAATCCAAAGAATTCTGTTTATAAGCTTACAATAGATCAGCTGAAAGATATTTTTACCGGTAAAATAAAAAACTGGAAAGAAATTGGCGGTAAGGACGAAAATATAGTGCTTTTATCCAGAGAAATAAATTCAGGTACTCACGTTTTCTTCAAAGAACATGTGCTTAGAAAAGGCAATCCGAAAGGTCCGGAAGAATTTGCAAGCAGTTGCCTACTTTTGCCGTCTTCACAAGCTGTTGCCGATGAGGTTTCACAAAATTCCAACGCAATAGGATATTACGGTATGGGATATATTTCAAAAAATCAGAAAATTGTAGCAGTTGCTAAAAATGAAGGTTCTGCATATATGGAACCTTCAATAAAAACTGTTCAAAATAATACCTATCCGATTTCTAGGCCGTTATTTCTTTATACGAAAGTCGATGCAAAAGAATCTATTAAAAAGTTCATAGATTTTGCGTTTTCAAAAATAGGCCAGGAAATAGTTGAGAAAACGGATTTTGTCCCGATAGGTAGGATAAAGAAATAGTTAATGTATTAAGCGGAGCCAAAGGCGGAGTTTAATGAATAAGATTGGAAAAGTAAAAGAATTTTTTATTGAAAAACTCATTGTAATATGCGGGAGTCTTTCAATAATATTTGTAATATTGATTTTTATATTTCTTGCAAGAGAAGGGCTGACTTTTTTTAAATATGAAAGTATTAAAGATTTTATATTTGGAAGGAACTGGTATCCCCTTTCCAATCCTGCCCGGTTTGGAGTACTTCCTTTAATTTTAGGCTCTGTAATGGTTACTCTTGGTGCTATGGCGATATCTATTCCTCTCGGTGTTGCCTGTGCGTTTTACATCGCGGAAATAGTCAATCCAAAAATGAAAGATATTTTGAAAACCGGCATAGAGCTTTTAGCCGCGATACCCAGTGTTGTTATAGGTTTTGTCGGCATGGTGACATTAGTGCCAATGGTAAAGAAGATTTTTCATTTACCGACAGGTTTAACAGCACTGTCCGGTTCAATAATGCTTGCTTTCATGGCTATGCCTACAATTGTTTCTATTGCTGAAGATGCTATTACAGCTGTTCCAAAACGTTACAAGGAAGCTGCGCTTGCACTCGGTGCTACTCATTGGCAGGCGATATACAAAGTTATTTTAGTCGCTGCGGCACCAGGGATATTTGCCGCAATTATGCTCGGGATTGGTAGGGTTATCGGAGAAACAATGGCGGTTATGATGATTACGGGTAATGCCGCGGTTATCCCGCATACTTTGCTTGAGCCGGTAAGAACACTTACGGCAACTATTGCTGCTGAAATGGGCGAAGCCATAAGAGGAAGTAATCACTATTACGCCTTATATGCAGTTGGGATAATTCTGTTTATTATTACATTTGTTATAAACTTTATAGCTGATATCTTTTTACACAGAATAAAAAAATGACCCCGCAGTAGTGGGGTCATCCTGAGCCCCGATAACTCGGGGAGAAGGATCTCAAAATTTCATTTTACTAAGGAATTCACAAAATGAAAAAAAGGTTTAATCCGAAAACAAGTCAAAAAATTGCGTTTACAATATTATTGTTATCGGCACTGGTAACTATTATTCCGGTAGTTGTTATCATTATTGTCGTTATAAAAAACGGGATTAGCGCGATAAGCTGGGAGTTTTTGACATCAATGCCTAAAAACGGTATGCGCGCAGGCGGGATTTTCCCTGCGATAGTCGGTACATTTTATTTGACTATAGGTGCAACAATATTTTCACTTCCACTAGGCGTTCTTGCCGCGATATATCTTTCGGAATATGCTAAGGAAAACAGGTTTACACGGATACTTAATCTCGGTATTGTCAATCTTGCCGGAGTGCCATCTATAGTTTATGGACTTTTCGGTCTTTCATTGTTTGTAATCTATATGAAATTAGGAGTTTCAATTTTGTCGGGTTGTTTGACGTTGGCGATTATGGAACTTCCATCGATTATAACTGCGACTAAAACCGCGCTAAATAGCGTTCCAAAGCAGTTCAGGGAAGTAAGTTTGTCATTGGGTGCGACAAAATGGCAAACCATAAGATACGCTGTTCTGCCGTATGCATTACCCGGAATAATCACCGGTACGGTATTAAGTAACGCCAGAAAAACCGGCGAGACGGCGCCGATTCTTTTTACCGTAGCCGCATTCTATCTACCGCGATTGCCATCTTCGGTATTTGATCAAACCATGGCGTTGCCATATCACCTTTATGTAATTTCTACCCAGATTCCCGGTATAGAAAAAAATATTACTTACGGTACAGCGCTCGTACTGATAATTTTTACTTTGTCGTTAAATTTAGTCGGGATAATAATAAGAACCCGTTTAAGGAAACAAAAAAAATGGTGAACAATACGAAAATTACCGTTAAAAATTTCAATGCATGGTTCGATGAAAATCAGGTTGTAAAATCGTTGAATATGGAAGTGTTTTCAAATGAGATACTCGGTATAATAGGCCCGGCAAACAGCGGAAAGACGACTTTTCTGAGAACGCTCAACAGGTTAAACGATATAGAAGATAAATTCAGAATGGACGGAGAAATTTTTCTAGATAATCAGAATGTTTATAAAGATATTGATGTTAATTTGCTTAGAAAAAGGATTGGCGTGATATTTGCACTGCCGATTTCCTTGCCGATGTCTATTTATGATAATATATCTTTCGGTCCAAGGAGGCACGGAATTAAAAAAGGGCTGGATGAAATTGTTGAAAACAGTTTGAAATCCGCATATCTCTGGGATGAAGTAAAAGATCGGCTCAATGAATCTGCGTTGAATCTGTCAGGCGGGCAACAGCAGCGACTCTGTATTGCGCGCACATTGGCGGTAGAACCGGAAGTTATTTTATTTGATGAACCGTGTTCGGGGTTGGATCCGATTTCAACTGCAAAAGTAGAAGATGCGATGGATAAACTTAAACAAAAATATACTATAATATTGGTAACCAATAATGTGAAACAGGCAGCAAGAGTAAGCGACAGGACAGCATTTTTTCTTATGGGTGAACTTGTGGAAATAGATACTACCGAAAAAATATTTACTGTTCCTTCGGATAAAAGAACCGAAAATTATGTTTCCGGAAGGTTTGGATAAAAAATGAATGACATAATAGTAGAAAATCTTAACTTGTGGTATGATAAATTTCATGCTTTAGAAAACGTGAGCATGAAAATCAATGATAAAAAAATTACCGCTATAATCGGTCCATCCGGATGCGGCAAGTCCACACTGCTTAGGGTATTTAACCGGATGAACGACCTGATTGAAACAGTAAGAATGGAAGGAAAAATAATTATTGATGACGAAAATATTCTTAGTCCGGAAACAGATCTTGTTGCATTGAGAAAGAAAGTTGGGATGGTGTTCCAGCGACCGAACCCATTTCCGTTATCCGTATATAAGAATATAACTTTTGGACTGGAAATTCATGGTATCAATAGTGAAGATTCTTTTGATAATATAGTTGAAAACAGCTTGAAATCTGTTCTGTTATGGGATGATTTGAAAGACAAATTGAAAAAATCTGCTCTTGAACTAAGCCTGGAACAGCAGCAGCGTTTATGTATTGCAAGACTCGTTGCTGTAAAGCCGGAGATATTGCTGATGGATGAACCGTGCTCCGCACTGGACCCGGTTTCCACGGCCAGAATTGAAGAGTTAATGATTGAGCTTAAGAAAAATTATTCAATTGTGATTGTTACTCACAATATGCAGCAGGCAGCAAGGGTGTCAGATTTTACAGCATTTATGTATCTTGGCGAACTGATTGAATATAATGATACCAATAATATTTTTACGAGACCGGAAAAAAAACAGACGGAAGATTATCTTACCGGCAGATACGGTTAGAGAAAAGATATATCGTTTCCATTGGGGTTTATGAAAAAAAGAATTTTATTTGTATGCATAGAAAATTCATGTCGTAGTCAGATGGCAGAGGGATTAATGAGAAATATATTAAAAGAAACAGCTGAAATATTCAGTGCAGGTTCAAAACCTTCCGGAAAAGTAGATGAAACCGCAATACAAGTTATGAAAGAAATTAACATTAATATTTCAAATCAAAAATCCAAAGGATTTAATGATTTACCTTTAAAAGAATTCGACTATGTTGTTACTATGGGTTGTAGCGAAACATGTCCGTTTATACCGGCAAAGAAAACAATAGATTGGAAAATAGAAGATCCAAAAGGAAAATCAATAGATTTCTATAGAGTAGTAAGAGACACAATAAAAAGAAATATTCTTGAACTATCAAAAAAAATGGAGGAATAATATGGAAAGGCATTTTGATGAAGAATTAGAACAATTGAAGTCAAAACTTTTAAAGATGGCGTCACTGGTTGAGGTAATAATAGCAAAATCTATTAAATCGTTAGAGGAAAGGAATCCCAAATTGACAGAAAAAGTATGGGACGAGGAAGATGCGATCAACATGCTGGAAATAGATATAGATGAGCAATGCCATAAACTTCTTGCACTAAGACAGCCGATGGCAATAGATCTCAGATTTATAACTTCCGCAATGAAAATCAATAATGATTTAGAGCGGATGGGAGACCTTGCAGTAAATATAGTAGACCGTACAAAGATTATATTGCAGTATCCCCAGTTGAAACCATTAAACAACATTCCACAAATGGCGGTACTTGCCCAGGAAATGGTTAGAGAAAGCTTGAACGCTTTGGTTAACCGCGATTCTAAAATAGCAAGAGAGATATGCAAAAAAGACAATAAAGTGGATGACATAAATGACGAACTATTCCGCGAACTATTGACTTATATGATGCAAAATCCGAAAAACATTGAAGCTGCAATAGACTTAATACTTGTAGCAAGAAATATTGAGCGTATTGCGGATCATGCGACAAATATAGCCGAAGATGTTATATATCTTGTTGAAGGTAAGACAATCAAACATCATTTTGAAGAGCGAAACCTAAAACAAGAATAAAGTGTAAACCCCCTTTTTGTTGACAATCCTTCCTAAATTTAATAAAATCGACCCATTCGGCAAGCTCAGGGTAAACCCATTAGACTTCCTTCATAGGCTCCCGCCCCAAAGGTGAGAGGCTCGCCATAGGCGTCAGGGTTGAAACAAATATGAATTTAGAACATTATTTGAAATCAAAAAAAGAAATAGTTGATAATTCACTAAAAAAATATTTTTTTGCTGATAAGGATGAACCAAAGATTATAAATTCCGCGATGCAGTACAGTATTTTTGCCGGTGGTAAACGGTTAAGGCCTATTTTGTGTCTTGCTGCCGGCGAAATCTGCGGAGGTTTAGCAAAAAACATTCTTCCGACTGCCTGTGCAATTGAAATGATCCACACGTATTCGCTAATTCATGATGATTTACCTGCAATGGACGATGATGATTACCGAAGAGGCAAGTTAACATCTCATAAAAAGTTTGGTGAAGCAATTGCAATTCTTGCCGGAGACGGACTTTTAACAAAAGCTTTTGAAACAATTAATCCGAAAATTGTAAAAGATGTTGCTGTTGCCTCCGGTACTAAAGGTATGGTTGGCGGGCAAGTGGAAGACATTTTAACGTCAGATCACAGGATACAGGATACAGGATACAGCACAAAGGATTTAAAAAACAAGTTGGATTATATACATGTGCATAAGACGGCGAAGATGATAGAGGTATCTTTGAAAGCAGGGGCGATTTTATCCGATGCGGAATCTAAAAAAGTAAAAGCACTTTCCAATTACGGCAGAAAAATAGGGTTAGCATTCCAGATAGCCGATGATGTTTTAGATATTATCGGTAATAAGAAAAAACTTGGGAAAAAAGGTTCGGATTTAGAAAACAAAAAATTGACATACCCTTCTATATATGGAATTGAAAATTCAAAGATAAAAGCAAAAGAACTAGTTGAAGATGCAAAAAAAGATTTAAGAATATTCGGCAAAAAAGCAATTGTGCTTCAAGAAATAGCAGATTATATCGTTCAAAGAGATTTTTAGCGGGAAATGATTATGGTGATTAAAAGAAATCTGAGTAATCGGTTTTTGAGATCTGTGTAATCGTATTTATATATGAGCGTATTAGATAAAATAGATAAACCATCAGATTTGCGGTTAATAAAAAAAGAGCTTTTGCCGGAGCTTGCTAATGATATAAGAAAACTTATGGTTTCAACTGTTTCTGAGATAGGGGGTCATTTAGCACCTTCTTTGGGCACCGTTGAACTTACTATTGCACTTCATTATGTTTTAAATACTCCGAAAGATAAAATTATCTGGGATGTAGGGCATCAGGCATATACACATAAAATAATTACCGGTAGAAGGGAAAGATTTAAAACGCTCCGGCAAACTGACGGAATCAGCGGGTTTCCAAAAATAGCTGAATCTGAGTATGATGCGTTTGGAACGGGACATTCATCGACTGCAATTTCTGCCGCATTAGGATTTGCCGTAGCACGTGATTTAAACAGTGAAGATAATAAAGTTGTTGCGGTAGTCGGCGATGGTGCTATGACAGGCGGGCTCTCTTACGAAGGTCTTTTAAATGCAGGTCATTCCGGAACTGATATGCTGGTTATTTTGAATGATAACGAAATGTTTATTTCACACCGCGTAGGTGCGTTAGCTGCATATTTGACAAAATTGCTGACAGGCGGACTTTATGCTAATTTTCATAAGCGAGTTGAAAGATTTTTATCAAGAATACATTTCTGGGGTTCTCAGATAATGCGTGTTGCAAAAAGATTCAGGGTTTTATTATTTCCCGGAATGTTATTTGAAGAAATGGGATTTGCTTATTTGGGACCTATTGACGGACATGATATCGACAAATTAATTGAGATACTTACAAAAGTAAAAGATCTAAAGGGACCGATATTACTGCACATTATAACTAAAAAAGGAAAAGGATATGAACCTGCCGAAGAAAATGCGACTGCTTTTCATGGTATTGGTAAATTCAATATAATTACCGGAGATCTGTTGTCAGAACCAAAATTTCCTACTTATACAAAAATATTTTCTCAAACACTTGTTAAACTCGCAGAGAAGGATCCAAAAATAATTGCAATTACCGCCGCGATGGCTGACGGAACCGGCCTCGTTAATTTTCAAAAAGAATTTCCAAAAAGATTTTTTGATGTTGGAATTGCTGAAGGCCATGCAGTTAATTTTGCAGCCGGCTTAGCGGGCGCCGGATATAAACCGATAGTTGCGCTTTATTCCACTTTTTTACAAAGAGCTATTGATCAAATAATACATGATGTTTGCCTGCAAAATTTGCCGGTTATTTTCGCGATTGACAGAGCCGGAATCGTCGGTGAAGACGGCGCAACCCATCAGGGTGCTTTTGATTTAACGTTTTTAAGAATGATTCCGAATATTGTTATCATGGCGCCTTCCAATGAAAATGAATTACAAAAAATGTTGATAACTGCGGTAAAATTAAATAAACCGGTCGTAATCCGCTATCCGCGCGGCGAAGGAATTGGCGCTAAATTAGATACGGAACCCAAACCATTAGAAATTGGTAAATCTCAGGTATTGGTTGAGGGAAATGATGTATGTATTTTTGCAGTTGGAAATACAGTTAATCCGGCAATTAAGGTTTCAGAAAGATTTAAAACTGAAGGGATTTCATGCGGAGTGGTGGATGTGCGTTTTGTTAAACCTCTCGACACAATATTAATTAAAAAAATTACTAATAAAGTAAAAAATATTGTTACAATTGAAGAAAATGTTGTTTCGGGCGGGTTTGGCAGTTCAGTTTGTGAATTATTAAAAAACAGCGGTGTTAAAATTAAAATTATAGGCTTACCGGACCAATTTATCGAGCATGGCAAGCAAAGCGATATAAGAAAAAAATACGGACTTACTGAAGATACTATCTATAATAATATCAAAGAATGGCTGAAAAATTCCGATTAGATGTTTTTATTTTCCAAAAAGGACTTGTTCCCTCCAGAAGTAAAGCAACCGCACTGATAATGGAAGGTAAAGTTTCTGTTAATGATAAAATTATCACTAAATCAGGTTTTTCTGTTTCCGAAAACGATAATATTTCAATTAAAGAAACAGACGAGTTTGTCTCACGCGGCGGAATAAAATTAAAAAAGGCATTAGAAGAATTTGCCGTTAATGTTAAAGATAAGGTTTGTATTGACGTGGGAGCTTCGACGGGCGGGTTTACGGAATGTCTATTAAGATCCGGTGCAAAAAAAGTTTATTGCATAGATGTGGGTTATGGGACATTGGATTCAAAATTAAGAAATGATTTAAGGGTTGTTAATATTGAAAAAACAAATATAAGGTATTTTGATAAAAATTTATTAAAAGAAGAAATTGATATTGCTGTAATAGATGTTTCTTTTATCTCACTTGAAAAGGTTTTGCCGACGGTAAAGGAACTGGTTAAGAAAAACGGCGAAATAATTGCACTTTTGAAACCGCAATTTGAAGCACCACGCGGTTCAACCAAGAAAGGCGTTGTTAAAGACGAAAATGTTCGTCAACAGACAATTGAAAAAATAAAACTTTTTTCCGGGAGTATAGGTTTAAAATTAATCAATGAAACTGACTCGCCAATAAAAGGCCCTAAAGGCAATCTCGAATATTTCTTATATTTAAAAGTATAAAACGATGCACAATTTATACAAATCCTTGTTTTTTAACGGTAATTTTTATATAATTATTATATGTTCAAAAAACTAAAAGAAGATATATCGGTAATATTCGAGAAAGATCCGGCTGCAAAAAATATTGTAGAGGTTCTTTTATGCTATCCGGGGTTGCACGCTTTATGGTATTATCGTTTTGCAAACTGGTTTTACAGGCATAACAGATTTACAACAGCAAGATTGATTTCTGCGGTTGCTAGATTTTTTACCGGGATTGAAATACATCCGGGTGCAAAGATAGGCAAAAGATTTTTTATAGACCATGGAATGGGTGTTGTTATAGGAGAGACGACAGAGATTGGCGATAATGTGTTGATTTATCAGGGAGTAGTGCTTGGCGGAACTTCTTTAAAAAAGGGAAAAAGACACCCAACTATAGGTAATAATGTCGTAATAGGAACAGGGGTGGCAGTTTTAGGTCCTATAATTATCGGAGATAATTCGAGAATAGGCGCAGGGTCAGTAGTGGTTTCGGACGTTCCCCCGAATTCGACTGCGATTGGTATTCCTGCGCGTGTTGGTTTAGGGTTTTCTCAGAAAGATATTGAAATGTTAGAACACGGCAAACTTCCCGATCCGGTAGCAGAAGCGATAAAATTTATGGTAAAGGAACAGGAAAAAGTAGAAGAACGTCTTAAAAAAATAGAATCAGTTGAAGGTATAACAACAAAAATAGATGAATATCTGGAAACAAAAAAGAAAGAAATAGAAAAAGAATTTTTTAATACAGAAGAAAAATTTAAACAAGGAAGCGGAATATGAGTTGGATATTGGTCATAATTGCAGTTTTTCTTGTAGTTTTTCAATATATACTTCAATATTATTTTAAAGATAAAGAACTAGAAAAAAAAATTGGAGCAGGCGTTCTTATTTTAACTGCTTTTGTTATTTTGGGCAGTTATTGGGCACAGCAGAAAGAAAATATTAATTTATTGGTTCAGATAGGAGACAGGGACGGCGAAATTGAAAAACTTAAATCTGAAAAAAGAGTTCTTGTTCAACAGATTGAAGGTTTGCTAACAATACGTCCTAAATTAGACCCATGGGGCAGGTTACAGCTTAGCCCGTGGTTTACAATTTCTTCCGATTTTGATACCGGAATAAATAAAGCAAAGGGGTTATACTCAGCCGGCAACGTAAATGAGGCTTACAAAATTGCGGAAGAACTCGTACATAAGAATAAAACATTTGGTTTGGGATATTATTTAATGGGAGTAATTGAAATTGACAAAGGAAAAAATGCTGAGGGAGAAAAAAATATATTAAAAGCAATTAATTTAAAAATACCTCCGGAAGATGAAGCTTGGGGTTATTATCATCTAGGAAGATCAGTAATGAAACGCAAGAAAAATGATGAAGCATTAAAATATTTTGAAAAAGCGCTTGCTTTAGATCCCAATATGGAAAAAACAAAGCAAATGATAGATAAATTAAAAAAGGATATTAAACCGGCTCAAAAAAAACCAGTAAAACAAACCCAGCCGCGTCCAAAAAAATAAAAAATGTATAAGATATTAGAAAAAACTGTTGCATCAACCGGTGTAAATAAATTTGTAATATCCGCACCAGATATTTCCAAAAAAATACTTCCTGGCCAGTTTATTATATTACGTCTTCACGAAAAAGGCGAGAGGATTCCCATAACTGTTGCCGATAAAAACGTCGCAGAGGGTACAATAACGCTTTATATTCAGGAAGTTGGAAAAACAACTATTGAATTAGGCAGGCTTAAATCCGGAGATTCCATCCTTGATGTAGTCGGCCCACTGGGGATTGCCTCACATATAGAAAAATTTGGAACAGTAATATGTATTGCAGGCGGGGTTGGTACCGCTGTCATTTACCCTATCGCAAAAGCGCTTAAAGAGAAAGGAAACAAGGTTATAACAATTCTTGGTGCACGCTCTAAAAGTTTAATTATTCTTGAAGATGAAATGAAAAGGATTTCGGACGAATTTTATATTGCTACGGATGACGGTTCGTATGGTGAAAAGGGTTTTGTCTCCGATGTTTTAAACAAGATTATTTCTAAATCCGGGGATATCCCGGCTGCTAATATTGTTTATGCAATAGGTCCTATACCAATGATGAAAGTAGTTTCAGGAATAACAAAACAACATAATTTAAAAACGATAGTTAGTTTAAATCCTGTAATGGTTGACGGTACTGGTATGTGCGGTGCTTGTCGTGTGACTGTAGGCGGAACTACAAGATTTACCTGTGTTGAAGGTCCCGATTTTGACGGTCATCTTGTAGATTGGGCCGAACTTATAAGCCGGCTAAGCACATTTAAAGGAAAAGAGAAGGAATCATTGGATCATAGCTGTAAATTACCTAAGTAATTTGAGTACTCAGGATACCGCTTTATAAATCATCAAAAGCTGTATACTGTATTCTGGGTGCTGTGTACAGTATTTTTACTGTATACTGTGTACTGTATTCTGTATACTGGTTTTTAATTATGGAAAAAATACCACGCCAAAAAATGCCGATGCAAGACCCGAAAGAAAGGATAAAAAACTTTTCATCGGTTGCATTGGGATATACAAAAGAACAGGCAATCCTTGAAGCAAAAAGATGCATTCAATGCAAGAAACCAACATGCATGAAAGGGTGTCCTGTCGAAGTAAACATCCCCGGTTTTATAAAGAAAATAGCTGAGGGTGATTTTGAATCAGCGGTAAAAATACTAAAAGAAAAAAATAACTTGCCTGCTATATGCGGCCGAGTTTGCCCGCAGGAAACACAATGCGAAATAGTATGCATACTTGGGAAAAAGGGTGAACCTGTTGCTATCGGCCGTCTTGAAAGATTTGCAGCTGATTGGGAGAAGAAAAACAGTACACAGAATACAGTACACAGTATACAGATAGAAAATGGGCAAAAAATAAAGATTGCGGTGGTTGGTTCAGGTCCGGCCGGACTTACATGTGCCGCAGATTTAGCAAAAATGGGTTATAAAGTTACGATGTTTGAATCATTGCATCTTCCGGGCGGAGTTTTAATGTATGGCATACCGGAATTTCGTCTCCCGAAAGAAATTGTTAATTACGAGGTAGATTATATAAAATCACTTGGAATAGAAATAAAATATAACATGGTGATTTCTAAAACAAAAACAATTCAGGATCTATTTGACGAAGGATACAAAGCAATATTCATAGGGACCGGCGCGGGACTTCCGCAGTTTCTAGGAATTCCGGGTGAAAATCTTAAAAGTATTTATTCTGCAAACGAATATTTAACAAGAATAAACTTTATGAAGGCGTACAAATTTCCGGAATATGATACCCCTGTAAAGATAGGCAAAAAAGTTGCAGTTATAGGTGCCGGGAATGTTGCAATGGATTCCGCGAGAGTATCTTTGCGTCTTGGAGCGGAAGAAGTGTATATTGTTTATCGCCGTTCAGAAAAAGAGATGCCTGCCAGGTTAGAAGAGATAGAAAATGCTAAAGAAGAAGGTGTAAAATTTTTCTTGTTAACTGCTCCCATAAGATTTATCGGTGATAATGAAAACAATGTAACAAAAATTGAATGCATAAAAATGGAACTTGGTGATCCCGACGCATCGGGAAGAAGACGTCCAATTCCAATTAAAAACTCAGAGTTTACAATGGAAGTTGATACCGTTGTAATGGCAATAGGCCAGAGCCCGAACCCGCTTGTACCAAAGACTATTCCGGGACTTCAAGTCGGCAAGCACGGCAATATTATTACCGATGAAAAAACAGGCGCCACAAATATTCCCGGAATTTTTGCAGGCGGAGATATCGCAACAGGAGCCGCAACGGTAATAGATGCAATGGGTGCCGGTAAACGTGCCGCAAGGTCAATTGACGAATACGTAAAGAAAGTAACGAGTAACGGGTAAAAATTAAGAGTCCATAGAAGATACCATCTACAAAACCATCTTTTTGCATGAGTGAAATCTTTGTTAGAAATAATGAAACTAACCGAAATACTCAAAAAACTAAAATCATTATATAATAAAAAAAATATTGAGGGCATGGCACGATTTGGAATAGTCTCCAAAAATACTTTAGGGATTTCCATTTATGTTTTAAGGGATATTGCAAAAGATATTAGTAAAAATCACTTGCTTGCACAACAACTTTGGTCAACAGGAATATTTGAAGCAAAAATACTTGCCTCAATGATTGACGAACCCGAAAAAGTCACAGAAAAACAGCTAGAAAGCTGGGTTACAGGTTTTGATTCATGGGGTATTTGCGACCAGGTTTGCGATAATCTTTTTGAATTCACAAAATTTAATTATAAAAAAATTGCCGAATGGACTTCTCGTAAAGAAGAATATGTTAAAAGAGCAGGATTTACTATGATTGCGTGTTTGGCCGTGCATGATAAAGAAGCAAAAGACGGCAAATTTATAAAATTATTATCTACAATTAAAAGAGAATCAAAAGACGAAAGAAATTATGTTCGAAAAGCTGTTAACTGGGCACTTAGAAACATAGGAAAAAGAAACTTGCATTTAAACAAAGAAGCCATTAAAACAGCACTTGAAATACAGAAAATCGATTCAAAATCTGCGCGATGGATAGCTGCCGACGCATTACGCGAACTAAAAAGTCCGGCAGTTCAAAAACGATTAAAAAGTAAAACATTTTAACGGTATATAGCGAAAAGTATGATACAAACCGGTATAGATATAATTGAAGTTAAAAGAATAAAGAGAATTATCCAAACGAACAAAAAATTTCTCGAAAAAGTATATACTTCAACAGAAGTCTCGTACTGTAATTCCAAAAAAAATAAATGGCAGCATTTTGCGGTAAGATTCGCAGCAAAAGAAGCAGTTTGGAAAGCGCTTGGTAAAAAAGATATCTGGCACAGGGACATAATGGTCAAAAATGCAGAGGACGGCAAGCCGGAAGTAATTTTATCAAAAAAATATAAAAAATTACAAAATAAAATTTCGCTTTCACTTTCACATACCGATGATTATGCAGTCGCAGTCGCGGTGTATAATAAATAATGGAATTAACTGTTGATTACATAAAAAACATTTTGCCAAAACGTTCTTTGGATACCCATAAAGGTAATTTCGGGCATACTTTAATAGTCGCAGGCTCAAAGCAATTTACCGGTGCCGCAATTTTATGTTCTTTAGGATGTCTTCGTTCAGGAAGCGGACTTACCACTCTTGCGATTTCGGAATCGCTTTATATACCCATAACAAAACGGCTTCAACCCGAAATTATTACAATTACTTTGCCGGACAAAAACGGTTCAATCTCGGAAAAGGCGACAAAAATATTATTGGATTATATTATAGATAGGAAAATAACATCAATTGCTTTTGGATGCGGAATATCACAAGAACCTAACACAAAAATTTTTACAGAAAGATTCTTGACAAAAAATAAAATACCGGTTGTAATAGATGCCGATGGGCTAAATAATATTCAAAAAAATGTAAAAATATTAAAAAAGTTAAAATCCAAAAAAATTATCACTCCGCATCCTGCTGAACTGAGCCGGTTAACCGGCGTATCGATTTCAGATATTCAGAAAAAAAGAGAAGAAACTGCAAGTGAATTTGCAAAAAAAAATAAATTGATATGTGTTCTAAAAGGTTATGAAACGATCATAACAGACGGCGATAAAATTTATATAAATACAACCGGCAACCCGGGGATGGCTGTAGCAGGCAGCGGCGATGTTTTAACAGGAATGATTGCCGGTTTTATTGGGCAGACAGAAAATTTAATGGACGCTGCTTGTTTAGGTGTTTTTTTACACGGACTTGCCGGTGATTTGGCGGCAAAAGAAAAAACGCAGATTTCAATGTTACCGACTGATTTAATAGAAAGAATTCCAGCCGCTGTCAAGATAGTTCTATAGTTCTGAAGTAGTTGCAGAGCTTGCTCTGCTTATTTTTCTTGCGGTTTTGTTAAAAATATATGAACAAAAAATTACTATTTATCTTTTTCAATTTAATAATTATAACTTGCCTTGGTAGGTTATTATTTGGAACGGAGCTTCCAAAACCAACCGGCTGGGTAGTAGATAATGCAGGTATAATAGATACTCAATCATCTCAACAGATGAGCGCAACTATACAGGAACTGGAACAAAAAACAGGGGCAGAAATTGCAGTAGTAACAGTAAAAAATTTAGGAAATGATTCAATTGAAAATTTCAGTGTAAATCTTTTTAAAAAGTGGGGTATTGGAAAAAAAGGAAAAGATAACGGCGTGTTGCTTGTTTCTTCTATTGATGATAGAAAAGTAAAGATAGAAGTCGGTTACGGACTGGAAGGCATTCTTCCGGACGGTTTATGCGGAGAAATATTAGATAAATATGTTATTCCATCTTTCAAAGAAGGTGCGTATGGCAAAGGGTTAGCCAAAGGTGTACTTGCCATTGCTTCCGTAATTGCAAAAGATGCCGGTGTTGAACTTACCGGCGGGAAAATTGATGTAAAAAAAGATATCAAAGCAAGCCCACTCGGTATTTTTCTTCAATTTTTAGTTTTAATTATAATAATATTTATTTTTATCCGTCATCCGTTTCTATTTCTGTTATTTATGGGAATGTCGGGAGGTGGACGCGGATCATCCGGCAGGGGTTTTGGCGGCGGTTTTGGCGGTTTCGGCGGCGGGATGAGCGGTGGTGGCGGAGCCAGCCGCGGCTGGTGACATCCTATAAAGAGAAGGATGTCTGATTACACTAATTAGAAGGCAGATTACACAAATTATGGAAAACAAAGACCCGCTTACAGAACGTATAATATCTTGTTGCTTTAAAGTTCATACTGAATTAGGCGCTGGTTTTAATGAAAATATATATCATAATGCACTTAAATTAATGTTTACTCAGGAACATATAAAATATGACACAGAAAAACGATATGATGTTAGTTATCATGGTAAAAGAATAGGCAATCTTATTGTAGATTTAGTTGTTGAAGACAAAGTTATAGTTGAAATTAAAGCAATAACAGGCAATATACCTGAAGTTTTCAAATATCAGGTTCTTTCTTATCTAAAGGTGTCTGCTATTAAAGTTGGACTATTAATTAATTTTGGTAATAAAAGTTGTCAAGTTAAAAGGATAATGTTTTAATCTGTGTACTCGGTTTTTAAAATCTGTGTAATCAGATATAATGCAAATTATATCGGGAGAAAAAGTATGGATATTTTAGATAAATTTATTGAAGAAATAAAAGTTGTATGTGGTCAAAATTTGAAATCGATTGTTCTTTACGGTTCAAAAGCAAGCGGTGAACAAACAGAGAAACATTCCGATTACAATCTGCTTTTAATTCTTGAAAAAATTAAATTCGAAGATTTGAAATTACTCAATAAAACGATAAAGTTCTGGATTAAAAAAGGGAATCCGGCGCCTTTACTTTTTACAATGGAACAACTTAAAAAATCTACTGATGTTTTTCCGATAGATTTTTTAGACATGAAAGACCATAACAAAATACTATACGGAAATAACCCGTTTGAGAACTTGGAAATAAAAAACACATATTTAAGACACGAATGCGAATACGAACTAAAAAGCAAATTGCTTAAATTGCGTCAAGCATACATGCTTTCTCAAAATACATCCGACATAAGAAAACTATTAATCAATTCTATTTCAGCATTTTTGATTATCTTTCGGCAGGTAGTTAGATTGTATAATGTGGTACCGCCAATTAAACGGCTTGACGCACTTAAAGTATTATCCGAAAAAACTGGACTAAACCCATCAATATTTGTTACAATATTCAATATGAAACAGGAAGTTAAGGAAGCGTTGAAATTAGATCCCGATTTGGTTATGGAAGAATACTTAAAAGAGATTGAAAAAATTGTTGATATCGTTGATAACTTATAAAAAGGCGACTTTCATCTGTTTAAATCAGGCAGTTATCAGTTTTAATCGTCGTTATTGGGGGAGCTTATGAAAAAAGGTTGGATTATTTTAGGAGTTATTGTACTTGTAGTATTGATTTTAGTCGGGACATATGTAAGTAATTACAACAGGTTAGTTACATTCAATGAAAGTATAAATGGACAATGGGCACAGGTAGAAAATCAGCTTCAGCGCCGGAACGATCTGATACCCAATCTTGTAAAAACGGTTAAAGGTTATATGACTCATGAAAAAGAAGTATTTACGCATATAGCTGACGCCAGAGCAAAATTAGCAGGCGCAAAAACGGTTGATGAAAAAATTAAAGCAAACCAATCGCTTGATACTGCACTTTCCCGCTTGCTTGTTGTGGTGGAAAATTATCCCAATTTAAAAGCTAATGAAAATTTCATTCGTCTTCAGGACGAGCTTGCTGGTACAGAAAACCGCGTGGCTGTCGAAAGGATGAGATACAACGAAGTAGTTCTTAGCTATAATATTCTTATAAAAAGATTTCCCAGTAATTTAGTAGCAGCTATGGCTGGTTTTGGGAAAAAAGATGTTTATTTCAAAGCAGAAGAAGAAGCAAAAAGCGTTCCAAAAGTAGAGTTTTAAGTTATTTATTGTGCGCGCCTGCCTACCGGTAGGCAGGGAGGTCAGTTCTACTGAAACGACCAACCTGTCCCCCTGATTAGATTTGTTCTTACAAATCTAGGGGGAGCACACAACCCCGCAGAGTGGGGCAACCAATTAATGTTATAAAGGCATAACGTTCGGCAGCAAAAAGAAAAAATGATTTGACAAAAAATGAACGATCTGCTATTATAATATGGAAACAGTAATTCCAAATATGGACTTAATATGGAAACGATAATACCAAGAATATTTACTCCGCAAAAATACAATTTTTTTCTTTTTGGTCCGCGCGGTACCGGGAAAACTACATATCTAAAACAAAATTATCCTGATGCTATGTGGATAGATTTACTGGAAGCCGATATTTTCCGTTCATACAGTGCCTATCCTGAACGTCTAAGGGAAAGTGTTCTTGCTAATCCGGATAAAAAGACGGTTATTATAGATGAAATTCAAAAAGTTCCTGAATTACTGAGCGTTATCCATTCACTTATAGAAAAGAAAATAAAAAAACAGTTTATTTTGACAGGTTCAAGTCCACGAAAACTTAAAAAGACCGGTGCTGATTTACTTGCAGGTAGAGTTATAAAAAAAACTATGTATCCTTTTATGGCAATTGAATTAGGAAAAAAATTCAATTTAGATAATTCCTTGAATCAAGGTTTATTGCCTCTTGTAGTATCAGCGATGGATCCGACAAGTGTATTAAAGACATATGCATCTTTATATGTAAGAGAGGAAGTTCAGGCAGAAGGATTAGTCAGAAACATAGGAAATTTTTCAAGATTTTTAGAAGCAGTCAGTTTTTCACATGCTTCAGTACTTAATATTACTAATGTTGCCCGAGACTGTGAAGTTGAAAGGAAAGTGGTTGAGGGATATATAACAATTCTTGAGGATTTATTATTAGCATTTCGGCTACCCGTATTTACCAAGCGAGCAAAAAGATCTGTTGTTGCTCACCCTAAATTTTATTTTTTTGATGCAGGTGTATATCGGTCACTTCGCCCCGCAGGTCCATTAGATAAATCCGAAGAAATTAGTGGATGTGCACTTGAAGGTTTGGTTGCTCAACATCTTATGGCTTGGAATTCATATAGCGGAGACAAAAACAGGATTTATTTCTGGCGGACAGCAGCAGGGTCGGAAGTTGATTTTATAGTTTATGGAGAAGATGTTTTTTGGGCGATAGAAGTAAAAAATACATCAAAAATACGTCCCGAAGATTTACGTGCATTAAAAAGTTTCAAAGAAGATTATCCCGAAAGCACTGCTTATTTTCTTTACCGCGGGCGAGAACGTTTAATGAAAAACGGGATATTATGTATACCCTGTAACGAGTTTTTATTGAAACTTCAGCCGGATAGAACTAAAATATTTTAAAATGAGCAGAAGCCCGCCCCAAAGGGGCGAGGCCGCGCTCAAAGTCTCAGTGGCGGAAACTTCAAAACGAATAGGCGTTATTACTCCTTGCATAGACATTCTGAAAATTTCTCCGCTGTTGCGTCGATATTTTCAGAATATGCTTCGGAGTTAAATTGAGGTTATAAACACCAAGAGGATTGATACCCCTTGTGTAGACTGTCTTGAAAATCTCTTTGACATTTTCAAGACACTGCGGGGTTAAAATTTTGCTTGCAAAATTTTAAGGAGAGGTCGCATAGTTTGGCTTAGTGCGCACGCCTGGAAAGCGTGTATACCGCAAGGTATCGTGGGTTCGAATCCCACCCTCTCCGTTTTTTCCTAAAGCGAAAAAACAGAGCAATTGAAAATAGAAAATAGAGAATAGATAAGAATAAATTTTCAATTGCGATCCATTTTCAATTATCTATTATCAACTGTTTTAGCAATTTGTAAAGAAAGAGGGAGCGAGCAAACTGCTTTGCTCACGTGGTGGATTCGAATGCTCCGCCTTCTCTAAGCTACGGCGGATAAACTCCGCGATATTCGAGCTTGTCCTGAGCGACCCGTGGGGAGCACATTCGACAACTTCGATAAACTCAGTACAAGGAAGCTCAGTGTAAACTATGTCGAACTAAGTCGAAGGACAGGCTGTATTTATTACTAACCAAAAATAACCTATGAAAAAAAGTTCAACAGTATTTCTTCAGGTCGTCGTTGTACTTATCGGCATAGTGGCACTGGTCATTATGATCCGGTTTCCTTTGACCGAAGGGAGAGCTACAAACTTAGACTTGTTTAGTATTTACGCTGATCCGTTCATAATCTATGGGTATCTATCATCTATCGCATTTTTTGTTGCTCTATATCAGTCGTTCAAATTGCTCGGATATATCGGGCAAAATAAAATATTCTCATTAAGCTCAGTAAAGGCTTTAAGGAATATAAAATATTGCGCAATCGTACTGAGTGTCTTAATTATGATAGCAGCAATATACATAAGGGTATCTTTTAATGGTAACGCGGATGACGATCCAGCAGGTTTTATTGCTGTGTCTATTGTGGCTACCTTTATTTCTATTGTTGTCGCCACTGCCGCGGCAGTATTTGGAAAAACCTTACTAAAAAAAGGGTCACACCTAATTATTTTATGAGCAAAAACTGGGACAACTCCTCCATATTCTAAAAATAGCAAAATCGGGATTACTGGAATAGATTTGCAGTGCCAGTGCAATATTATTCTTGACAAAGTTGTTTTATTTGTATAAAATACAACCATGAAAACAACATATATTAAAAGGGAAATTGAAGAAAGGGTAAAGAAATATGCAGGTATGTTTCCTGTAGTGGCCGTAACCGGAGCCAGGCAGACAGGAAAAACTACAATGCTGAAAAAAACTTTTGATTCGTATGCTTATTATAATTTTGATGATACAGGACTGAGAGGAATCGCCGATAAGGATCCGGAGCTTTTTATAAGCCGAATGCCGAATAAATGCATAATTGACGAAATTCAGTACGTGCCACAACTGCTTTCACACATAAAAATGAAGGCGGACGAAGACCCGGATATGAAAGGGCGATTTATCTTAACCGGTTCCCAGCAGTTTCTTATGATGAAAGGTTTGTCGGAAACACTTGTGGGCAGGGTTGGCATACTGAATGTATTTCCGCTTTCCCTTGATGAAATTGCGTCTTATAAAGGAATAAATACTTCAAAGAAAATGTTTGTTCATTCCTGTCTTCGCGGTACTTACCCAAGGCCTATAGTCGACAAAAGCCTGGATATTAAAGAATGGTATATAAATTACCTGTCGACCTATATAGAGAGAGACGCCAAGTCTCTCTACAATATCGGGAATATAAGAGATTTTGACGTATTTGTGAGAATACTGGCTTCACGGGCGGGACAAATGTTAAACATGAGCGCGTTGTCTGCGGACATAGGGGTGGCTGTCAACACAATCAAAAGCTGGATATCAATCCTGCAGGCAAGCGGAATAATCTATCTCCTGTACCCATATCACACAAATATAAGAACCCAACTGATAAAAAGTCCCAAAGTTTATTTTGTAGATACAGGTTTTGTCTGCCAAATTAACAGGATAACCGATGAAGATACGATATTTAGCGGAAATGCCACCGGAATGCTGTATGAAAATTACTGTATTATGGAAGCAATGAAAAGAATGCGTAATGCCGGAATGACAGAAGAAATATACTATTTTAGAAATTCCAAAGGACTAGAAGTGGACCTGCTTATTGAAAAAAAAGGCAAACTTGTGCCCGTGGAGATAAAAGCCTCGATAAAACCCGATATTTCAGCCGCGCAAAGTATAGAAAAATTGAATAAATTCCTGGTAGGGAAATTGTCGTCCGGATATGTGCTGAACCTCGGGGATAAAGAAATGCCACTCACTAAAAACGTGTCAACGACAGGCATTTTTAATTTTATCAAGTCCATAAGTAAAAGGGGTCACACCTAATTATTTTTGTGGATTCTTTGTTAAGCCTGTCTTAATGACGTACTAGAGTAGGCACGGAAAGATGACCTTTTAATCACTGATTTAGTATCAGTGGTTTTTTATTTTTAGGATTAAAATATTTTAACATTTTTTTAACGTTATTTTAATGTTTATAAAATATAATTTTACTAGAAGAAATTAGAAAAGTGAAGGAGGATAAAAATGGTAAAGATGAATCCGGTAGTGCATTTTGAAATGCCGTATGAAAATCATGAGCGACTGTCAAAGTTTTATACGCAAGCTTTTGGTTGGCAAATGAAAAAATTCGGTGAAGATATGGGTGATTACGTTACTGCATCAACAACAGAAACCGACGAAAATAAAATGGTAAAAAGACCCGGAGCAATTAATGGCGGTTTTTTCCCTAAAACAGCAGATTCGCCAAAGTATCCTTCTGTAGTTATTGCAGTAGATGATATTAAGGAAGCAATTAAGAAGGTTGCTGGTTCAGGCGGTAAAGTCCTGGGTGAACCAATGGAGATTCCGAATGTCGGGTTATATGTTTCGTTTACTGATACGGAAGGTAATCGCGTAAGTATGCTTCAGCCGAAAAATATGTAAAATGAAAAAAGCAAGAAGTGTAGAAGAATATATTAAAAATTTACCAATAGAAGTCCAAAATAAATTGAATCAAATAAGGACGAGTATCCGGTCTGTGGCACCCGAAGCGAATGAAGGTTTGAAATGGGGCATGCCTGCGTTCTATGGCCGCAGAATTTTAGTCACATTTGCTGGTTACAAGCATCACATTAGTTTTTATCCCACGCCGAGTGCAGTTAAAGCTTTTAAAAAAGATCTATCCAAATATAAAACAGCAAAAGGATCGATACAATTCCCGCTTGATAAACCGCTTCCGTTAAGATTAATAAGCAGAATTACAAAGTTTCGTATAAAAGAAAATCTAGAGAAAGATAGCAAATGGAAACAAAAAGACTGAACTTTTTTGAAAAAAATTCATTAATTTTGGATACCGAAACTTATTAATCACTGATTTAGTATCAGTGGTTTTTTAATTTCCTAAATTAAATTTTTCTAACATTTTTTTAATGTTACTTTAATGTTCTATAAAATATAATTTTGTTAGAAGTCATAACAATAAAGGAGGACGAAACGATGAAATATGTTGATGGTTATGTGTTGGCTGTTCCGAAGAAAAAGTTAGAGGCATATCGCAGTATGGCTCAGAAAGGTGCAAAAATATGGAAGAAGTACGGCGCATTGGAATATTACGAATGTGTTGGCGATGATCTTAATCCTAAATGGGCCGGAATTAAATTTCCTCAAACTGTCAAAGCAAAATCCGGAGAAACAGTTATTTTCTCATTTATTGTGTTCAAGTCGCGTGAGCATCGCGACCAAGTTAATGAGAAAGTAATGAAAGATCCTATCATGAGCAATCCGGCTGATAAAGATGAACCAATGCCATTTGATATGAAACGTATGGTTTATGGAGGATTTAATGTTATGGTCGAAGCATAACAAAATATAAAAATGGAACAGGTCGCAAAATTTTATAAAGGGAGGCAGAATATGACAAGTCAAGATAGAAAAGAAATAGTTATTACACGTATTTTTAATGCTCCGCGTGAGTTGGTTTGGAAAGCTTGGACAGAACCGGAGATGATTAAAAAATGGTGGGGTCCGAAAGATTTTACTGCACCTGAAATAAAAGTAGATTTGCGCAAAGGCGGAAAATATCTTTATTGTATGCGATCTCCGGAAGGTAATGAATACTGGAGTGGCGGAACATTTCAGGAAATAGTGCCTTTTGAAAAAATGGTGTTAACGGATTCATTTTCTGATGAGAAAGGTAATATGGTTGAACCGGTGAAATATGGTATGAGCAAGGATTTTCCGAAGGAAATGCAGGTGACCATAAAGTTTGAGGAATATCCGCAGAATGGCGGAGGGAAAACAAAGCTTACCATAGCATATGCAAAACCTGAATCAGATGCATCATACGAAGCAATTGTGAAAAGTGGAATGGAATCGGGATGGAACGAGTCATTGGATAAACTAGCCGAGAGTTTAATGACCCAGGTAGCAGAAACTTTAGCAGGCAAAACGAGGTGATAATATATGATAAAGAATGATAGTACAAAAATTTTTGTAAATTTAGCTGTCAATGATTTAAATAAGTCGATGGTGTTTTTTAAAAAACTTGGATTTAGCATTAATCCGCAATTTACTGATGAAACAGCTGCTTGTGTCGTTATTAGTGAAGATATTTATTTAATGATTTTGACAGAATCAAAGTTTAAGCAGTTTACAAAAAAGCAGATTGCTGATAGTAAAAAAACAACCGAAGTACTCGTATCTTTATCAACTGAAAGTAAAGATCAAGTAAACGAGATGCTTAAAAAAGCTTTAGAGGCAGGCGCAACCGAAACGAGAGAACCGTATGATTACGGATTTATGTATGGCCGAAGTTTTGAAGATCTTGATGGCCATATTTGGGAGATGATTTGGGTGGATCCAAATTATGTTCAAAAGCAACCACTAAAGGAGCTAAAAGGAATGGGAGAAACAAATAAAAATAATAAAGATTTAATTATTAATAGAGTTTTTGATGTACCAATTCAGCTTGTTTGGAAAGTATGGACCAACCCGGATATGATTAAAAAATGGTGGGGTCCGAAAGATTTTACTGCACCTGAAATTAGCATTGATTTTCATGTAGGAGGCAAGTATCTCTACTGTATGCGTGGAGCGGGGTTAGATGGAGTGGTAAAAGATTTCTGGAATACCGGTAAATTTATAGAAATTGAGCCAAAAGAGAAAATTGCAGCAACCGTGAGATTTGCAGACGAACATGGTAATCCCGTTCCTGCTTCACATTATGGCATGCCTGGTCAATGGCCGGAGCATATTATGTTAACGGTTAACTTTGAGGAAGTTGAGGGTGGTAAAACAAAGGTGATTGTGCGGGAAACTGGAATACCTGAAGTTATGAACGAACCTGCGCGTCTAGGCTGGGAGCAGTCGCTTGATAAGATGGCTCAGCTTGTTTTCGATGAATCGAAGCGAATTGCAAGTGTAGCATATTTTTAAAGGGACAGACTAGACTCAAGTTGTTAGTGCAACACTTGATCTGATATAATAAATCATTTAAAGGGACAGCGCCCAATTTTTTTGAATGATAATGTAAAATCAGTAAAATTGATACTAAGACTTTTTTATATGAGAATATAAAAAGGTCTTTACTTTTTTATAGAGATATGTAAAATAGTAAACTGAGAAATACAGAAATTATAATAATTACCCAGCCTTCGCAGAAAGCCACCGGCTCCTGTTAGTGGATGCCCGTCCTCTGCAGTAGCAGTGCTACTGCTACGGAGGATGGAAATGCGAATTGGTAATCCGCCGAAGTTGGAGCAGGTGTTACCGACTCCTGTCGGTGGGGCTCCACTCTAATATCAAAAGGAACATTGTAAAACATGAATTTTTTATCTGTTGCTATTTTAAGTGTAGTAGAAGGTATTTCTGAATTTTTACCTATCTCTTCTACCGCCCATCTAATTTTAACGGCTCATTTATTGAAGCTGCATCAAACAGAATTTTTAAAAAGTTTTGAGATTGCAATACAGCTTGGTGCTATACTTTCGGTAGTTGTATTATATGGCAAACGTTTTTTATTAAATTTTCATATATGGAAACGAATCATAACAGCATTTTTTCCTACTGCCATAATAGGATTAGTTTTTTATAAAACAATTAAAAATGTTTTTTTTAATAGTAATGTTATTATTCTTTGGTCATTGTTTTTAGGAGGAATTTTCTTAATTATTTTTGAATTATTTCACCATGAGAAAGAAAATTCTTTAGAAGATATTTCTTCGATTTCGTTTCTACAAGCTTTTATGATTGGAGTTTTCCAATCTATAGCGGTAATCCCCGGGGTTTCAAGAGCAGCAGCAACTATAGTAGGAGGATTAATTTTAGGTTTAAAAAGAAAAACCATAGTGGAATTTTCATTTTTATTGGCGGTTCCGACTATGGGTGCTGCCGTTGGTTTGGATTTATTAAAAAATGCAAGTATGTTTACTGCTGACAACTTTTTATTTTTATTGGTAGGTTTTATACTTTCATTTATTGTTGCATTCTTATCTATAAAATTTCTACTTGGATTTATAAAAAATCATAGTTTCATTTCTTTTGGTGTTTATCGTATTATTTTGGTATTATGCTTTTTATTAGCAAAAGTTTGAAATATACAAAAGATCATAAAGTCTACGCTAAAGCTACTGCGTGACAAGGGAGAAAGTGAAATGAAAGAAAAAAAAGTAAAAGAGAAAGAAGAAAAAGAAGAGAAAGGATCTTGGGTGACGTACAGGCCAGAGATAAAGATTGTGGATTGTTCCGTTAGAGACGGCGGATTAATGAACGACCATAAATTTGAAGATAATTTCGTAAAAAAGGTTTATGATACTTGCGTAAGTGCAGGCGTCGATTATATGGAATTGGGTTATAAGGCAGACAAAAAAATATTTTCACCCGCTCAATACGGTAAATGGAAATTTTGCGATGAAACTGATATACGAAAAGTTATCGGAGAAAACAAAACTTCGCTTAAACTCTGTGCAATGGCAGATGCGGAAAGGACTAATTATCACACAGATATATTGCCGAAATCTAAAAGTGTTCTTGATTGTATTCGTGTCGCTACTTATATTAGCCAGATACCCACTGCGATAGATATGATTAAGGATGCACACGATAAGGGATATGAGACAACACTAAATTTAATGGCGATATCCGTGGTTCAGGACCGCGAACTTGGAGATGCGTTAGAAGCCTTAGCAAAGACACCGGTTGGAACTATATATATTGTAGATAGTTTCGGGGCGCTTTATTCCGAACAGATAAGAGATTTGACTTTAAAGTATTTAAAAGCTATTGAAGGTACCGGAAAACAAGTCGGGATTCATGCGCATAACAATCAACAGCTTGCATATGCCAATACTATTGAGGCAATTGTTAGCGGAGCTAACCGTGTTGATGCAACAATCAACGGAATCGGGCGTGGTGCGGGAAACTGTGCGCTGGAATTGATTATTGGTTTTTTGAAAAATCCGAAGTTTCAAATTAGGCCTGTCCTTGAACGTGTACAGGAAACTTTTCTACCTTTACGGCATCAAATTGAGTGGGGCTACAGCATACCATACATGGTTACGGGTCAGTTAAACCTTCATCCGCGTTCTGCGATAAAAATGAGAGCAAGCGATAAGCCCGATGATTATGTGTCATTCTATGACCAGATGATAGAAGAAGAATAATTAAAAGTAACGAGTAACGAGTAATGGGTAACGCGTAAAAGGTTAAAATTTTTCAAAAGGGAGAAAAAGCATATGTTGAAAAAGATAGGGTTGGGAATAATATTAGCGATTGTAGTTTTTATTGTAATGACATTTTTGAAACAAAAATCATATTTAAAAACATTTGAATATTTGAAAGAACCGCAGATGGTATCAATGCCGAGCCAAAAAATGCTGGTTGTTGAAATAAAAGGAGATCCAAATAATACTGGAAAATTAGCTATTTCAGAATTGTATAAAACTTTGTTTATATTGAAAAAAACATATAAAGAGATAAAGATGGCTGCACCGCGTTCAAGATGGCCAAAATCATTTAATATTCCAAAAGAAGAATGGGTAGGCCTGTACGGGATTCCGGTTTCGGATACTGTTGAGAAATTACCGGAACAAAAAGGAAATCAGAAATCCCAAGTAAAAATTGCCGTATGGGAATACGGTGAAGTAGCAGAAATTTTACATATAGGGCCATATAGCGAAGAAAATTCTACAGTTGAAATTTTACAGAAATTTATTAAAGATAAAGGTTATAAAATAATTGGAGATCATGAAGAAGATTATATAAAAGGGCCCGGAATGATTTTCAAAGGCAACCCTAAAAAATATTATACTATAATCAGATATAGAGTTAAGAAAAAATAAAGCTCCATAGATTAACATTTGTAGAATAGCTATACATTTTTTGGAGCTGAAATTTCCGCCTAGGGCGGGCAGTCGCGAAACAATCCCGATGTTTTATCGGGATGCAAAGGTGGATCGAGAGAAGAGGAAAATAAATTGAAAATTAAGCATATAGAAGGGGAAAAAAATGGCAATATAATGATGTACACGCTAAGCACATGCGTATGGTGTAAAAAGATAAAAAAATATTTAAAAGATTTGGGCGTGGAATATCATTATATCGATGTTGATTTACTGGAAGGCGCTGAAAAAGAAGAAGTTATGCAACAAATGAAGGAATATACTTCTGAAGTTTCGTACCCTATGCTTGTAATAAATGAAAAAGAATATATTATAGGCTACAAACCCGATGAAATAAAAGAGAAATTGGGGTTATGAATCAAGATATAAGTCAAGGCCAGATAGATAAATTATACGAAAGGCTTGACAAGGAAGCAGAAGAAGGCGGATATCATTTAAATCCGGATATTGAGTTTACAAAAGATTTAGTTAAAGGTTTAATAACAAACGAAAATAGATACGGTTACTGGTCTTGTCCTTGCAGATTGGCAAGCGGTAACAAAGCAGAAGATTTGGACATAATTTGTCCCTGCGATTATCGGGATCCAGATTTAAATGATTATGATGCTTGTTATTGTGCATTATATGTTTCTCAAAAAGTTATGAATGGTGAAAAAGAAGTAGCGCCAATACCAGAAAGAAGACCACCATTAGAAGAAAGACTAAAATTAAAGCCTGTCCCAAATATTTCTTCACTTCCGTTACCAGTATGGAGATGTAAAGTATGCGGTTATCTATGTGCAAGGGAAAATCCTCCTGAAGTTTGTCCTGTATGCAAAGCGAAAAAAGACAGATTTGAACGGTTTATCTAACTTTATAAAATTATGCAACAAAAAATTGTAAAAATAAGAAAAGAACGCGAACAGAGAATAATATTCAACAAACATCCATGGATTTTTTCAGGAGCTGTTGAAAATGTTTCGAGCGATGTGGAAAAAGGAGATATAGTTTCCGTTGCTGATTCTTCTGGGAATATTTTCGCGCAGGCAGTTTACAATCCCAGAAGTGATATACGGTTGCGCGTAATTTCCTGGAATAAAGATGAATCCGTTGGCATAGTTTGGTTATCTAATAAGATAAAAGATATTTCTGAAAATAAAGAACGGTTGCTTAATATCGATAAATTACCGGAAGATAGGAAGAATTATCGTGTCATTTATTCGGAATGTGACAATATACCGGGTTTAATAGTTGACAGATACGGGCTTATGTTCGTAGTTCAGTTCCAAACTTTATTTGCCGATGAAAGGCGCGACTTGTGGGTTTCTACTTTAAAAAAGCTTTTTAATCCGATAGCAATTTATGAACGAAGCGATGTTGAAGTCAGAAAAAAAGAAGGACTATCAAAATTTCCTACAGGTATTTTGCATGGGGAAATACCAAAGGATTTTTTTATTGAAGAAGATAATTTTAATATAGTTATTGATATACCAAATGGCCAAAAAACCGGTTATTTTTTGGATTTAAAAAATGCAAGAAAGCGGGTCGAATATTGGTGTAAAACATTGAACATAAAATATTTGCAAAATTATTTTGGATATTCGGGAAGTTTTAATCTTTATGCTGCCCGTGCCGGTGTTGAAAAAATAGAACAAATAGAAGTTTCCCAGCAGGCAAACGATATAGCTAGCAGAAATTCAAAAATAAACGGTTATGAAAATAAAGTAAATATAATTACCTCAGATGTATTTGATTATCTAACTAAAACAAATGATGCAAGCGTAGACGCTATCATCATTGATCCGCCGTCGTTTGTCAAACAAAAAGATAAAATCCAAAATGCATTTGAAGGTTATGAACGCCTTAATTCCCAGGCAATGAAAAAATTGGTAAAAGGCGGTTTGCTTTTTACTTTTTGCTGCAGTTCGTACGTTTCTGAAGAGGATTTCCAGAAGATTCTTTTTAAATCTGCAGCGGGGATTAAATCTGAATTTAAGGTTCTTGAAAAAATAGATACAGATGCTGATCATTCTTGGCCGTTGAATTTCCCGGAAGGTCGATATTTGCAAGGCTGGATATTGCAGAAGATATAAAAGGGTCAAGTTAAAATAGAAAGTTAAAATTAAAATAGAACCAAAAAAGACTTAATTTCTATTTAAACTTTTAACTTTTAATTGTAGTTATTGGGGGTATTTATGAGAATGTTAGGGTTAATCGCAATTATTCCAATGAGTATGTTATTAATGGTAAGCTTTTTTGTATTATTTGCCGCTGCAAAAACGGAAATGCAAGGTCTTAAATCATTCGGACGAGTAATAGCGATACTATTATGGATCTCTGCTGCAGTGGTCTTATCAATTGGAATTTACACAATTTCAACAGGTCATCATCCAATGATGAGAATGCATCATAAAATGATGATGGGTGGATACGATAAAGGTGAATGCAAAGAAATTATGGAAAAATGCATGTCCGGTAAAATGGAACAAGGTGAATGCAAAGAAATGATGGAAAAATGCATGTCCGGTAAAATGGAACAAGGCGAATGCAAAGAAATGATGAAGAAATGCATGTCAGGTAAAATTATGAAAGACAAGAAAAAAGGTGAAATGAAAGAAGAGATGCCCGGCATGATGATGGAAAAAAAATAGTTTACTCTTTTTGCTTTTTAAAAAAATTTGTATAAAATACAGAAAGATAATTAAAAATGCAAAATGCAAAATTAAAAATGTAGGAGTAAAATCTTAATTTTTAACTTTTAACTTTTAATTTTAAATTGTTTCTAAGCAGTTGGACGTTCCGATGTTCCATCGGAATTACCAGCTTCGCAAAGATCTTTTATTATAAGTAATCATAAATCAATTTTCTATTTTCTATTTTCTTGTATTTATGGGGGTGTAGCTTCCGCCACTGATTCACTGGCGGACCTGACTGCCGTCAGGCAGGCCCGCTCTATAACTTAGTGGCGGGCAGCTGGCCGTTCGATGTTCCATCGGAACTACCAGCATCGCAAAGATCTTTTAAAATATAAAGTAAATATCGATTTTCTATTCTCTATTTTCTTGTATTTATGGGGGTGTAGCTCAGCTGGGAGAGCACTTGCATGGCATGCAAGGGGTCAGGGGTTCGATCCCCCTCACCTCCATTTATAACCTGACCCCAAGGGGTACGGGGAAAGATATTTCCCCATGCAGTCGGGGTAACAGTCCCGCCAAAGGCGGGCGTCATAGGGGCAGAGCCCCTTTGAGGAGTCCGGAATATTTCCGGGCGACGGGTCATGGGTTCCCGCCACTTCCACCACTTCCACCACTTCCGCCACTGAAACGTCGGCGGACAGGGAAACGTTGGCGAACAAGAAGCCGTAGGCGGACAAATGTGACAAAAATCACATTGACAAATAACACAAAAATACTGTATACTTTTAGTAGAAGACGTACTATATACAAAATACCAAGTTTCAGAAAGTAATTTGAATTAAGAAAGAATATTGTAAATCAATTTTCTATGTAATTCGGTTAGTTTCAGTAACTTGGTTTTTTTATTTTTCAAATAGGATAATAATATGAAAAGTAAAATAAAAATAAATGAATATGATAGAATTACCAAAGTTAAAGGTAAAATTGAAAATCTAACAAAAAAAGAAATGTATTTACTACTATTGTTACTTAAAAATCAGGGTAAGTTATTAAATTATAAATATCTTTTTGAAAAGGTATGGGGTTATGAAAAAGACTTTCATATTCATACATTGGAATGTCAAATTTCGAATTTAAAAAAGAAACTTAAGTTTTGTAATAAGAAAATAAAAACTGTAAGGGGTTCTGGTTACAAACTTATAGATTAAGAAAATCATCTAAGGCAGTTTTTATGTATTATTTCTAAATACGATTCCCGTAACAAGTGACTTTGTAATAATTTACATTTTGTCATTGCGAGGTCGCCACGACGACCGTGGCAATCCCGAAGGTTGCGAGCTTTATCGCCTGTCCACCTATGGGTTAGTGGCGGGAAGCAATCTCAAAATTTATTTTAAAGATGGATTGCTTCGTCATCCCGTTTTTACGGGATTCCCCGCAATGACATTATGACATAATCTTAAACTAACTGTGTATTTGCATCACACAAACCTCCCAAAAAACATTTCTCGAAAAAAATCCGGTTAAATGATAAAAATCTTTCAAGGTAGATCTCGTAAGCTGGTTCGACTAAGCTCACCACAGGTCGCTACGGGATTGTTTTCCCCAAACAACGGGGACAAGTTTTTGTGTCTCTCCGCCCAGAAGGGGCGAGATCCTGACTACCGTTAGGCAGGCTCGCCTTTGGCGGGCAGGAGACCATATGTTTATCCGCCTTAGATAAACGTGTCATCAATAACCATGGCTATTCGCCATATTGCTGACACATCTACGGCGGATTGTTTATTTGATCTCCAGTAGGGGACTCAAATAAACAAGATTAAAAAATTTTAATTTTTGTTTAATGTTATTTTAATCATATTAGTAATATACTAAGACAGCAAAAATAAAAATTTAACCGGAGGTACACGTTATGAATTGGATTATATTTTTGATAAGCGGTATTTCACAAGAATTGGGCTGGGGAAGTTTTTTTAAAGGAATTACAAAAAGTAGATAATTCTTAATAATATTGAGAACAAAAAAATATTTTAAAATTTTAATTATTTTGCTCATTTGTTTAACAAATTTAGCAGGAACATATAAAAATCTAAACAAATTAAAGTAGATGGAGGTCATAAAATGAAGTTAGTATGTCCGGAATTCAAAAATTATGATTATATTCCGCAAAAATTTACTTGCGAAGGTAAAAATATCAATCCAACGCTTATTATTGAAGACATTCCAAAAGGTACAAAAAGCTTAGCGTTAGTAGTTTATGATCCGGATGCACCCGGAGGAACTTTTGTGCATTGGTTAGTTTATGATATCCCCGTAACTAACAAAATAGAAGAAGATACGATCCCGGGTAAACAAGGCAGTAATAATATGGATAGAAAATCATATGGCGGTCCTTGCCCACCGCGGGGTAATCCGCATCATTATTTTTTCAAAATGTATGCTTTGGTTACGGAGTTAAATTTCTCAAATGGGATTGATATGCAAACATTAGAAAAATCCGTTAAAGGAAAAATTTTGGATACTGCCGAGTTGATCGGACTATATAAACGTTAAAAGTGTTTAAATCATGTCTTAATCTTTTGAAAGTAAAGGGAGGTGATAATTTATGGCAAAAAAGACTACAAAAAAGAAAAGCAGCGGGAAGGCAAAGAAGAATCTAAAATATTCATGTTCGCAATGCGGTGCAGTAGTAAGTGTTGATGAATGCGGATGCGAAGACACAATGAGCCTGGTCTGCTGCGGCGAACAGATGGATAAGTGTTAACTAATGCAGTTATACTTTACAAATATTTTATTGTTGTTTTCAGATTTTCAAGTCCCCGTTAGAGAAAGTTACTCTAGCGGGGATTGCTAAAAGACATCCTATAAAGAGAGGGATGTCTGATTACATTGATTAAAAGGCAGATTACACAGATTATATTAAAAGATTTTGGTTCTAATCAGTGTAATCGGTGTTAAAAATCTGTGTAATCAGATATAATGTTAATTATATCAGGAGAGAAATATGATTAATGAAAAAGTACGAAAAGAGTTAATTTCAATATTAAACAAAGGTTTAGAATTAGAACATGCAGCAAGGATTCAATATTTAGCACATGCAGAACTTATAAAAGGTGATAATGCAGAAAAAATAGTGGAAAGATTAAAAGAAATTGCTTCAGATGAACAAAAACATGAAAATGTATTCCGCAACCTTATAGGAAATTATTTAAACGGTGAGCCATCAATGAAAATGGCAGAAACATTTCGTGCACAGGAAAAAAAAGAGATTTTTGAAATTAATATCAAGGGCGAAAAAAATGCTATTGACTATTATAAAAAGTTATATCAGAAAATATGGGATTATAGAAAAGAATTGCAGTACGAATTTGAAACATTTGAACACGAGATAGGCCATATAATAATTGACGAACAGGAACATGTTGCAGAACTCACGGTTTTATTAGGCTTATAGTGAAAAAGAGTTTATAGTGTTTGTAGAGTTTGTTGGGTTTTAGCGTTAAACCCTATAACGCAATAATGCTAAAAACTCTACAAATAGGATTAAAATTATGGTTACTTTTAGAAATAGATTCGAAGCAGGGCGAAAACTCGCAGAAGCTATAAAAATTAGTAAAAAAGTTTTTAATAACATAATTGTTCTTGGTATCCCTCGCGGAGGAGTTGCTGTTGGTTATCCGGTTGCAAAAAAATATTTCTGTGAACTGGAAGCGATATCTTTGAGAAAATTACCAATTCCCGGCAATGATCAAATGGGATTTGGCGCAGTAACTTTAGACAGACAAATTATTTTAAATAATGAATTGATAAATCAGGGTTATGTTAAAAAAGAGGATTTAGAACCAATTGTAGATGAGGTTTATGAAGAAGTTTTAAGACGGGATAGATTATATCGCGGTTTAAAACTTTTTCCTAATTTGGAAAAACGTACAGTAATAATAGTTGATGACGGACTTGCAACCGGCTACACAATGCTCGCAGCGATTAAGTATGCTAAGGAAAAAAAGGCTGGCAGAATTTTTGCTGCAGTACCGGTTGCACATTATGAAGCTTTCGAATTAGTTAAAGATGAAGTTGATGATATTGTTTGCTTATATGTTAGTAGAGAAAGTTCATTTGCAGTTGCATCTTTTTATGAGTATTTTCCTGATATGAAAGATAAAGAAGTGACAAATATTTTAAAAATGTCCAAAGAAATACTAAAATAAAATATTTATATAGTAAATTAACTTATCTCGTACGGGGTAAACCTAAATGCCCGCCAACCGTCAAATAAGTAGATTGACAAGCTTCAAAAAAAATATATAATAAAACTTAAAGTAATTTTAATTAGGTACAATCTAACAATTATGTGAATTTGTTTTATTTTAGAAATTAAAATATGAATAAAAAAATATTGATAATTGAAGATGAAAAAAAAATAAACCAATTATTAGCTATCAATTTTACCGGTGAAGGTTTTCGGGTTGATACGGCTATGAACGGAGAACAGGGACTGGAAAAAATTGAAAAATTTAAACCTGATATAGTTATATTGGACGTGAGGTTACCTTTAATAGATGGGTGGGAAGTATGTAAAAGGATAAAAGAGAATCCTAAACATAAAGATATTCCTATAGTTATGCTGACTGCTTTGGCGCAAAAATCGGATATGGAAAAAGCAAAACTAGTCGGAGCAGATGATTTTGTAGGTAAACCATTCGAAATAAATATGGTAACTGAGAAAGTAAAAGAACTTCTAAAAAAATAAATAGATTTTGATAAAATGATTTTAAGTCGATAATAGCTTATTTAGACATCCTATAAAGAGAAGGATGTCTGATATAATGTTAATTTAGCTGGTCACAAAACTAAAGGTTAGGCATCTTGGAAGAACTTTTTAATAAAACGGATTTTATCTTTGTTTCCAGTAGTAACAGCGAATAAAGCAATAACAAGAATGGTAATATGAGCAATAGTGCAGATAT